>Ga0326597_10002242_pt1 | contig 29140 bp, 25 predicted proteins | sample RVTome_12_FD_203789 | JGI IMG/M metagenome (GOLD analysis project Ga0326597, IMG submission 203789) | Soil microbial communities from uranium-contaminated site in the Upper Colorado River Basin, Wyoming, United States - RVT100D185 | ecosystem: Environmental > Terrestrial > Soil > Contaminated >... | reverse complement strand
GAGGTCGGTGCCGAAACAGGGGAACCAACCCAGCTCACCTGCAACTCTCCCGGAGTCCCTTCCTCCGAACTCTCTCTCCCCGCTGCAGGTGAACTCAGAACGAGCGGCCTCCGGGCCGCTCGTTCACGTGGGTAGGTTGTCCACGTGGCGGAGAGACCAAACCTCGTCTTCATCATGTCCGACGACCACGCCGCACACGCGCTGGGCGCCTACGGCAGCGTCATCAACGAGACCCCGAATCTCGACCGTCTCGCCTCGGAAGGCATCCGCTTCACCCGGGCCTTCTGCACGAACGCCATCTGCACCCCGAGCCGGGCCGCCATCCTGACCGGCACCTACAACCACGTGAACGGCGTGACGACGTTGGACACGCCCATGGACAACACGTTGGAGACGTATCCGAAGCTCCTGCAGCGGGCCGGATACCGAACCGCGATGTTCGGCAAGTGGCATCTCGGTCACGGTCCCACCCACGATCCCACCGGCTTCGACGAGTGGGCCGTGCTCCCCGAGCAGGGGGAGTATCACAACCCCGACTTCTACACGCCGCTGGGCCGTATCCGTCGCCCCGGCTACGTGACCGACATCATCACCGAGATGGCCGTCGACTGGCTCGGACGGGTCGACGGACCGTTCGCGTTGATGGTCCATCACAAGGCGCCGCACCGGACGTGGGAACCGGACGCCGCCCACGCCCTCATGTACGAGGACGTCGAGATCCCCGAACCCCCGACCCTCTTCGACGACCACTCCACTCGGTCCGAGGCGGCGCGGGCTGCCCTGTGCCGGATGCTCGACCTCGACCTGCGGGACTTCAAGATTCCCGTACCTGGCGGACTGACCGAGGACGAGGAGATCCGCTGGCGGTACCAGCGCTACATCAAGGAGTATCTGCGGGTGATCGCCTCACTCGACGACAACGTCGGGCGGCTGCTGGACTCACTGGACGAGCGGGGGCTGGCCGAGGACACGGTGGTCGTCTACACCTCCGACCAGGGATTCTTCCTCGGCGACCACGGCTGGTTCGACAAGCGGTTCATGTACGAGGAATCGCTCGGCATGCCGCTCCTCGTCCGCTACCCGGCGCGGGTGCGGGCGGGATCGGTGGCGTCGGGCTTCGTCACCAACGTGGATTACGCCCCGACGTTCCTCGAGTTGGCGGGTGTCGAGATCCCCGACTGGATGCAGGGACGTTCGTTCGCCCCGCTGCTCGACGGCCAGGAGCCGCCGGATTGGCCGACCTCGATGTACTACCGGTATTGGATGCATCGTGACGGCGCACACAACGTCTGGGCGCACTACGGCGTGCGGACAGAGAGTCACAAGCTCATCTACTTCTACAACGACCCGATGGACCAGCCGGGGGCGAACGGTCCGAGCGATCCTCCGGAGTGGGAGCTGTACGACCTCGTCGCCGACCCGCAGGAGATGACGAACGTGTACGGGCGGGCGGGTTACGAGGAGGTGACGGCGGACCTGAAGGCCGAGCTGACCCGACTGCAGGACCCGGTGGGGGACGAACCGCATCGGTCACAGGAGCGCTGAGCCCGCGGCCTCAATCTCCGGCCTCCGCGATCAACTGCTCCATCGAAGCGAACGAGCCGTCCGAGGTCGTGAAGTGTTGTTCTGCAGCCTCCCGGATCCAGACAGGATCGCGCGCCTCGATCGCCAAAAGCATCTCCCGGTGCGTCCGAATCACGAGGTCGCGATCCTCGTGGTACAGCCCGTACTCGTGCAGCACGACGGCAATCGCCGAGAGAATGCGGTGCTGGTAGAACGCCAGCATCTCGCTGCGCGCGGCCCGACCGACCTGATAATGGAACCGATGATCGAAGCGCAGGAACGAGGCGTCCGGACGTTGGGCGGCGGCTTCCAGTTGATCGATCGTGTCGTGCATGTCAGCGATGTCGGCATCGGTCGCACGCTCTGCAGCCAACAGCGACAGCATGGTCTCGATGGGTCTGCGAGCTTCGACGAGTTCCGTGAGATCCGCCTTGCGCCAGCCTCGCGCTGGGAGCAGGTCAGTCGGCACGTCGTCGGTGATCACTGTCACCCCGCCCTGAACACCTCGCTTCGATGCGACCACACCGTGTTCCCTCAGGACCCGCACAGCCTCGCCCACGACAGGCTTGCTCACCCCGGTCGATTCCGCCAGTTCTTCGATGGTGGGCAACCGATCACCGGATCGCAGCAGACCAGCCCGGATCGCGTACACGATCTGTCCCACGACCTCCTCGTGGGCCCGGGAGGCGTCGATCTTGTAGAGCCTGAGCGCACTGCTCGCGGCGCGGGTCGTGTCAGACATCAGCGAGGACTCCAGGTTGGCGGTTGATGAATTCTCAATGCTAATGCCCGTTCACGTTCGGTACACCCACCGAATCGCCTCCATCGAGGCGTCGGGTGACGAGGCGGTCGGGCCGGAGCTGGATCAGGACCCGGTCATCAGTCCGAAAGATCCTGGCCATGTGGGCGGCGGTCTGGGCTGGATCGTCGTAGTACTTGGCCACCAGGTCACCAGTTCGCGACCGCACGTCACCGTCCACCAAACGGGCTGATCCGTAGGCGACCACCATCCGGCCGGTGTCGGGATCCTCGATGCACAGCGAGCAACGGGTATCCCGCCGCAGGTTGTGCCATTTGGCGGTGCGGTGGATGGTCGAAATGACGAACTCACCGTGATCCCACAAGTACCAGACCACCGACGCCTGCGGTGAGCCATCGCGGCGGATGGTGCCCAAGGTCGCCGTGGGGCGCTCGGACAGGAAGCGGTCGACCACCGGGGATGCCTCCATCTCAGCCCCGCAGGTGCTCGAGGACGTTGGCGCGCAGGTAGGCCTCATCGACCTCCACCCCCAGGCCCGGACCAGCGGGAACCTGCATCCACCCGGACTCGATTTGTGGCGGATCGGTGAGCAGCCGGACCCGGTTGGGGTTCTCGTCGATCCCGTATTCGAGAAGAGGATCGGGGACTGAGGGCGACCGGGTGGCGTCGGCGAGCGTGGCCACGATCTGGAGCGATGCGGCGATGCCGAGGGCGTTGTTGGAGGCGTGGGGCACGGTCGTAGCACCGTGCAAGCCGGCGAGATCGGCGATGGCGATCGAGTCGCCGACACCACCGCAGATCACCGGATCGGGCTGGATCACGTCGACCGCCCCCCGACTCAGCAACCTCAGGGCGTCGACCCGGCTGAGCGACCCCTCCCCGCCGGCGATGGCGATCTCCAGCGCAGACGTCAGCCGGTCGTAGCCGACGTACCCGCCCCGCTGCTCCATCGGCTCCTCGTACCACCGGAACCCGAGCTCCTCGAGCACGCGGCCCATCCGGATGGCGTCGGGGAGCGAATAGGCGGCATTGCCGTCGGCCATCAACTCGAACCCGGTGGGAGCCTCCTCCCTGAGGGCAGCCAGCAGCGGGGCCTCGTGGGCGATCGGGTCGCGCCCGACGCGTAGCTTGAGAGCGGTGAACCCCGCCTCGAGGGCACGTTCCAGTTCCCTCGGCCACGTCGTGGCGGGATCCTCGCCTTCGACGTAGCCCCCGCTGGCGGCGTACGGACGGACCCGGGTGCGCATCGGCCCCCCGTACAACTCCGAGACGGAGATCCCCAACTGTCTGGCACGCAGATCCTCCAGCGCCAGCGAGACCGCCGACGGGGCGAACCCACCTCCGGCCAGTCCGCCGCCCACCCACCGGGCCCGGCGGAGCAGCTCGCGGAGTGAAGCCGACTGCCCCACCACCGCCCGACAAACCGACTCGATCGTCTCCAGGGTCCCCGGCGTGCGATAGGTCTCGCCCCAGCCGACCACACTGTCTTTGTCCTGCAAGCGGACGAGCACGTAGGCGTGCTCGCTGCTGTAGGCGATCGACGGTCCGGTGCGTGGCGAGAGATGGTGGGTGACGACGAAACACTCGAAGCCAACGACGTTCACGGGATGGTCTCCTCTCGACTCGGATCCTGAACTGGAGCCGCCGTCACGGGCTGCAGGTGCCGGACGAGGAAGTCGTCGAGCACCCTCGTCCGGTGCAGCCTGCGGCTGAGCGATCCGAACACGTTGAAGAAGTGCCCCTCGCCGGGTACGCGCAGGAACTCGACGTCGCGCCCCAGCGATCGGAGCGCGGTATAGATCGCCTCCCCGTGGGCGACCGGACAGGTGGCGTCCGCCTCGCAATGGATGACGAGCACCGAGGCCTGCACTCGGGCGATCCGGGTGATCGCAGACCGGTCGAGATACACCTGTGGGTTGTCCCAGGGCGCTCCACCCAGTTCCGAGTGCCAGAACCTTTGTCCGACCACGCCCCCGGCGGCTGAGATGAAGTCGGCGATCGAGTTCTCCACCACGGCCGCTGCGAATCGATCGGATGTTCCAACCGCCCAAGCCGCTATGTATCCGCCGTAGCTCTCGCCCATCACGGCGACGCGGTCGCGATCGAGATCTGTCCGCAGTAACGCCTCGTCGACCAGGGCGAGGAGATCATCGAAATCGCGGCCCCCCCAGTCCCCGAGGTTCCCGTCGGCGAAGGCCTGGCCGTAACCCTGGCTTCCCCTCGGATTTCCCCGCAAAACCGCCATCCCCCGGGCGGCCAGACGCTGGGCATCGAAGGAGAATCGCTCTCCCACCGGGTAGTGCGGACCGCCGTGCACTTGGAGGACGAGGGGCGCGCCAGGGGGAGTGTCCGCGGCCAGGGTGAGCCAACCCTCGACTTCGGCCCCGTCGGAGGCCACCGCCGAGACTCCCCACGTGGGGGCTAGGTCGAACTCGGAGATGAACCCTTCACGCACCGCGGTGGCCGGGCGCGACACCCCCGACTCCATGTCGAGGAGAGAGACCTCGCCGGGGGTCAGCGGATCAGACCAGGAGAAGGCAACTCCGGATCCCCCGAGGCTGAACTCGAGCACACACCGTTCGTCGGCGATGATGTCTCGCCACCCGCCCTCGAGGTCGAACCGGGCGAGTCGGCTCCGGCCACCCTCGGAATACAGGGCGAGCACCGACCCGGAGTCAGGCAGCCACTGGAGGTTCGGGGGGCCAACGGCCCGCTCGTCGTCACCCCGTACCGGCAGCCCCACACTGCGATCGAGGGCCGGGGCGAGTCGGCGGCGGGACCGCGTGGCGACGTCGAGTACCCACAGCTCGAACAGTGCCGAAGAGGCGTTGTCCCGGGCTGCCGCCAGGTAGGCGATCGAGGTTCCGTCGGGCGACCAGGCGAGCGTCCGGATGGGAGTCACCGGCGGGACGAGTTCCTCCGTGCAGCCAGTTCGGAGGTCGTGCAGCCACAGACCAGCTGCGAGACTGCGCTCCCGCTCCACACCGCGATCAGAGATGAAGGCGAAGCGTCTTCCGTCCGGTGCCCACCGGGGAGTCCAGACGTTGTCCCGCTCGGCGTCGCCGAGCACCGCGACAACCTCGCCCGTGAGCGAGAGAATCCATGGTCGCCGACGCGGCTCGGCCACCCAGTCGAGCGCCGAGAAGGTGCGATACGGCTGGTCGCCGATTCCGGTCGGAGGACTCCCAGAGGTGACGGCCAACAGCTGTTGGCCGTCCGGGGCCCAATCCAGCTCGACGACGTCATCGGGGAGGATGCCAAGATCCTCGATGTCACCGGACGGCAGGCGACACGCCGCGGTCCACCGGAGACCGGCTCGCAGGAGGAATGCGAGCCGGTCTCCGTCGGGGGACCACCGCGGCCCGCGGGCGGCCTGTTCGACAACGCGATGCGCGTCGCCGGGTTCGTCGGTGACGAACAACTGGTAGCCAAGGGCATCGGTCGCCGCGTCGGGACCGGAGACCACATACGCCACCGTGACAGTCGAGGGGTGCATCGCGGGCTCCATCGCCCACCGGAGGTGCGCCAGGTCGTCAACGACCATGCGTCGCGACGGCGCCACGTTCACCGACCTGTTCCGTACTGCAGAAGCACAGTCGGCGGGCGATCGGGACGTCGCAGGATCTCGTATGCCTCCGGCGCCCGTTCGATCGGCACCCGGTCGGGTGCGAGCGGACCCACATCGACCTGGCCTCGCGCCAGTAGATCGAGGAAGTACGCCTGGTTGCGGTTCTCGGTCCAGCGGGCGAGTCCGATCGGGTAGTCGATGTTGCCCTCCTCGTAGACCGGGTCGTACCTGCCCAGCCCGTACCCGACCGCCGGATGCAGAGAGACCCTGTTGGCGAAGAACCGCCCCCGATCGATGTTCCAGCCGAAGAGGCCGAGTCCCACGACTCGGGCCCGCTGCCGGGACATGTCGAAACACTGGTTCAACGGCTCGCTCGATTCCGACTTGATACCGAGCACGACTGCGTCGGCTCCGTAGCCGTCGGTGAGCCGCTTCACCTCGGTCACCAGGTCCTCGGTCGCCGGATCGAGGACATGATCGATCCCGAGATCACGAGCCATCTGACGCCGGGTCGCGTCGATGTCGATGCCGATCACCCGGAACCCCGCCGCCACGCCGATCTGAGCTCCGAGTAGCCCGAGAAGGCCCAAGCCGTACTGCACGACCGTCTCGCCGAAGTGGCACTCCGTCTCCCGGAGGCCGGCGATGGCGATCGAGCCGAGCGTGACGAACGCCGCCTGATCGAGCGCAACCGCTGGTGGCACCTTCGCCACGAGATGGCGGGGCACCGCCACCATCTCGGCATGATGGGCGCACTGCGATCCCGAGCATGCCACGAGATCACCAGGGGCGATGTCCACCACCTGGTCGTCGACCGCCACGACCTCGCCCGCCAGGCTGTACCCGATGGCGATGTGATCGGGGTCCGACGGTCTCGGCAGGGGATGGTCGAGCTTGACATGTGTGCGGGTCTTCGGCCAGTAGTGAGGGACGGAGGGATACTCGTGGCTCCCGAAATCCTCGTCGGCCGACCCGTCGATCAACCACATCTCGGTTCCGACGCTGATGGCCGAGAACGCAGGACGCACCAGAATCTCTCCCTGCCGCAATCCGGGTTCGGGCACCTCCCGCACCACGGCTTCGCCGCGATGCGCGAACACGCGCTTCATGTCAGCTGACCCTCCGCTCGAATTCTCATTGTTCAACATCTTTGATTTGCTAGCATCCTCGCCACCGGGGAGAGGCTGTTGAGCCTGGCGGGCATGCCCACCACTCGGACCCGGCGACATACCGAGTGTACGACCGACAGTTAACCACAATTAGCAAAGTCTTTGACAAAGGCCGACGAGATTGGGATGCTCCGCCACAGAGGTGCCGATGACGTCCAGCCCATCCATCCATCCCGGGGAGGTGATCCATTCCATGGATCACCTCGTACTCGATCTCGCCACAGCCGACGGAACCACCGCCTACGCCACGATCTATTCACTGGGGCACATGCGCGACGTCGGCGCGGGGCGGGTGGCGCTTGTGCGCATCCCCACCACCAACGGAGTGCTCGACCGATGCTTCGGAGAGACGATCGGCCTGGCGGCGCGGATGCAGCGACGGCTACGGGCGATCCGGGCAGAAGGCGGACCGGCACCGGAAGTCGGGACGTCGAGCCGGCCGATCCAAGCGACCATCCGCCGGCTTCCCACTTCGGAGCAGGGCGAGCACTGGGTGGTGGAATCGACCGACCACACCGTCTCGGCGTCGTGGAGCTCGGCCGACCTGCCAGTCTGGGTGTCAGCCCCCGCCGGCACCTTCCATCCGAGCCGCGACTACGTGGCCACGATGATCAGCTACCGCCGGGCCGAGCTGATCGTCGACGGGACGATGGTCGAAGGCGCCCCGTACGCCCACGCCGGTTGGGAAGGGCGACTGGGGAGGCCATTCAGTTCCTGTCACGTCGCCCTCGCCGAGACGGCAATCGAGGCAGTGTGAGCCGGTCGCTGGTCCTGGCGAACGGCCGGGTGATCGATGCCCGCGGGGTGGTCGCCGAGCGCGCCGACGTGAGGATTGATGGATCCACGATCAGCGCGATCGGAGCAGTTGGCCGCCACCCCACCGATCGCGTCGTCGACGTCTCCGCCCGGACGGTGTGCCCGGGCCTGATGAACGCCCACGTCCACATCTGCTTCGATGGCTCACCTGATCCAGAGCCTGCCTTCCGCTCCGAGTCCGCGGTGGAGACGGCGCTACGGGCTCTTCCCCGTTTGACCGAAACGCTGATGCGGGGCGTCACCACTGTGCGCGACCTGGGCGGCAAGGAGGACGTCACTCTCACGCTTGCCCGTCTCTCCGCCGAGGTCGTCGATTCGCCGCGCGTCCTCGCCGCCGGACGAGTGGTGACCATGACAGGGGGTCACGGCTACTGGATGGGCATCGAAGTCGACGGCCCGGACGAGGCGCGTAAGGCCACGCGGCGCATGATCAAGGCGGGGGCGGCCGTGATCAAGGTCATGGCCACCGCGGGGATGATGACCATCGGCCAGCGAGCCGGTGCCCCCCAACTCACCGTGGCCGAGATGGCGGCGTGTGTCGAAGAGGCTCACAAGGCGGGGATACCGGTGGCGGCACACGTCGAAGGTCGGGACGGCGCCTCCAACGCCATCCAGTCCGGGGTCGACTCGATCGAGCACGGACACGGCCTCGACGACACCCTGCTGGAGACGATGGCGCGCAACGGAACCGTCTTGGTACCGACCATCGCATGTGACCGAGCCATCGTCGGGAGGGGGCTCGCAGCAGGTATTCCCCGGTTCATCATCGACGACTGTGCCCGCCTCGCTCCGAGCCTCGAGACGGCATTGCGGCGGGCGATCGAGATCGGAGTGACGATCGCGGCCGGAAACGACGGTGGGGCGCCTCTCACCCACCCCGGCGACCTGGTGGACGAACTGGAGGTCTACGTCGAATTGGGGATGTCGCCCGCCGCCGCACTCGCCTCCGCAACCATCAATACCGCCAGCCTGTTCGGGCTCACCGCGGCCGGGCTGGTCGAAGCCGGCCACGACGCCGACCTCCTCGTGGTCGATGGTGATCCGCTCCTATCGATCACGGCACTGCGCCGCCCCGAACTGGTGATCGCCCGGGGTCGGGTGCTCGAGGTCGAGCACTCGCCAATTGATTACCATGCTTGATAATTAGTGGAAGGTGCAAAGCTGACCGAGACCCCACCCCCTGGCGTTCACCGTCGTCAACCGAGCGGTGGCTGGCCCGATCCCCCGGCGCCCGACGCCACCGATCTCGAGCAGGCCGCCGCCGTGGTGGGCGCCGCCCACCCTCCGACGCCGATGGTTCGCTCGCACCAGCTGAGCTCTCGCTCCGGGCGGGACATCCTGCTGAAGCTCGAGGGCACCTCTGCGGTGCGCTCATTCAAGTTCCGCGGGGCGCTCGCCGCCATCGCCCGAGCGGCGGTGGAGCTACCGGGTCGGCCGATCGTCACGGCGTCGACCGGCAACCACGGCCAGGGGGTGGCGTTCGCCGGCAACCGTCACAGATTGGAAGTGACGGTCGTCTCCCCCGAGGGGACGCTGCCGGAGAAGCTCGCCGCGATGGAGGCGTTGGGAGCCACGGTGGTGGTAGTCGGGGCGAATCTGACAGGGGCCGAGGACCATGCCCGCACCATCGCCGCTCGGGACGAGGCCCTCTACATCGAGGACGGCGAGTCGCCACACCTGATGGCGGGTGCGGCGACCGTGGTGCTGGAGATGCTTGACGAGACTCCGGGGCTCGACACGATCGTCGTACCGGTCGGGGGTGGTAACCTCATCGCTGCCAGCCTGCTTGCAGTACTCGCACGGAAAGCGGATGCCGCCGTGGTCGGAGTGCAGTCGGCCGCTGCTCCCGGAGCGACGATGAGCTGGATGGCAGGCGAGATCACCCGGCACGAGTGTGCAACGTACGCCGGCGGACTCGCCACGGAACGTCCGGGGGAGCTCTCGCTCTCGGTCATGCACCGCCTGCTCTCGACGATGCTCCTGGTGACCGACGACGACCTCCGGCAGGCGACCGGCGACGCCTTCCGTTCGCTGGGGCTGGTGGTCGAAGGGGCAGCCGCCGCCCCGTTGGCGGCGCTGGCCCTTCATGCCGACGCCGTTCTCGGGGACCGCGTGGGACTCGTCGTCAGCGGGAGCTGGCTCTCCCCGGCTCAGCTCGCTGAGAGCCTCGCATGAACGGTCGCCGGGAGAGCCGATGAGATCGCGATGACCGAGCGCTTCGTGATTCGCGGCGGTCTGGTCGTCGACGGCACCGGACGACGCGGCCGGCCGGCGGACATCGTGATCGAGAACGGCACCATCGTTGCAGTCGGAGCGCCGGCCGACGGGCTGACCGACGCCACCGTCATCGAAGCGGACGGCAAGGTGGTCGCTCCCGGATTCATCGACCTTCACACCCACGCGGACTACACGGTCCTCGCCTTCCCCGATGCGGCCAGCGCGCTACGACAAGGCGTCACCACCGTGGCGATCGGCAACTGCGGTGGAGGAGTTGCCCCGATCTCCGACGCCCACGACATCCGGCCGGTGTCCTTCGCCTTCCAGCCCGAATGGGGAGTCGATGTCACCTGGCGGACCTTTCCCGAATACCTGGGCACGCTCGACGGTCTCGGAGTGAACGTGGCGGCGTTGGTACCGCACGGAGCGCTCCGCAACTCGGTGATGGGGATCGACCCACGTCCGGCTTCGGCCACCGAGCTCGACACCATGGCAGGCCTCCTCGACGAGGCCCTGGCGGCGGGGGCGGTTGGAATGTCCACCGGGCTGCAGTATCGCCCCGGGTGTTGGGCCGCCGAGTCGGAGATCCGGCGCCTGGTCGAGGTCGTGGGCCGGCACGAGGGCACCTACGCCACTCACATGCGGGACCGTTCCGAGCGCTTCGTCGAGGCGATCCAGGAAGGGTTGGACGCCGTCGCCGGGACCGGCGCCCATCTGCAGCTCTCCCATGTGGCACCCCGGCCGAACGCCCCCCGAGCAGTCGTCGAGCGTGCCTACGAGATGACGGCGGCAGCAGCGGGGAGCGGGATCCGGTTCGGCGTGGACACCTTCCCCGAACCGTGGGGACCGGGTCTGCTCGTCGACCTGTTCCCGACCGAGTCGATGGAAGGAAACACCGCCCAGGTGTTGTCCCGGCTCCGCCATCCTGCCGGCCGGGCGACGATGGAGTCGTACATCGACGCTTCGGCGAGCTTCCTCGCCCGCGTGGCCGGTTACGACCACATCTATCTGTCGTGGGTCCCCGAGCGACCCGACCTGGTCGGGACCTCACTCGGCGCCGTTGGCGACAGCTCGGTCGGAGCCTTCTGCTGCGACGTCCTGCTCGCCGCCGGCGAGCGTCTTCGCGAGGTCGGGATCCGCCACATCTACGCAGACGAGACAGCCCTTGGCGACGTGCTCCGGTTCGACTTCTGCACCGTGGCCAGCGACGGGATCGTCACCACCGGCGAGGACGCCGACTGTCCCCTGCTCTGGAACGCGTCGACATACGGGTATACCGCCCGCCTCTTCGAGCACTACATGCGGCGGGTCTCGTTGCTGTCGCTGGAGGAGGCGGTGCGACGGCTCACGTCCCTTCCCGCCGCCGCCCTCGGGCTCGCCGACCGCGGTGTCCTCACCACCGGCCGACGCGCCGACCTGGTGATCTTCGACCCCACCTCGATCCACGACCGTTCCTCACCTGAGAACATGGCCCGCCATCCCTCCGGCATCGAACTGGTGGTGGTGAACGGTTCGATCGCCGTCGACCGCCGTGGCCTCACCGGTGCCCGCGCCGGCAGGCTCGCCTCATGAACCAACCCGCCACCCCGGAGGAACGCACGTGACCGACCAGCGCATCGAAGCCGACGTCCTGATCCGGGGAGACGGAACGGTGGTGGAACCTGGTGTCGTCACCATCTCTGACGGGACCATCACCCACGCGGGCCCGGCCGCCACCGCACCGCCCACTCCTCCGGAGGCGGTGGTCGTGAGGACGCCGGCGTTGATGCCGGGGATGTGGGACGCCCATTGTCACTTCTTCGGCGTCCGGCGACCCAACCTCGAGGCGCTGGTGATCGATCCCGTGATGCTCCGATCCATGCGGATCACACAGGATGCCCGACGCGCACTCATGGCCGGCTTCACCAGCGTGCGCGAGATGGGAGGCCTCGGCGTGTACCTGGCACGGGCGGTCACCGAGGGATCAGTCGCCGGGCCGAACGTCTACGCGGCTGGAGCGATCCTCTCGGCCACGGGCGGTCACGGCGACATCCATTCCATCCCCGAGGAGTGGATGACCACGGGTGGGCGCATCGACGACCTGGCCCTGTGCGACGGGCCCGACGAGTGTCGGAAGGCGGTACGGCGCCAACTACGGAAGGGCGCCAGAGTCATCAAGGTGTGCGCCTCCGGTGGTGTGCTCAGCGAGTACGACGACCCCCAGCACCAGCAGTTCTCACACGAGGAGTTGGTGGCGATCGTCCAGGAGGCTGCCATGGCCGAGCGGGTGGTCGCCGCCCACTGCCACGGCAAGGCCGGGATCTTGGCAGCGGTACGCGCCGGGGTGCGGACCATCGAGCACGGGACGTACCTCGACCGGGACGCGGCGACGGCGATGGCCGACTGCGGGGCGATCCTCGTCGCCACCCGTTTCGTGGGAGCCGAATTGCTCGCCCAGCCGCCCGAGCGGGGACTGGCCGATTTCGCCCGCCGCAAGCTCACCGAGACCTTCCGGCGCGGCAGGGAGGCCGTCGAGGTCGCCCTGGCCGCCGGGGTCACCATCGCGGCAGGGACCGACGTCCTCACCAGCGACGACCAATGGGGACGCAACGGGCGCGAGCTCGCCCTGCTGGTCGAGTGCGGGATGTCGCCGGAGCAGGCGATCGCGGCCGCCACCTCGGTCGGTCCTCTCACCGTGGGACCGCAGGCCGAAGGGTCGGGGGTGCTGGCGGCCGGAGAGCCCGCCGACCTGATCGCGGTCGCCACCGATCCCCGACGGGCGATCGAGGTGCTCGGCGAGGCCGACCAGATCACGCACGTGTGGAAGTCGGGGGCCCTGGTCAAGGGCACCAGCAGGTCTCAGATCGACGGGACCGTCACCGGCTGACCGGTGGCAATCGCCTCCTCGACGCATCGCGCAATCAGCAGCGACAGGATCCCGTCGCGGGGGCCCGGCGTCGCCACGGGCTCGCCTCGCACAGCCGCCACGAACGCCTCGAGCAGTGGTGCTGTGCCGGCACGGAACTGATCCCCCGACGGGTCGACCACCGTCGGGTCGGATCCGTCCTCGCCGGACCGATGGACCACCAACCGGCGACCGTGGTCGTGGATCGTGGCGTTGACCCCTGCCCCTGCCGCCTGGAACGACCACGTCGACACGAGGCCGCTGGCCGCGGCGGTGCCGTGGACGATCGACCCGATCGCACCGTTGTCGAATAGGAGAGTCGCCGCGGCCGTGTCGGGCTCTCCCGGCGCATGCTCGCCGATCCGTGCCCCCTCGGCGTACACCCGGGTGACTTCTGCCCCGCTCAGGTACCGGAGCAGATCGACCGCGTGCACCAGGGAGCTCACCAGCCGCCCGCCGCTGAGCGATCGGTCGTTCACCCAGGCACTGGCCCCCGGTGGCGCCGGGTCGTACAGGGTGTGGGCGATGAGGATCCGGGGGTCGGGCACCGCTTCCCGTGCGGCGATGGCGGCGGCGGTGAACCGGAACTTGTAGCCGAGAACCACGGACACTCCCGCTTCCTCGCAGGCCCGCTGGATGTCCAGGCATTCGTCGACGGACAGCGCCATAGGCTTCTCCAACAACAGGTGCTTGCCGTGCTGGGCCGCCTGGCGCGCCAGCTCGTGGTGGGTGTGGGTGGTGGTTGCAATGACGACCGCCTCGATCTGCGGGTCGGACCACACGTCATCGAGCGAGTCCGTCCACCGGTCGGCGCCGGTGTCGGACGCCACCGCCGCGGCACGCTCCGGATCGACGTCGGCGCAGGCACGGAGGTCGGCCCGGGTCGACGCCGCCACGTTCTCGGCGTGGATGCGGCCCTGAAAACCGCAACCGATGACCGCCACACCGAGCCGGTTCATGACCGGTCGGCGGCGACGACCGGATTGGTCAACTCGCCGATCCCTTCGACCCAGGCTGTCATCTCGTCGCCGGGACGGAGGTATCGCTGAGGGTCGAGCCCGTAGCCGGTGCCGTGAGGAGTCCCGGAGAGGATCAGATCGCCCGGGTTGAGAGTCGCCACCCGGCTGCAGAACGCCACGATCTCAGCCACGCCGAACACGAGCTGTGACGTGCGCGAACATTGCAGGATCTCACCGTTCAACCGGAGGCCGATCTCCAGATCGTCGGCCGCGCCCAGCTCATCCACGGTCACCAGCCACGGGCCGACCGGGCAGAAGGTGTCGTAGGACTTGGCCCGGACGAACTGGCCGTCGGACAGCTGGAGGTCGCGAGCGCTCACGTCGTTGGACACGGTGTAGCCGGCGACCACGTCGAGCGCCCGCGACGCGGGCACGTGCCGGGCCGGACGGGAGACGACGATTGCGAGTTCCACCTCCCAATCGACCGAGTCCGAGTCCACGGGGAGAACGACCGGAGTGGCCGGCCCGATCAGCGAGCCCGGGAACTTGGCGAAGATGAGCGGGGTTTCGGGGATGGGCATCCCCGACTCGGCCGCGTGATCCCGGTAGTTCAGGCCGACGCACACGATCTTGCTGGGCGCCGGCACCGGATTGAGGAGCCCGACGTCCGGGAGAGCGACGACCGCCCCAGGGTTCTTCGCCCGCGACTCCAGGGCGGAAACACTCCAAGTGCCGACCGGGACCGAGTCGGCCGGAGCCAACAGCCGCACCTCTTGGCCCTCGACCGCCCCCCACCACACGTCGCCGTCATGCACGCACCGGGCCAGCTTCATCCCAGCTCCTCCATCCTACAAATCTCTTGAACAATGACATTACACTCCCGCATCACCACGAGCAGGAGTTGGGACATGCGGCGGATCGTTGCCGAACGGGGGCACCCTGCGTTGGTGGACCTCACCCCTCCCGAGTGCATGCCCGGACGGGTGCTGGTCGAAACCATGTACTCCACCGTCAGCCCCGGGACGGAGATCTCGATCCTGCGGCGGAGCGCCGACGCGGCGGCCAGGGACGTCGAGTATCCGGGCGAGCCGCCCTACCAACGCCCCAACATCCGTCGCTGGATGCGGGACGCACCCGAACCTACGCCCCCGCTGCCCGGACGGTTCTCACTCGGCTACAGCCTGGCGGGTCGGGTTATCGAGTTTGGGTCGGACGTTCCCGATCTGGCTGTGGGTGACCTGGTGGCTTGTGCCGGCAGCCAGGACGCCCATCATGCCGAGATCGTGGCGGTCAGCCGCAGCCTGACGACGCCCCTTCCGACGAACGCGCCGGCCGAGGATGCCGCCTTCGTGACGCCCGGGGCGGTGGCGGTGGAAGCGATCCGGCGGACCAACTGCCGGTTCGGAGAGACAGTGCTGATCTACGGCCTCGGTCTGCTTGGGCTGCTCGCCGCTCAGATCGCCCGGCAGGCCGGCCTCTACGTCGTCGGACTGGAGATCGATCCCGAGCGGCGGGCGTTCGCCGAATCTCTCGGGTTCGACGAGGTCCACGATCCGACCGTGTCCGGCGTCGCCGAACGCGTCAGGGGTTTCACCGACGGTTTCGGTGCGGATGCGGCCGTGCTCACCCTCGTCACCGAGTCGAGCCAGCCGGTGAACCATGCCTTGCAGCTGACGCGGAGCGGCGGCCGGGTGGTGGGGGTGGGAGTGTTCGGTATGAACCTCGAGCGCGGCAACGTCTTCGACCGGACCTACGTCCACGCCATCGCCTTCGGTGCGGGAAGGTACGACCCGTGGTACGAGGAAGGCAACGTCGACTACCCGGTGGCGCACGTGCGGTGGAGCGAGAACCGGACCATGGCCTACTTCATTCGCCTACTCGCCGAAGGTGCAGTGTCCGTCGCGGGCATGGCGGAGACGTTCCCGTTGGCGGCGGCCGGAGCCGCCTACGCACGCCTGACGGCGCCCGACCGCCCCTTCACGGTGCAGTTCGCCTACTGACGTTTCGTTGACGCATCACTAAAGATCAACTACTTTTAATTTTGACCGTTCGACAAAGGCCTGGAGAGTGGAGTGACCACAATCGATCCGGACGTGCTGAGCACCATCGCAGGGTTCGACACGCCTTCGGTATGCAATGCGATCCGAACGCTGCTGGGTGGCGGACCGGAGGGCGAAGGGCTCGAGCATCGCGGTGGAGTGCCCGTCAATTACACCGATCACACGATGAGAGCGATGCTCCCCGAACTGGGGATGGCTGTCGGTTACGCCACCACCTGTGAGGTCACCACCAACAACCGCGACTTTCCCGACCTCTCGTGGGACAGCTACTACGACTATCTCGACGCCACCCCCAGCCCGACCATGACGGTCATCAAGGACGTGGGCACCCGCCCCGGACGGGGCTCGTCGATCGGAGACGTCATGTCCACCCAGCACAAGATGCTCGGGTCGAAGGGGATCATCGTCGACGGCACGATCCGCGACATCCACGGACTGCGGCGGGCGGGGCTCCCGATCTGGGGCTGGGGCCAGGTGTCAGGACACGGGCTCTTCCACACGTCGCGCTTCGACGCCCCGATCACGGTCGCCGACCTCGCCGTCAGCCCCGGAGACCTGCTGGCCGCGGATGCCGACGGAGTAGTCAAGGTCCCGTCCTCGATCGACCCGGCCGAGTTGCTCGCCGAACTCAGGGCGATTCGCCGTCGGGAGGAGGCCCTCAACGCCGAGTACGCCAGACCGGACGCCGATCTCGCCGGCATCCGGTCCTACTTCGTAGACGGGTTCTGGGCAGCCGGCCCGGCAAGGGGAGGCGAGACCGAATGAACGGTCGAGTCTTCCAGGTCGACGACAGCCACTTCCTCGTCCCGTACACCTACGAGACCGCCCGACTGGCAGAGGCCGACATCAGCCTCGTCGAGGGATTCTGTGAGAGTCCAGAGGACGTCGTCGCCCGCGCCGCGGATGCCGATGTGCTCTGGCTTTCGTGGAAGCCCAACATCGACCGCATGATCCTCGAGCGGCTCCCCAACTGTCGGCTCGTGATCCGCTGGGGAATCGGCTTTGAGCAGATCGACCTAGAGGCGGCCACCGAGCTGGGGATCGCAGTGGCGAACGCCCCGACATATGGCACCGACGACGTCGCCGAACACACCCTCGCACTGCTCCTCGCTCTCGAGCGGAGGATCGTCTCCTTCGATGCCGACATGCGCCGGGGGGGTTGGACGACGCCCCGGGCGGGCTCGATTCGTCGTATCCGGGGACGAACCGTGGGTCTCATCGGGGTCGGCCGGATCGGAGCTGCGTTTGCCCTCCGCGCCCGCGGGATCGGCCTCGAGGTCATCGGTCACGACTCCTATCGCTCCGTCGAGGAGTTCGCCGCCATCGACGTCGAGCCGGTCACTCTCGAGGAACTGGCGGCACGCTCCGACTACGTCTCGATCCACGTCCCCCATACTCCCGAGACCCACGGGATGGTCGGTGCCGGGTTCCTCGGCCGGATGAAGCCCACGGCTTATCTCATCAACACCTCGCGAGGCAAGGTGGTCAACGAGGCGGAGCTGGTCCGTGCCCTGGCCGACGGTGTCATCGCCGGAGCAGGGCTCGACGTGTTCTGGACCGAGCCGCTCCCCGCCGACAGCCCGCTGCGCTCGCACCCGAACGTGATCATCACCCCGCACTACGCCGGTTACTCGGCGGACTCCTGGGCTGACCTGCGTGAGGAGATGTGCCGAACCACGATCGACTTTCTGACCATCGGATGGGCTGACACGATCGTGAACCCGGCAGTCCGGGCCCGTCTCCGCGCTCCCTCCCCGCACCCCTGAGGCAATCATGCACCCCGGCCGCATTTCGATCCCCGCCATCGAGGAGCGCCTGGTACACCCGTCGTTCCAGGCCGACCCGCATCCGACCTATCACCTCCTGCGGCGTGAGGCACCGGTGTACTGGAGCGATCGAAAGGGGTACTGGCTCGTCACCGGCTACGACCTGGCCGAACAGGTGCTCACCCGTCCCGAGGATTACTCGAGCGTCGGGTTCGAGAGTCGCCACATCGCCCGATTGCCGGATGAGGTCGGCGCTCACGCCGCCCGGGTGGCCGACCACTTCGCCACCGTGCAACTGGTGTCGTCGGATCCGCCCAACCACACGAGGATCAGGCGCGCCTTCGGCACCCAGTTCCTCCCTCGCAAGGTGGCTCCCCTGGCCGACGTCGTCCGGGCGACGGCCGATCGCCTGCTGAGTGCCGTCGACCAGGACAGGATCGATGTGGTGGCGGACTTCGCCGAGCCCCTCCCGGTCGAGGTGATCTCCGAGGTGATCGGGATACCCGCCGAGTACCGAGATCGCATCCCGCCGGTGACCCTCGACCAGCGCGAGTTCTTCGGCTCGCCCGCCATCCGCCCCGAACACGCCATCCGGTTCAGCGAGACGCTGGACGAGTGGCACCGGCTGCTGACCGAGTGGATGGACGCGCGACGTCTCCGACCCCGGGACGACGTGCTCACCCAGGCGGCGGACATGGTCGACGAGGAGCGCATCACCCACGACGAGGCCATCGTCACGCTCCTCCACCTCGTCATCGCCGGCAACGGGACAACCACCGCCCTGATCGGCAACGCCGTCTACCACATCCTCCGCCACCCGGACCAGGCTGGTGCAATCATGGATGATCCGGCGCTGATCCCCAACGCCATCGAAGAGACCCTCCGCTACGAAGCGCCATTGCCCAACGATCGGCGCATCGCCACCCGCGAGTTGACGCTGGGCGACTGCACCATCCGGGAGGGCGATCTGGTGATGTCGGTGCTGGCGGCTGCCAACCGTGACCCCGATCACTTCCCGGACCCGGACCGGTTCGACATCACACGGACCTTCGGGGATGGCCACCATTTCGCCTTCGGACGCGGGATCCACCTCTGCCTTGGGGCGCCCGTCGCCAGATTGGAAGCGGCGGTGGCACTCGAGGCCCTCTTCGATCACTTCGGCCGACCCGGCTTGGCGGATGGCTTCGAACCGGACTGGCATGCCATCTCCACTCACCGGGGGCTGAAGTCACTGCCCGTCGAACGGGCGTCATCGTGAGCGACTACCCGACCGTGAGGGTGACGGCGGACTGCGCCGGCACTGGCCAGTGCGTAGCGGTGGCACCGGTGATCTTCGAACTCGACGTCGACGGCTTCTCCACCGTCGTCGGTTCGGTGGACACAGCCGAGCGGGTCGCCGCGGCTCGCATGGCCGCCCAGATGTGCCCGATGGCTGCGATCGAGATCGACGAGTGAGGCCTTCAGGCCACGCCCACGGTGTCCCACGGACCGCCCGTGGCGGCCTCGATGAACTCCATCAGGTCGAGCATCCTCCAATCCGAGAACGCCGGCCCGACGAGTTGCACACTGATCGGGCCTCCCTCCGGGTCGAGCGCCACGGGTTGACTGCTGGCCGGGAGCGCCGCCAAGTTCCAGGGATTGACCAGCCGGGTGAGAGCCGAGGTCCTGGTCTCCACTCCACCCCCCACCTCGATCTCCGCTTCGAGGTGATCGGCAGATCCGTCCGGGATGCGGCAGGGCAGCGTCGGTGAGAGGAAGAAGTCGAAGGTCTCGAAGAGACGATCCAGCCCCGCCCGGAAGATCGCCACCCGGTGGTACGCACGGGCGAGCCGGGCGGCAGGAATCGCCCGGCTGGCATCCAGCAGCGCCTGCAGCTCGGGTGCCTCCAGGGAGGCGGGGAACGCGTCCTCGAATCCTGCCGCCGACTCCACGATCCCGATCGTGCGGGGACCGAGATCCATCGCCTCGCGGATCAGCGGAACCGAGACCGGCTCCACGAGATGCCCAGCGTCCCGGAGAAGGGCCACCATCCCGTCGAGGGCGGCGCGGACTTCGACATCCACGTTCCAGTCCACCATTTCCACCGGCAGGCCGATCCGCAGAATCTCGGGGGTGGGCGCTGCCACCGGTGCGGCGGGGCGGTACAGGTCGTCCCGGTTGACCGCGGCGATCACGTCGAGCACCATGCGGAGATCGGCCACGGTCGCCGCCAGCGGCCCGGCGGAGCCGATCGAATACGTCAGGCCTCCGGTTCCGGTGAGCGGCACCAACCCCCGGGTCGGGTTCATGCCGGCCACCCCGCAACAGGCAGCTGGGATGCGGATGCTTCCGCCCGAGTCGGTGCCCAGCGCGACATGAACCAGGCCTGCCGCTACCGCCGCAGCCGACCCACCTGACGAACCACCGGACACCCGGTCGGGACAGCGGGGGTTGCCCGTCTGCGGGGTGACACCGCCGGGAGCACCAGGACCGGGCGAGGCGGTCCGGGCCACCGGCGTCGCCCCCGCCGCCAGCAGTCGCTCGACTACCGGCGCATGCCGGGTGGCGCGACGCGGCTCGACTCCTCCCACACCCGCCAGCGGATGTGGATACCCGGCGATGTCGATTTGATCCTTCACGCCGAGCATCAGCCCGCTGAGGACACCGTCGGACGGGGGCCGAAAGCCGTCGAGAACATCGACCACCGCTCCGAGGCCCGGCTCCCACTCAGCGATCCGCCGGCAGGCGTCGACCTCCACGTCCACCCGTCGTAGCCGGCCGGCCCGGACCTCGACGATGGCCTGGCCACCGTCGAGGCCGCCGGGACCACGTCGGGCGAGAAGGGTCACGAATCCGCCGGTGCCGTCTCCGGGAAGTGACAGGCGACGGCGTGTCCGGCCTCGTGATCGAGGGTGGGCTCCACTTGGGCGCAGATCTCCTGGGCCTTCCAGCACCGGGTGCGGAAGCGGCAACCCGAAGGTGGCGATGCCGGGCTCGGCACGTCTCCCTCCAGCACGATGCGGTTCCCCATCCCTCGCCGGGTGGGATCGGGTATCGGGACCGCCGACAGCAGCGCCTTGGTGTACGGGTGCCGGGGACCCGCCTTGATCTCGTCGCGGCTTCCGACCTCGACGATCTTGCCGAGGTACATCACGGCGATCCGATCCGAGATGTGGTTGACGACGGAGAGGTCGTGGGCGATGAAGAGGTACGCCAGGTTCAGTTCGTCTTGGAGACGCTCGAGCAGGTTGACGATCTGCGCCTGGATCGAAACGTCGAGGGCGGAGACCGGCTCGTCGAGCACGAGCAGCTGGGGCCTGAGTGCCAGCGCCCTGGCGATGCCGATCCGCTGGCGCTGACCTCCGGAGAACTCGTGCGGGAACCGGCTTCCGTGCTCCGGCCGGAGCCCGACGAGTTCGAGGAGTTTGTCCACGCGGTCGCGCAGTGCCTGCCCTTCCGCCAGGCGGTGCACCCGAATCGGCTCGGCGATGATCGATCGAACGGTCAGGCGCGGATCGAGCGAGGAGTACGGGTCCTGCAGTACGATCTGCATCTCCCGCCGGAAGGGCCGAAGCTCCGCACCGCTCATGGTCGAGAGACGATGACCGCGGAATGTGATCGACCCATTCGAAGCGTCTACCAGCCGCAGCACGGCAAGGCCGGTCGTCGATTTGCCGCAACCGGACTCTCCCACCAGCCCGAGGGTCTCGCCGGCACGCAACTCGAACGAGATGCCCGCCACCGCCTGCACGCTTCCGAGGGTCCGGCGGAGGATGGTCGACTTGATGGGGAACTCGACCGACAGGTTCTCGACCCGGAGCAATTGCTCTCCGGGTGCCAGACGGTTGTGGATGGCAGCGGATAGGGCGGTGTCGGTCACGTCATTCCCCTCCGACCCGGATGTCCATCCCGACCTCCCCTGACACCTTCCTCGCGGCCTGCTCCATCTCGTCGATGAAGTGGCATGCCGACCAGCCAACCCCTGCCGGCCTGAGCTCGGGCTCCCGCTCGCGGCACTCGGCCCGTCCTCGGGACAACGAGCAGCGCGGAGCGAACGCGCATCCACGCGTGACCCTCGCCATGTCCGGTGGCTGACCGGGGATGGAGAAGAGGGTGTCCATGCGCGCGTCGAGGCGAGGGAGGCTGCCGAGGAGACCGAGTGTGTATGGATGACGCGGGCTCTGGAAGAGCGGAAGGATGGTGGTGGACTCCACCACCTTCCCGGCGTACATGACCAGTACGCGGTCGGCGACCTCGGCGATGACGCCCAGATCGTGCGTGATGAGGATCGTGGCGGCATGGGTCTCCTCTCGAACCACCTCCAGCAGCTCGAGGATCTGCGCCTGGATGGTCACGTCGAGCGCGGTCGTGGGCTCGTCGGCGATCAAGAGCTTCGGGCCGTTGGCAATGGCCATGGCGATCATCGCCCGCTGTCGCATCCCGCCTGAGTACTCGTGCGGGAACTGGCTGAAGCGGGCTCGGGGACTGGGCACACCGACCATGTCGAGAAGTCGGATCGACCGGTCCCTGGCCGCCGCACGGCTCACCGAGCCATCGTGAACGCGGATCGCCTCGGCGATCTGCCGTCCGATCGTCTGCACCGGGTTGAAAGCGGTCATCGGATCCTGAAAGATCATGGCGATCTCCTTGCCGCGGATGGCGCGCAACTCCCTCTCCGACATCCCGAGCAGGTCGCGTCCCTGGAAAGTCACGGGTCCACCGGACACGACCGCCGGCGGCGACGGGAGGAGACCGAGGATGCTGGAGACGCTCACGCTCTTTCCCGACCCCGACTCGCCCACGATGCCCAGCACTTCGCCGGGTCGGATGTCCCAGGTCACACCGCGAACAGCGCGAACCGACGCCTCGTCACCGTGGAATGTGACATGGAGATCGCTGACGGAGAGCAGGGGTGCCGTGGTCGCATCTTGTGGTGCTGCGGCCATCAGGTCACCTCGTCTGCCGGGGGTCGAATGCGTCGCGAAGACCGTCACCGATGAAGTTGATCGCCAACACCGTCGCGGCGATGGCGATGCCGGGAGGGAGCCAGAGCCACGGGAGACCCTCCAGGACGGTGATCGACTGTGCCTCGTTGAGCATCCCGCCCCAGCTCGCCTGGGGCTGGCGGACGCCGAGCCCGAGGAAGGACAAGGCGGCCTCGAGCAGGATCGCCTGGGCGCTGAGCAGTGTTGTCACGACCGTCAGCGGTGACATGACTCCGGACAAGATGTGGCGACGCATGATGCGAAGGTTTGAGGACCCGCTCGCCCGGGCGGCGAGGACGAAGTCATGCTCGCGCAATGCGAGGGTCATCTGCCGGACGATGCGACAGGACGTCGGCCATTCGAACAGTGCGATTACGACCACGATGGTGGACACACTCGGGCCGAGGATGGCGACCAGCAGCAGGATGACGATCAGCGAAGGGAACGACAGGAAAATGTCGACGATGCGCATGATGATCGTATCGACCCAACCCCGGGTGAACCCGGCGATCAAACCGAGCACGGTCCCGAGACCGGCGGCCGAGATGGCGGCGGCGATCCCGACGGTGAGCGACACCCGTGCGCCGTAGATGATTCGGCTCAGGACGTCCCGACCAGCCGAATCGGTGCCCAGCAGATGGCCGGCGGAGGGTGCGGTTCGCAACGAACTGAGGTCGACCGCGTTCGGATCCGCAGGCGCCACGATCGGAGCGAAGACAGCCATGAGGCCGAGCAAGGCGACGACGAGCGCGCTCACCAGGGCAAGTCGGTGCTTCATGAACCGATGTACGGCGATCCTGAAAGGTGAGCGTGGTGGACGAGCAACGATCTCGTCTGTGTCCAGGTCCGCAATGGTCGCCTCACCCGCCGCGATGGAGGCCTCCACCACGGCGTCCACGTCGATTCCCGTGCCGGGCCCTGTGTCGCGAATCACAGTCGGATCCTCGGGTCGAGGATGGCGGCAGTCACGTCGGCGAGGAAATTGAATGCGAGCACGAGGACCGCCGTGATCATCACCACCGCCAGGATCACCGGGTAGTCCCGGCTGTTGATGCCTTCGATCACCAGACGACCCATTCCTGGCCAGCTGAAGACGAACTCGATGATCACCGTTCCTGCCAGGAGCGCGGGAATCTGAACTGCGAGCACAGTCGTGAGTGGAATGAGCGAGTTTCGAAGGGCGTGCTTGGTGACAACGCCCCAATAGGGAACGCCCTTCGCCTTGGCGGTCGTGACATGATCGAGTCGAAGAACGTCGAGGAGGCTCTGCCTCGTGTACCGCACGTACGGCCCCATCAGCACAGCCGAGAGCACACCTGCGGGAAGGATCAAATGCTTCATGAGATCGGCCCCGCTGGCGGAGATGCCGAGAGTTCTCATCCCACCGCTCGGCAGCCACCCCAGCCAGATGCTGAAGATGTAAATGGCGATCAGCCCCTGGAAGAAGGTCGGAATCGACACCGCCAGCATGCTGCCGACACCGCTCGTATAGTCGAACTTGGTGTTCTGACGGAGCGCTGCAGCGACACCGACGGGCACCCCGACGAGCAGGGCAATGACCATCCCGGTACCGGACAAGATGAGCGTTGGCATCACTCGCGGCCCGATCATCTCGGTCACCGGTACCTTTCGATGAAACGACTGACCGAGATTTCCGTCCATCAACTCCCCCAGCCACGCCACGTACTGCACGGGGAGGGGACGATCGAGCCCGAGTTCCGCACGGCGACGTTCGATGATGTCTGGGTCGCCTTGGAGTTCCTCCGGTGTGAGCAGCACGGTTGCCGGATCGCCCGGAAGCATGTGCACGAGGATGAACGTCAGGGCGAGGATTCCGAGAAGGACGGGGATCGCGATCATGATCCGCCGGATCAGAAAGGCCAGCACACCGTCACCCCGTCACATCCATCTCTCGTTCTCGAATCATGGTCCATACGTAGGAAGCGGTGGTGACCGGACCGCGGTCCGCTCACCACCGCTCGATTCTCCGGGAGGTCTATTCCTCCCAGTACCACTCGCTGATGTTCCAGTAGGTCTGCCAGTGGTCTCCCTGAACCTTCACGCCCTTGAGGCGACTGTCGTAGGCAACGGTGTTGTCCAGCACCGCGATATGGAGGTTGTTCGGATTCTGGTTCTCGGCGAGGAAGATCTCATGGTAGAGCGGAGCCCGAACCGACTGGTCGGCAGACAGGCGCGCTTCGGCCCACAGGCCGTCGGTCTCTTCATCGCAGTAGTGCGTCAGGTTCGGTCCATTCGGGTAAGCAGTGGAACACTGGTTGTAGGGCTGCACCGAACTCGGGTCGAGCGTGAACACGGCTCCGGCGTTCCAGAACATGTGCACGTCGGTGTTGAGTTCCACCCGTCCGAGATTGTCGAGCAGGGTCGGGACGTCGACGTTGGTGATCTCGACATCGATGCCCACCTCGGCCCACTGCGCCTGCATGATGTTGATCGCCTGGATGATCGGCTCGGGCGCCGCTTGCGCCATCAGCCACAGGTTGAGGGTCGTGGACGAGTCCCAGCCCGCTTCGGTGAGCTGCTCGCGTGCCCTGTCAGGGTCGTAGTCGTAGGCGATCATGCCGTCGTCCACCGTCGGGACCGCCCATGCCACCTGGTCGCCGACGAGCCGCACGTTGACGTCCGAGACCGAGCAGAAGCCCAGGAACACTTGCTCGCAGATACCTTCGCGATCGATCGCGAAGACCAACGCCTGTTTGACGCGTGGGTCAGCGAACACCGGCGACTGGTCGTTGAACCCGATGATGTTCGGGTTGAGACCGGACGCCTGATCCACGGTGATGCCGTCGATCGCTTCGACGCGTTCGATGTCGGCAGCGGCCACCTGATCCACGAACTGGATCTCGCCGGTCTGGAGCTGGGCAAGCCGAGCCTCGCCTTCGGTGATGATCTTGAAGAACACCCGCTCGAATCCCGGGGTGCCCAGCGAGTAGTTCTCGTTGGCCTCCAGTTCCACGAATTGGTCGGGAACGTACTCCACGAACTTGTACGCGCCCGAGACCACGGGGAACGTCTCGAAGTACTCGTGGGTGGGGATGTCCTCCGGTGCGACGTCCCCGAGGATGTGCGCTGGAAACATGGAGTTGAGCCGGGTCAGCGATGCCCAGTTCGGCAGCCAGGCGGCGTCGGGGCTCTCGAGGGTGATCACCACGGTGCTGTCGTCCGGAGTCTCGATGCCCGAGATCGAGTCAGCCGTCCCTTCGGTGTACTCGGCCACGCCGGCCACACCACCCAGCCGGCCGGCCCGGGTGCTGATCCTCGAATCGAGATGGAGGTGCAGGGCCAGCGAGACGTCGGCCGATGTGATCGGCGTCCCGTCGCTCCACTCGAGACCGTCGGCGACTTTCAAGGTGATGGTCGTGGCGTCAGGCGATACTTCCCAGGACTCGAGCACTTTCGAATGGATCGCCTGTTGGTCGTCCACCTCGATGAGGGGGATGAACATGGCGAGGTGCACAACGGCCCGGTTGCCGGCGGTCTCCGGGAAGGGGTTCATCGCGACCGGGTCGGTGGGGATGACCACCTCGAGCACGGTGCGGCCTTCGGTGTCCGTCGGTGGTGCCGTGGTCTCGGTGGATGTGTCTGCCTCTGTGGTGGACGTGGTTTCACCGGGGGACACCGTGGTATCCGTGGCATCCGGGTCTGGGGTGGTACACGCGACCGCACTCAATACGAATGCAAGTACGAGTGCGAGCCACCTCACGTTGACGACTCGAGTCATGGGTTCTCCCTCCGCTGTGATCAGAACCCGCCGATGACGACGGTATCGGCCATGCTGACCGGCTATAACTTGATTGTCAAGACTTTTTGTATTTGAACCACGACGGTGCGGATTCGCATGCCATCGGCACATTCCTCATTGATCTTCATCTTTCAAACGGCGCCAGTACGATCGGATCACTGCCAACCACCCACCGTATGAACCACTCTCCATCGCGGGTCCTCCTCTTCGACCCGATCACGTGGATCGACGACTGGAGCTACGACGAGGAGCGGGCCGCGCTCTCCCGGCTCGGCGTCGAACTCGTGATCCCAGCAGATCGCGCCCAGCGCGATCTGCTGCTCGGCGTCGCCGACGTTGTGGTCGTGAGCAGCATCGATCGGCTCACGACCGTCGACATCAACCGACTGGAGCGCTGCGTCGGGATCCTGTGCTACAGCGCCGGGATGGACGCAGTCGACCTCGACGCCGCCGCCCGGGCCGGAATACCCGTCGCCAACGTTCGAGCCGGAACCGCCGACGTGGCAGATCATGCAATGACCTTGCTGCTCGCCGCCTGGCGGATGCTGCCAGTCATGACCGACGCTGCGGACACCCATCGATGGGACCTGGCAGATCATCCCGAGTTCCGATCCATTCCCCGGCTGGAGGGCAGCACCGTGGGGATCTTCGGCGCCGGCGCCGTTGGTCGTGCCGTCGCCGATCGCGTTCGGGTCTTCGGGATGCAGCCCATCGCTACCTATCGCCGACCCGAAGCCGCCCAACCGGACCTGCCCCACGTCCCGGTCGAACGGCTCTTCTCCGACTCCGACGCCCTCGTCCTCACCGCCTCACTGACACCGACATCCCTCGGGGTCGTCAATCGCCGAACCTTGGCCCACAGCCGACCTGGCTCGATCCTCGTCAACGTCGGTCGCGGCGGGTTGATCGTCGAGGAGGACCTCGTGTGGGCGCTGGAGACCGGGTTGGTGCGGGCGGCGGCGCTGGACGTGCGGGACCCGGAGCCGCCTGATCCCGCCGCCGACCCGCTCACCGGACGCCCCGACGTGATCCAGACGCCGCACGTCGCCGGCGTCTCCGCTGCTGCACTGTCCAGCCTGCACCGTCTCGCGGCCGAGGGCATGGAGGCGCTGCTCCGGCAGGGTGGTCGGCTGTGATCCTCCTCCGCTCTGGTCGACGCCGGCGATGACGTTTCGCGACACCTCCCTCGCCTCGCTTCGGATCGCCCCGTTCCGACGGCTGTGGTTGGCGATCATCGTCTTCAATGTCGGCCACCTGGTGCTGGTGGTCGCCTCCTCGTGGCTGATCCTCGAGATGACCGGATCGCCGCTGTGGGTGAGTGCCATGGTCGGGGCACCGACAGTTCCACTCCTGCTCCTGGCGCTGCCGGCCGGTGCGGTCGCCGACCTCTTCGACCGGCGGATGATCCTCGTGTCCGCCTCGGCGGTGATGATGCTCGCATCCGCCGGGATGACCGTTGCCACGCTGAGGAGCCCAAACTCGCCAGGGTTACTGGTGGGGCTCGGGGTGCTGCTCGGAGTGGGGGTCGCATTCTTCAACCCCGCCTGGCAGGCGATCGTGCCCGCCCTCGTACCCCAGCACCTCGTCCCGGGGGCGATCGCACTCAACTCGGCCAGCGGTGGGGTGGCGACCGCCTTGGGTCCCGCCCTGGGCGGACTCCTGGTCGCCACCGCCGGACCTGCCTGGTCTTTCGCGGCGGCCACCATCGGTTACGCGGTGATGGTGGCCACGTCATACGCCGCACGCCCCTCGACATGGGCTTCCGATGTCGACTCGCTGCCGACCGCCATCGCGGGCGGTATCCGCTACCTGCGGTTCTCAGACGGCTATCTCGCCCTGCTGCTGCTGGGCACCGCCTTCGGATTCACCTCCGCCGCGCTGCGGGCGATGTTGCCAAACCTCACCAGCGAATCACTCGGCGGAGACGCCGGTCTCTACGGCATCCTGCTCGGCGCCTTCGGTGCGGGGGCCATCGTCGGTGGAGTGACGCGGAAGCAGGGCGGCGACCTCCTGGGTCGGCGCATGATCCCGTTCTCGATCGCCTGCTTCGGTCTGGCCGGGATCGCGGTCGGCGCAGCGCCCAGTCTGCCCGTGGTCCTGATAGGTGTGACCGTCTCCGGCCTGCTGTGGACGTGGATCCTGGCCACCATGAACAGCGTCTTCCAGATGCTCACTCCGGACTGGGTGAGAGGACGGACGATGGCCGCCTTCGTGCTCGCCGTGTTCGGCATCCTCCCGATCGGTGCGGTGGCGGCGGGGGCTCTGGGCGACATTGTGGGCGCTGCTGCCGCCTTGGTCGTGTTCTCGGTGGCGGTGGCGCTCGTCGGTGGGGTCGCTGCCCGTATCGACCTGCCGGTGCTCGAGGAGATCACCCCACCGGTCCTCACCGGCGGTGGCGGGATCGGCTTGGCGCCTCCGGCCGTCAACGGCCCGGTGATGGTCGTCACCACATGGACGATCGAGTCTCCCGAGGAGATGGCGGAGTTCGGGTCGGTCCTCGCCGAGCTCCGCCGTCTCCGGCTCGCCACCGGTGCGTACCGGTGGAACGCCTACCGGGCGATCGACGATCCCGACCGAGTCTCGGAGACCTACGTCGTCCACTCGTGGGAGCACCATCTCCAACTCGAGGGACGTCTCGACACTCGCGGCAAGGC
>Ga0326597_10002241_pt1 | contig 29141 bp, 30 predicted proteins | sample RVTome_12_FD_203789 | JGI IMG/M metagenome (GOLD analysis project Ga0326597, IMG submission 203789) | Soil microbial communities from uranium-contaminated site in the Upper Colorado River Basin, Wyoming, United States - RVT100D185 | ecosystem: Environmental > Terrestrial > Soil > Contaminated >... | reverse complement strand
TTCAGCAGCCCGCGGCTCCGTTCGACGTCTACCGCAACCATGTTCGGCCCGAGTGGATCGACCACAACGGCCACATGAACATGGGCTACTACGTGGTGGTCTTCGACCTTGCCACCGACGAGTTCTTCCGGTCGATCGGGCTGGACGAGGCGCACCGCCGCGCCTCCCGGGTGACCACCTTTGCGCTCGAAGCCCACGTGACCTACCATCGCGAGGTCCGCGAGGGCGACCCGCTGCGGTTCACGACGCTGCTCCTCGACCACGACGCCAAGCGCCTGCACTACTTTCACCAGATGCACCACGCGGAAGAGGGCTACCTCGCCGCGACCAACGAGCTGCTGTCGCTCCACGTGAGCGAGGAGACGCGCCGCGGCGCGCCGATGGCGCCCGAGGTTCTCGAGCGGCTGCGTCTCATTCAAACGGCTCACGACCGGCTCCCGCGCCCGCCCCAGGTGGGCCGCCGGATTGGCCTTTCCACGCCGCCTACGACGCGCTGAGCGCCGCAGCGTCATTTGCCCCGGCGCCGGGCGCCGCGGCGGTATAATCCTCCCGTTTCCATGCTGAATTTGCTCGCGCTTCACACCTGGACCCTGGACACGACGCCGCTCGGGCGCGTGCTCGAGATCGCCCGCGAGACCGGCTGGCAGGCCGTCGAGCTCCGCCGCCTGGATTTCGCGCGGGCGGCCGAGCGGGGGCAGGCGGTTGAGGCCGTGCTCGACCTCGTGCGATCTTCCGGCCTCGCCACGGCCTGCGTCGGCGTCGCGCTCGGCTGGATGTGGGCCGAGGGGGACGAGCGCGAGAAGCTCCTCCGCGCCTTCGACGAGTCGTGCCGCTGGGCCCGGGCGCTCGGCTGCGGCACCGTCATGAGCCCGGTGGACAAGGGGCGCGGCCACACCGGGCGCGCGGCGGCGAGCATCGGCGAGGTCGGCGACATCGCGGCCCGCCACGGCGTCAGGCTCGCGCTCGAGTTCAACTCGCAGTGCGACCAGTTCAACACTCTCGCCACGGTGCGGGAGATCCTCGCCGAGGCCGCGCATCCCCATGTCGGGCTCCTGCTCGATGCCTATCACCTCGGCAGGAGCGGGGCGCGCCCCGAGGACCTCGATCGTGTCCCCGGCGCGGAGATTGCCTACGTTCAGTTCAGCGACGTGCCGCGCAGCGGGCTCGTGCCGGGCCAGGCGCTCGACCGTCTGCCGCCCGGGCAGGGCAGGGTGCCGTTCAAGGATTTCTTCGCCGCCATCGAGCGACGGGGTTACGCGGGCTACTGCTCGTACGAGGCGCCCAATCCCGCGGCGTGGGCCCGCGACCCCGCGGCCGTCGCCCGCGAGGCGCTCGAGGCAACGAGGGCCGCCTCGGCATGAACGGCATCCCGGACGACCGGCGGCGGATCGTCATCGGCGCGGCGGTCGTGGTCGGCCTGGCCGGCCTCGTGTTCGGCGGCTGGGCCTGGTGGCAGGCCCGCACCCAGGTCAGCACCGACGACGCCTACGTCGAGGGCGCCGTCACGGTCATCAGCTCGAAAGTCTCGGGCAATATCTCCGAGATGCTCGTCAAGGACAACCAGGCCGTCAAGGCGGGCGACCTCCTGGTGCGCGTGGACCCGCGCGACTACCGGGCCAAGCGCGACCAGGCCGCTGCCGCGGTGAAAATCGCGGAAGCGGCCCTGCTGGCCCTGCGGGCCGAGCTGCCGATGACGCGCGGGGTGACGGTGGCGCAGGGCGACGAGGCCCGCGGCGCTTTCGAAGGGGCGCGGGCCGCCGAAGCGGCGAGCCAGTCGGCCGTCGAGGAGGCGCAAGCCCAGCTCGAGGCCAAGCGCGCGGCGGCATCGGCCGCCGAGGCGGACGTGGCGGGCGCGCGGGCCACCGCGGTCCAGGCCGTCCGTGAGAAGGAGCGCCAGCGCAAGCTCGTCGAGCAGGGGCTGGTAGCCCAGCGCGACTATGACCAGGCCGAGGCCGCCGAGGGCACGGCGCGCGCCTCGCTCGAAGCGTTTGAGCGCCGCAAGATCCAGGTCGAGCGTGAGGCGCAGCAGGTGGAGGCCGCGCTCGCCTCCCGGCGGCTCGGCGTGCAGCAGGCGCGGCAGCGTGTGGCCGAGCTGCGCGGCACGCTCGCCCGCGCAGAGAGCCAGCGGCACCAGGTCCCGATCAAGGAGGCCGAGGTCGCCCGTGCCGAGGCGGCGCTGGCCCAGGCGCAGGCGGACCTCGCGTACGCCGACCTCCAGCTCCAGTACACGGAAGTGCGCGCGCCGGTGGGCGGCATGGTCTCCAAGCGAACGGTCGAGCTGGGGCAGGTCGCGCAGATGGGCCAGCCGCTGCTGGCCATCGTGCCGCTCCACGACGTGTGGGTCATCGCGAACTTCAAGGAGACCCAGCTCGCGCGCATCCGGCCGGGCATGAAGGCCGAGGTGCAGGTGGACACGTTCACCGACCGTACCTACCAGGGGACCGTGGATTCGCTCGCCGCCGGGACGGGCGCGCGGTTCTCGCTCCTGCCGCCGGAGAATGCCACCGGCAACTGGGTCAAGGTCGTCCAGCGGCTGCCCGTCAAGATCCGGCTCGACCCCGGGCAGTCCGGCAACCCGCAAGTGCTGCGCGCCGGCATGTCCGCCGTCGTTACCGTGAAGCTCCGCTAGTGTGCATGACGCACGCCGCTCGGATGCGCGCGGCGGGCGGGTCCTGTCGCCGGGGGTGGCCGGCGCGCAGCGAGCTTCGCCACCCTACCCTGCGTGAATCGCAGCCCTGCGGGCCGCGCACACTTGTGAAGGGCCCACTCCGCCCGCCGCGCGCCGGCCACCCCCGGCGCCACCCGCCCCGTAATGGCTGCGAGGGTCATGAACGGTGGCGCTAGCGCGATGAGCTCGTGGGCCGCCCTCCCGGGGGCGCAGAAGTGGCTCATCACGCTGTCCGTCATGATGGTCACCATCATGCAGATCCTCGACACCAGCGTCACCAACGTGGTGCTGCCCCACATGCAGGGCTCGCTCTCGGCCGGCCTCGAAGAGGTGACCTGGGTCCTGACCTCCTACCTCGCGGCCAACGCGATCATCATCCCCGCCTCGGGATGGCTCGCGGGCTTCATCGGGCGCCGCCGCTTCTTCCTGCTCTGCACCACGCTCTTCACCGTCAGCTCCTTCCTGTCCGGCCTGGCGCCGAACCTGACCTTCCTCATCATCGCGCGCATCTTCCAGGGCATCGGCGGCGGCCCCCTGATTCCGCTGTCGCAGGCCATCCTCTGGGAGATCTTCCCGCTCGGCCAGCGGGGCCTCGCCATGGCGGTCTGGGGCGTCGGCATCATGATGGGGCCGATCTTCGGTCCGACGCTCGGCGGCTGGATCGCCGACAATTGGTCGTGGCGCTGGATCTTCTACATCAACCTGCCGATCGGGCTCCTGGGATTCTTCATGATCAGCACCTTCCTGTTCGACCCCGAATACTTGAAGAAGCCGGGGCGCATCGACGCGCTCGGCCTGGTGCTGATGGTGGTGGGCTTCGGCTGCCTCCAGCTCGTCCTGGACCGCGGTGAGCACGAGGACTGGTTCGACTCGGACCTGATCGTGGGGCTGTCGGTCATCGCCTTCGCGTCGCTCGTCGGCTTCGTGATTCGCGAGCTGACGGCCCGGGAGCCGATCCTGGACCTGCGCGTGTTCACGGACCGCAACTTCGCCACGGGCTCGACCTTCGTCATGATGGTCGGGCTCGGTCTCTACTCGAGCATGCTGCTGGTGGCGCTGTACACGCAGAAGCTCCTCGCCTACGACGCCTGGAACTCGGGCGCGGTGCTGGGCCCCGGAGGCGTGGGCAATCTCATCTCGCTCGTCATCGCCGGGCGCCTCGTGACCCGGATGGACCAACGGCTCCTCGTGGCCCTCGGCTGCGTGATCAATGCCGTGAGCCTCTACATGATGTCGCATCTCACGTTGACCGTGGACTACTGGTCGCTCGCGTGGCCGCGCTTTCTCCAGGGCCTGGGCCTCGGCTTCATCTTCGTGCCGCTCGTGACGCTCACGCTCGCCACGATCGACCGCCAGAAGCTCGGCAACGCTACCGCGGCCTTCAACGTGCTGCGCAACCTCGGAGGCAGCGTGGGCGTGGCGCTCGCGACGACTTTCCTCACCAGGCGGAGCCAGGGGCACCAGTCGGTGCTGGCGGCCCACGTCAACGTCTGGGACCCCGAGACGGCGGCGCGGCTCAAGGCGTGGACGGCCCACTTCGCCGCCCGCGGCGCCGATGCCTTCACCGCCGAGAAGCAGGCGACGGCGATGCTCTACAAGGACGTGGTGGCGCAGGCGCAGGTGCTTGCCTACGCCGACGACTTCTGGATGCTGGCCGTTCTCTTCACCGTGCTGCCGCTCGCCATCCCGCTCATGCGCCGCGTCCGCGCCCAGCCGGTCGCCGCCGGCGCCGAGCCGTCGGGCCGGGTCGAGCCCTTGCCGTCGGCGGTGGAGTGAACCTGGGCGGGTGGCACCAGTTGAAAGCGCGTGATAGGATACCGCCCCATTCACGTCAGGGAGTCACACGAGGGCACCAAAAGGGGGAGCTTATGACGCGAAGACTGGCAACGGTGTTGGTCTCAGTGCTGGTGCTCGGTCTATGGGTCGGTTCGGCCTCCGCGGTGGTCAAGGTGAAGCTGCAGCTCTTTGCCGACGGCTTGGTGCATCCCCTCGTGATGCTCAGCCCGCCGGACGGGAGCAAGCGCCTCTTCATCGTGGAGCAATCCGGTACGATTCAGATTCTGATGCCGGACGGCAAGCTGCGGCCCACGCCCTTCATCGATCTGAGCAAGAAGATGGTGAAGCTGGACTGGGAGTTCGACGAGCGCGGCCTGCTGGGGCTCGCCTTCCACCCCAAGTTCAAGGACAACGGCAAGTTCTACGTGGTGTACACCGCCCCGATCCGCACCGACGCGGCCCGCCGACCGCGCCTGCTGTACTGCTGCACGAATTACCTGTCGGAGTTCCGCGTCTCCAAGACGGACCCGAACAAGGCGGACCTGTCCACCGAGCGCATCGTCTACTTCTGGGACAAGCCCCAGTTCAACCACAACGGCGGCGAGCTGCTGTTCGGCCCCGACGACGGCTACCTGTACATCTCCATCGGTGACGGGGGATGGGCCAACGACGTGGCCATCGGCCATACGCCCAAGATTGGCAATGCCCAGGACCTGAAGGTGAACCTGGGCAAGATTCTCCGCATCGACGTCAACTCGGGCGATCCCTACAGCGTCCCCAAGGACAACCCCTTCGTCGGCCGCAACGACGCGCTCCCGGAAATCTGGGCCTACGGCTTTCGCAACGCCTGGCGGATGTCCTTTGATGCGGGCGGCAAGCACGAGTTGTTCGCGGGCGATGTCGGACAGAACTCCTGGGAGAGCGTCAAGCTGGTCCAGAAGGGCGGCAACCACGGCTGGAACCGCATCGAAGGCTCGCACTGCTTCAACCCTGACGATCCCAGCAACCCCAATGCCCCGAATACCTGCGACAAGTCCGGACTGGTGATGCCCATCGCCGAATACGGCAACATCAACGTGACCAAGGGGGGCAAGGGCATCTCCATCACCGGTGGGTTCGTCTATCGCGGCAAGGCGATGCCGAGCCTGGTGGGATCCTATGTGTTCGGCGACTGGAGCAAGTCCTTCACCGAGCCCCAGGGGCTGCTGCTGGTGGCCCGTCCACCCGCGCAGGCGGGCGCCATGTGGGCCATCGAGGACGTGGAGGTGACCAACATGAAGTTCCACTCCTACGTGCTGGGCTTCGCGCAGGACGAGGACCGCGAGCTTTACGTGCTGGTCTCGGACAACACCGCGCCCGGCCGCGCCAACGACCGGATCTACAAGATCGTGCCCGCGAACTAGGTGGCTTGACGCCGAGGCGCCGGGGGCCCCGCCCCCGGCGCCAGGATAAAGACGATGCGACGATGGCTCGTGACGGCGCTTGTGGGACTGGCGTGGCTCCCATTCATCGCACAGGCCCAGGAGTTCAAGCCGCCGTCCAATCTGAAGTCGCCCGACATGATCGCCGAGGGCCGGGCGTTCTTCAACCGGCGCTGTGCCGGCCAGTGCCACGGCGTGGACGGGCAGGAAGCCTTCGATGGCTCGATCCTGGTCGGCAAGGCCTACCTCGATCCGACATTCGTCTACGTCACCCTCATCACCGGCCGGCCGGGCAGCGCCATGCCCAGCTGGAAGGGCCGTCTGTCCGACGACGAGCTGTGGAAGGTCATCGCCTTCGTGTCCTCCCTGGGCGACCAGGCCCGGGCGGCAAGGGAGAAGTAGTCCCCGGCAGTCCCGCTATGTCCCCCGCACGTAGCGCTGGAGCAGCAGGGTGAGGCCAAAGCCGCCCGCACCCCACGCGGCGGCGCCTGGCGCTCCCGCCCCGGCCATGAGCAGGCCGTCGAGCAGCGAGATCCCGGCGATGAAGCTCACGACCGCGCGGGGGATGTTTGCACACCCGGGGCGCACGAGGAGCCAGATGCCGTAGCCGACCCAGGCGAGGAAGCCCAGGTAGAGCGCGGCCCCGACGCGACCGCCGGTCAGGGTCGGGATCCCGTACACGAACGGCGCGCCGAGGAACACGAGCGGCCAGAGATTTCGGAGCTCGGCCAGGTTCTCCTGCTTCGCCACGTAGGTCAGCCCGATGAGGTACGAGAGGAGCACGGCCGCGCCCATCACCACCGCCGCCCCGAGACGCCCGGCGACGGCGAAGGCCGCGGTCGCGTAGACGAGCACGCGGCACAGCCCCATGAGGAGCGGGCTCCACGGATTCGCCTTGTGGCGCGCATCGTAGAAGACGATGAGCCCGCCCAGGGCGAGGCCGGACAGTATCGTGGACGAGTATCCTCGTCGGCCCGTCCAGGCAACCTCCGCCACCAGCGCTGCGAGGCCGGCCGCGAGCAGGCCGTAGCCGGCGGCAAACACGGTCGTCGCCTTCACGAGCCCGGACGGGATCGGGCGCTCGGGACGCTCCCGGGCGTCGATCTCGCGGTCGAAGGCATCGTTGAGGTACATGCCCCCGATGTAGAAGAGCGAGAGTGCCAGGGCGAGGAAAGCCAGCGGACCAGGGCCGATGGAGACGCCCGCGAGCGCGACGCCCGCCAGCACGTTGGTCCAGACCGTCGGCAGGTTGGAGATCCGCCCGAGCCGGAGGTAGACGCTCCAGCTCACGCGGGCAATCTCTCCATCACCCAGTGGAGTTCGCGGGCCACGGCGGTGACGATGTCCTCACGCCGGTACTCCTCCGGCAGGACATCCCACGTGTAGGTTTCGACCTCGAGATGGCCGGACCGATTCTCCCGGGCCAGCAGGCCCAGCACGTCGCGCAGGTAGTCCTGGGTGCTGAAGAACGGCCCGAGCTCGCGGCGGAAGAGCGGCACGTGGAAGTGGATGCGCCACTCACGCGGCACGGGCTCGGCCGCGGCCGCCGCGCTCAGCGCCTCGGGGAGGTCCAGGAAGCGGGTGAGCTTTCCAGCCCGTCGCTCGACCACCTGGTGGAGGTACACGCCCTCGGCGAACGCCCGCAGCGCGCGCAGCGCCGCCGGGTCCTTGCCGTCGAGGGGTACCGCGAGGCCGGCACTGAGCTGCACCTTGGCGATCCGGATACCAGCCGCCGGGAACGCATCGAGGGCCGCGCGCGGCTCCTCGAACTCCACGGCCATGTGGCAGGTGTCGAAGCAGGCGCCCAGGTGCCGGCGGAGGGCGACTTCAGCCGCGCCGCGATCGAGCCCGGCCATGTCGGCGAAGCGCGAGGCCGCCGAGCGCGAGAACAGCCACCGCTCGAAGAACGCCACCGTCTCGCTCACCGTCTCGAGGTAACAGCAGGGCTCCGGCTCGATGGCCAGTGCGATCGTCTTCCCGGTCTCCTCACGGATCCGGTGGAGCGTGGCGACGTGGCGCAGCATGAGGTCGGCCATGCGGGCGACGTCGGTGTCGCCGCCGACGCGCGCCCGGAAGGCGCCCGGCGCCGTACTGACGCTCCCCTCCAGTCCCGGCTCGAGCGGGAGGAGACTCGCCAGCAGATTCGCCAGCCGATCCGTGTACACGAGCCGCGCCTCGTCCAGCCAGTCGGGGAGGTATACCTCCTCCTTGACGCGGACGCCATGGAAGGGGCCGTACGGGAAGCCATTGATGGTGAAGACGTAGAGCCCATGACGATCAAGGAACTCCCGGAACGCCTCGAGCTCCCGCGGCTGCGCCAGGGTCTCGGCAGCCTGCGCGGACAGCCGAAGACCGATTCCGAACGCGCGGTCGGGCGCCACGCGCGTTCTCACCGCCAGGACATAGCGCTCGAGATTGGCCCGGACTTCGCCCCAGCTCTCACCGGGGTGGATGTTCGTGCAGTACGTGAGGTGCGGGCGGCCTGGAGCGGACAGTCTCACCGGCCGGCGTCACGCCTGCGCAGGCGGTCCAGGGCGCGCAGGAGGAGGTCATCGCGCATCTCCCGGACCTCGATGCCGTGTCCGATCTCACGCAGAAGCGTGATGGTCAGCTCGCCGCCCAGGTGTTCCCGGAACTCGGCGAGGCCGTCCAGCACCGCCGGCCGGGCGCCGACGGCGCCGGCCAGCTCGAGGCACCGGTCCCAGAGCCTGAACCCCAGCCGCTCGAGCAGGCCGAGGATGGCTTCCGCCGCGGTCGCCTGGAGCAGCCCGACCTCCTCCGAGTAAAGAATGTCGAGCGCCATCCCGATGGCGACAGCCTCGCCGTGGCGCAGCCGGTGCGTGGAGAGAGACTCGAGCTTGTGGGCGGCCCAGTGGCCGAAGTCAAGCGGCCGGGCGCTGCCCAGCTCGAAGGGGTCGCCGGAGGTGGCGATGTGGTCGAGGTGGAGCGCGGCGCAGCGCCGGACCAGCTGCGCGACGGCCTCCGGGTCGCACGAGGCCAGGGCGGTGGCGTGGTCGGTGAGCCAGCCGAAGAAGGCCGCGTCACGGATCAGGGCGACCTTGACCGCCTCAGCCATCCCGGCTACGGCCTCCCTCCGCGGAAGCGTCTCGAGGAAGCGAACGTCGTTGAGCACGGCGAACGGCGGCGCGAAGGTGCCGAGGAAGTTCTTGGCGCCGTACGCGTTGATCCCGTTCTTGACACCGATTCCCGCATCATTCTGGCCGAGCACGGTGGTCGGCACCCGGACGATTCGGAGGCCACGGTGCACTGTGGCCGCCGCGTAGCCCGCCATGTCGAGGAGCGCGCCGCCCCCGACGATCACGACGAGCGACTGGCGGTCCATCCGCGCCGCCTGGAAACGGCCCTGGAGCCGCGCCAGCGCCGCCGCGTCATTCTTGGCGGCCTCGCCCCCCTCCACGACGAGAGGGTCGGCCACGAGCTCCAGACGATCCCGGTGGCACTCGGTGTACGCGCGGATGTCGCCGAGGAGGCGCGGCCGGGCCTCGGCCACCGCGCGCTCCACGACTGCGAAGATTCGGTGCCGGCGCCCCGGCTCCTTCCGGGCCACGGCCTCGACGAGGTCGAGGTTGTGCACCGCGAAGAGGTCGCTGGTGAAATACACCGGGTAGTCGAATCCGACGGTGATCTTCTGAAGGTGGACGCTCATGGCTGGCACGCCGCCGCACCGGATCGCCGCCGGCAGGGTCACGGCGACGTAGACGCTACCAAGGACCCGGGCCGGGTGTCAAGGCGAGGGGGCCTGGCCCTTGCGGTCGAGTTCGCCTTTCGGATATTATCGCCGCCCGGGATCGGCCCCGAGGCGGCAGGACAACTCGAAGCACGCACGAGGAGGAGGCCATGGCCCCAAGAATCGTCGCGACGCTGTTGTCCGTCATCGTCCTGGTGGCTACGATGAGCGCACCGGTTTCGGCCCAGGTGACCGTGACCCTGCAGGTCGTGGCCGAAGGGCTCACCGCGCCACTGCTCCTCATTTCGCCGCCGGACGGCACCAAGCGGCGCTTCATCATCGAGCAGATCGGCCTGATCAAGATCCTCATGCCCGACGGCAAGATGCGGGACGAGCCGTTCCTGAACATCCGCTCCCGGATCATCAGGCAAATGCCCGACTTCGACGAGCGGGGCCTCCTGGGGCTCGCGTTCCACCCCGACTACAAGAACAACGGCAAGTTCTACGTGTCATACAGCGGCTACATCCCGGGTGAGTCCACCCTGGACAAGCACCTGTGGTACTCGCACACCAACTACGTGGCGGAGTACCGGGTGTCGAAGGACAACCCCAACAAGGCCGACCCGCTGAGCGAGCGGATCCTCACTCGGATCGACTGGCCGCAGTTCAACCACAACGGCCACTGGATCGGCTTCGGGCCGGACGGGTACCTCTACATCTCCGTGGGTGACGGCGGCTACGCCAACGACTGGGGGATCGGCCACCACGTCACCAAGGGCAACGGCCAGGACCTGACAGCGCTCAACGGCAAGATCTTGAGGGTCGACGTGAACGGCGCCGCGCCCTACGCGGTGCCGAGCGACAACCCCTTCGTGGGCCGGACCGACGCGCGCCCCGAGATCTGGGCGTACGGCTTCCGGAACCCCTGGCGCTGCTCCTTCGACACGGGCGGCAGCAAGGAGCTCTTCTGCGCCGACGTCGGGCAGAACTCCTACGAGGAGGTGGACATCGTCACGAAGGGCGGCAACTACGGCTGGCGCGTGCGAGAGGGCAAGCACTGCTTCGACTACGCCAACCCGAACGCCCACCCGGCCTCCTGCAGCGACGCCGGGATGATCGACCCGATCCTCGAGTACAACAACTGCAACGTTCACCAGAACTGCAAGGGCATCTCGGTCACCGGCGGCTTCATCTACCGGGGCAGCCAGACGGCCTGGCAGGGCAAGTACTTCTTCGGCGACTGGAGCCGGACCTTCGCCGTGAAGAACGGCAGCCTGTTCGTCGCGTCCAAGACGGGCACCGGCTGGACGATGGAGGACGTCAAGGTCGCCAACATGCCCAACTTCAACTCCTACGTGCTGTCATTCGGCCAGGACGCGGACGGCGAGCTCTACGTCATGACTCAGGACACCACGGGCCCGGTCGGGGGACTCGCCCGCGTCTACAAGATCGTTCCCTGACGCGCGGCTCCGAGATGAGAGACGCCGCCGCCCCCGGCCGGGCGCAGGCACTGCCCGGCCGGGGCGCGGACGAAACCATGTTCCGGAGAATCGGTTTCGCGACGGTCCTTCTGCTCCTGGTGGGCCTCGCGGCCCTCGCGGTGGCTCGGGTCGGCCAGGCCCAGGGCGTGGTCTTCACGAAGGAATACCTGCGGGACGCCCGGAGGATCGAGTTGGGCCGCCGGGTCTGGGTCAGCCGGTGTCAGTTCTGCCACGGCAAGACCGCGTATCCCGGCAAGGCGCCGAAACTGGATCCCTCGCGCTACACGCCCGAGTTCGTCTTCGATCGCGTCACCCGTGGTTTTCAGGGGATGCCGTCGTGGAAGCACGAGTTCTCGGAGGAGGAGCGGATGGCCGTGGTTGCGTACATCATGAGCGAGGACTTCTCGAACTAGGGCGGACCCCCGGCGGGGGACACGAGGGCCACTTGGTGACGCTGACTTCATCGGAGCTGGAACAGCTGCTTCGGGAGCTCGTGGAGCGTCGGATCGAGCCGCCATCCCGTGAGTGGCTCGAGCGGACGCTCGCGGCGCTCGGGGCCGCGCCGGACCGCGGCGCGCTCCTGGAAGCCTTCACGGCCGCGACCCGGCGGCTCGGCCGGGCCCGCCTCGCGCCTACCGAGGCGGAGATGGCGCGGCTGGACGGGGCCGGCGTGAGCTGGCCGATCGGGAGCTGGGGGGCGGACGAGCTCGGCCGGGTCGCTCTGCTCGTCGCGGCGGCCGCCCACTGGCCCGAGGCGGAGCTCCCGGCGCTCGTGGAGGAATGCTACCGCCAGGGTGACGGCGCCGAGCGGCAGGCGGTGCTGCGGGCCTTGCCTCTCCTCCCGGGGCCTGAGCGATTTCTCGAGACCGCCGTGGACGCGTGCCGGAGCCATATCCAGCCGCTCTTCGAAGCGATCGCGTGTGAGAATCCGTATCCGGCGCGTTACTTCCCGGAGCTGAACTTCAACCAGATGGTTCTCAAGGCGCTGTTTACGGGGGTCGCGCTGGAGCGGGTCATTGGATGCGACGGCCGCGTGACTCCCGAGCTCAGCCGGATGGCCGCCGGTTACGCGAGCGAGCGGCGGGCGGCCGGGCGGAGCGTTCCGCCTGACATCGGGCGACTCACCGGAGAGAGGGGAGACCAACCATGAAGCTCTTCGATCCGCACATCCACATGACGTCCCGGACCACGCTCGACTATGAAGCCATGGCCGGGGCGGGCATCGTGGCCGTCGTGGAGCCGTCGTTCTGGATGGGGCAGCCGCGCTCCCACGTGGGCTCTTTCGAGGACTACTTCGCCTCGCTGCTGGGCTGGGAGCGGTTCCGCGCCAGCCAGTTCGGCATCCGGCACTTCTGCACGCTCTCGCTCAACCCGAAAGAGGCCAATTCAGCGCGGATCGCCCAGGGCGTGATCGACCTGCTGCCGCGCTACCTCTCCAAGGATGGGGTCGTGGCGGTGGGCGAGATCGGCTACGACGACATGACATTGGAGGAAGACAAGTACTTCGCCGCCCAGCTCGAGCTGGCGATCCGGTTCGACCTGCCGGCGCTGATCCACACCCCCCATCGGGACAAGAAGCGCGGAACCGAGCGGAGCCTCGCGCTCGTCCGGGAGGTGGGATTCCCCGAGGGGCGGGCGCTCATCGACCACAACACCGAGGAGACGCTGCCGCTCGTGCTCGAGAGCGGGTGCTGGGCGGGCCATTCCATCTACCCCTTCACGAAGATGGACGAGCCCCGCATGGTCGCCCTCGTGAAACGATACGGCGCGGAGCGGATTCTGATCAACAGCGCGGCCGACTGGGGCGTGAGCGACCCCCTGAAGGTCCCCAAGACCGCCGCCCTCATGCGCGAGAGCGGGATCTCCGAGGCGGATATCGAGCGGATCGTCTGGCAGAACCCCGTCGCCTTCTTCAGCCAGAGCGGCCGGCTCGACCTCGGCCCCTTGGGTGACAGCCCGGCGATCGACCAGACCCGGCTGTGGGAGGGCAACTCGGTCCTGCGCGGCCAGCAGCCCATCGTGAAGCGCTGACGCCCCCGACGTGATACACCGACCGTGATGCACCGGACCGTCGCCCTGCTCGTCGTCGGCCTGACCGGTGACCTTCTCGGCGACGCGACACCGAATCTCCAGGCGCTGGCCCGGGAGGGATGCGCGCGGCCGCTCGAGCCCGTCCTGCCAGCCGTCACCTGCTCCGTCCAGTCCACCTTCACCACGGGGCTCCCGCCGAGAGACCACGGCGCGGTCGCCAACGGCTGGTACTTCCGCGACCTGGGTGAGGTCTGGCTCTGGCGGCAGTCCAACCGGCTCGTCGCCGGGGAGAAGATCTGGGAGGCGGCCGCGCGGCGCGATCCGGGCTTCACCTGCGCCAACCTGTTCTGGTGGTACAACATGTACTCGACCGCCACCTACGCCGTCACGCCGCGGCCCATGTACCCGGCGGACGGCCGGAAGCTCCCCGACATCTACACGGAGCCGCCCGAGTTGCGCGTGGAGCTCCAGGGCCGGCTCGGCACCTTTCCTCTGTTCAACTTCTGGGGCCCGACGGCGGACATCATCTCGAGCCGGTGGATCGCCGACTGCGCGCTGCACGTCTACGACTCCCTCCGGCCCACGCTCACGCTCGTCTATCTGCCGCACCTCGACTACAACCTGCAGCGCCTGGGTCCCCGCCACCCCGATCTCCGGAAGGATCTCGCCGCCGTCGACGCGCTCTGCGGGGAGCTGATCCGGCACGTGCGGCGCGACGGGGCCCGGGTCGTCGTGCTTTCGGAATACGGCATCACCGAGGTCAGCGGTCCCGTCCATCCGAACCGCGCGCTTCGCGAGGCCGGGCTCATCCGGGTGAGGACCGAGCTCGGCCGAGAGCTCCTGGACGCAGGCGCCTCCGAGGCCTTCTGCGTGGCGGACCACCAGGTGGCCCACGTCTACGTGCGGCGCCGCGAGCGGGTCGCCGAGGTCAGGCGGCTCCTCGAGACGCTGCCGGGTGTCGCGGCCGTGCTCGACGACGAGGGAAAGCGCGCGCATGGGCTTGATCACGCGCGCTCGGGGGAGCTGGTGGCGCTGGCCGCCCGCGATCGGTGGTTCACCTACTACTACTGGCTCGACGATCAGGTGGCGCCGGACTTCGCGCGCACCGTCGATATCCACCGCAAGCCCGGCTACGATCCCGTCGAGCTATTCCTGGATCCGGCGCTCCGGGCCCCCAAGCTCAAGGTGGGCTGGACGCTTCTCAGGAAGGCGGCGGGGTTCCGCTACCTCATGGACGTGATCCCGCTCGACGCGAGCCTGGTGCGGGGCTCCCACGGCCGGCTCCCCGAGGTCCCCGGGGCGGGTCCCGTGCTGCTCTCCAGTGAGGCCGGGCTCGTTCCCGCGGATGTCGTGCGGGCTACCGACGTGAAGCCGCTCCTCCTGACCCACCTGTTCGGGCCTGAGCCGTAGTCTGCACCGCAGGCGATCTCTCACCCCGACTCCGCTCCCAGAGCGTTCCGCCGGGCGGCTCGATCTTGACCACGTCGGCGCCCATGTCGGCGAGGAACTGGACGCCCGACGGCCCGAGCAGGAACTGGGTGAAGGAGAGGACGCGAACGCCCGAGAGAACGCTGAGCGCGGGGCGGTCGCTCACTCGACGGCCTTGAGGATGTGGGTCGCCGCGGCCACCACGTCGCCTCGCTGAGTGGTGCAGGTGACGCGCGCGAAGATCTTCCGCTGGGCGGGGTCACGCTCGACGATCTCGTACTCGACCGTGACCGTGTCGCCGATGAAGAGCGGGGCGGGGAAGCGAACCTTGTCGTAGCCGTAGGAGACCCAGGTGCCCGCCAGTCCCTCGAGGATCTTCGTCGAGGTGTTGGACATGAGCCCGAGCGCGAGCGCGCCGTGGGCGATGCGCCTGCCGTACCGCGTCTTGCGCATGTACTCCTCGTCCACGTGGTTGGGCGAGAGGTCGCCCGTGATACCGGCGAAGAGGTAGACGTCGGATTCCGAGATCGTCTTGCTGAAGGTGACGCGGCGCCCGATCGTGAGCGCCTCGAAGCCCTCCTTGCCCGTTGCCATGTCCTGCTCCTTTCTCTTGCGCGGGAACCGGGGCCGACTGTAGAGTCCGGCGCGGGCGGCGTCAAGCCGTCCGATAGGGCCGTCCGATGGGGTAGGATGCCCCTCATGAGCCGCATCCGAAGGCTGCTCGCGCCGTGCGCCGGTCTCTGGCTGCTCGTCGCCGGGTCCGCCGGGTGCACGCGCGTGCCCGGCGTCGAAGTGCCGGACGTGCGCACGCCGCCCGAGGTCGTGACCGAGATGCTGAGGCTCGCCCGAGTGGGGCCGGGCGACGTGGTCTACGACCTCGGCTCCGGCGACGGGCGCATCGTGATCGCGGCGGCGCGCGACTTCGGCGCCCGCGGGGTGGGGATCGAGCTGGATCCCGATCTCGTGGCCGAGTCAGCGAGGAACGCGCGGCGCGCGGGCGTCGCCGACCGCACGCGCTTCCTCCAGCAGAACATCTTCGTGGCCGACACCAGCGAGGCGACCGTGGTCACGCTGTACTTGTCGCCCGAGGTCAACTTGCGCCTCAGGCCCAAGCTCCTGGCCCAGCTCAAGCCCGGCTCGCGCATCGTGTCCCACGACTTCCCGATCGGCGACTGGTCGCCCGCCCGCGCCGTCAACTTCCAGGGCCCTGATCGCACCCACGTGCTCTCGCTCTGGATCGTCCCGCCCCGCTAGGGCAGTCCGCGGTCGCGCACTGATGCATCCGGTGGGTATAATGACGCTAGGGGCTGTGCTATACTCCGCGCGGTTTTCCACCTTTGCAGGAGGCGCGCACGTGACCGGGTATCTGCCCGTGATGATCTTTCTGGGACTCATCGTGGCGTTCGCCGTGGTGTCGCTTGTCGCGGCCGCCGTACTGAGGCCCGCGCGTCCCTATTTCTCGAAGCTCGAGAACTACGAATGCGGCGCCGAGCCCATCGGCGAGGCGTGGGTGCAGTTCCCCGTGGGCTTCTACCTGGTCGCCTTGATCTTCATCGTCTTCGACGCGCTCGCGATCTTCATCTTCCCGTGGGCGCTCGTGCTCCGGGGACTCGGGTTGGGCGGCGTCGGCGTGATGGCGCTCTTCATGGCCATCCTGGGGCTCGGCTGGGTCTACGCTCTCCGGGAGGGCATTCTCGAATGGAAATAAAGGCCCCGACGCCGCAGATCCCGCCCGCTGTCTGGACCGAGTTCAAGGATCTCCAGGAGTGGGAGAAGCTCCACCAGATTCGGCCCGAAGGCGACAAGCACTCCGCCCTCTTCGAGACTGTGGAAGACGGCGTCTTCAACTTCCCGGGCGGTTTCATCGTCACCACGGTCGCCGACACCTTCTTCAACTGGGCGCGGAAGTCCTCGGTCTGGCCCGTGACCTTCGGCCTCGCCTGCTGCGCGATCGAAATGATGGCGACGTTCGCCTCGCGCTTCGACGTCGAGCGCCTCGGGATGGTGCCCTTTGCCTCGCCGCGCCACTCGGATCTCATGATCGTCTCCGGTACCGTCACCATCAAGATGGCGCCGATGCTCAAGCGCATCTACGAGCAGATGCCCGATCCCAAGTGGGCGGTGTCCATGGGCTCCTGCGCGAATTCGGGCGGGCCGTTCCGCCACGGTTACCACGTCGTCAAGGGCGTGGACCGGGTCATCCCGGTGGATGTCTACGTGCCCGGCTGCCCGCCGCCGCCGGAGTCGCTCCTCTACGGCCTCCTCAAGCTCCAGGAGCAGATCTCCCATTTCCGCAAGACGGGCCGGCGCGCGACTCCCACCGAGAAGACCGACTAGCGTGCTGACCCCGGAGCAGGCGCGCGGGCTGGTCCAGGAGCGGTTCGGCGTGGCTGCATCAGGCGAGGGCCCCCTCCTCGTCGTGGAGGCGCCGGCCGACCGGTGGCTGGAGCTGGGCGGATTCGCCCGCGCGACCCTCGGCTGCGTCTACTTCGCCTTCATGACGGCCGTGGACTGGAAGGAGCAGGGGCTCGAGGTCGTGGCGCGGGTCGAGAACCTGGACGCCAACTTCGCCGTCTTCATGAAGACCAAGCTCGGCCCCGGCGAGACGCGTTGCCCCTCGCTTCAGCCCGTCTGGCGCGGCGCCGACTGGATGGAGCGCGAGTGCTACGACATGTTCGGCATCCGCTTCGAGGGGCATCCGGATTTGCGTCGCATCCTCCTGCCGCACGATTGGGAAGGGCATCCACTGCTGAAGTCTTACGCGGTGGACACGCCGCATCCGCCGTACCGCTAAGGGAGACTCGACCATGATCCATGAGCTGAGGACCTACACGCTCCATCCGGGCATGCAAGGCCAGTACCTCAAGAATTCCTCCGAGATCGGCCGCAAGATCCGCGGTGACAAGTACGGCAAGCTCGAGGGCTTCTGGTTCACGGAGTTCGGGACGCTGAACCAGGTCGTCCACCTCTGGACGTTCGAGAGCCTCAACGAGCGGGAGCGGCTGCGCGGGGAGCTGCAGAAGAACGAGGAGTGGATCAAGGGCTACCTGCCGCAGACGCGGGGCGTGCTCCTGGCGCAGGAGAACAAGATCCTCTCGAGCGTCTTGCCGCTCAAGCCGCCGGCAGAGCCCGGCCATATCTACGAGCTGCGCTGGTACCGGGCGCATGTCGGCCGGCTGGCCGAGTGGCTCGGCCTCTTCAAGGGCGTCATGCCTGCGCGCGAGAAGTACTCGAAGAACGTCGGGGTCTTCCAGACCGAGGCGGGGCAGCTCAACGAGGCCGTGCACCTCTGGGCCTACAAGGACCTGAACGACCGCGCCGCGGTCAGGAGCAAGGTGCTCCAGGATCCCGAGTGGCAGGTCTTCCTCGGAAAATCGGCGCCCTGCCTCGCCGAGATGAAGTCGATCATCCTCAACCCGGCGCCCCACTCGCCGATGCAATAACACCCGGTATGGACATCGAATCCCGGCAAGTCCTCGAGATGGGCTACGGCGGCGCCGAGCGCATCACCATGAACATGGGGCCTCAGCACCCGTCCTCCCACGGGGTCTTCCGCGCCATCCTCACGCTCGAGGGCGAGACCGTGATCGCCATCGACGCCGTCATCGGCTACCTCCACCGCTGTCACGAGAAGCTCGGCGAGTCGCTGACGTACACCCAGTACCCGTCCATCGCGTCGAAGACCGACTACGTCGCCGCGATGACGAGCGAGCTGGCCTACGTGCGCGCGGCGGAGACGATCGGCAAGATCGACGTGCCGAGGCGCGCGCAGTACGTGCGCGTCATCGCCGCGGAGCTCCAGCGCGTCGCCTCGCACTGCGTCTGGCTCGGCACGTGGTGCCTCGACATGGGCGGGGCGCTGGGCGGGGGCGCGACCGTGTTTCTCTACTGCATCCGCGAGCGCGAGGACGTCCTCGACCTCTTCGAGGCGCTGACGGGCGCGCGGCTCCTGTACGGGTTGCACCAGGTCGGCGGCGTCCGCTACGACATCCCGGCGGGCTGGGGCCAGCAGGTGCGGGCGACGGTGGACAAGATCGACCGGCGCATCGACGAGTTCGAGGAGATGCTCGAGTCGAACGCCTTCTTCATGGCCCGGACCCAGGGCGTGGGCGTGGCCTCCCGCGAGCTGGCGCAGGAGGTCGGCATCTCCGGCCCGCTTCTCCGCGGCTCCGGCGTCAACTACGACATCCGCCGGGCCGAGCCGTACTCCTCCTACGGGGACTTCGACTTCAAGGTGCCCGTCGAGACGGCGGGGGACTGCTTCGCGCGCTACCGGGTGCGGATGGTCGAGTTCCGCGAGTCCATCAAGATCGTCCGCCAGGCGCTCGACGGGCTGCCGGAGGGGCCCATCTCCTCCCGCCCGGGCGTCAAGTCGGTGGGGCAGGTGCGCATCCCCAAGGGGGAGGCGTACGCGCGCGTCGAGGGAGCGCGCGGCGAGGTCGGCTGCTACCTCATCGCCGACGGCGGCGCCAAGCCCTACCGGATGAAGTGGCGCGGCGCCTCGTTCTCGAACCTGGCGATCCTGCCGCACATCATCCCGGGCCACAAGGTCGCCGACGTCGTCGCCATCATGGGCTCCGTCGATCCCGTCTTCGGCGAGGTGGACCGCTAACCCCCATGCCCTCGGCGATCTACTCCTTCATCGTGGGCTTCATCGTGCTGAACGCCATCATCGGCATGGTGACGTACGTGACGCTCCTCGAGCGGAAGTTCGCCGCGCGCATGCAGTCGCGCATCGGCCCCTACCGCGTCGGGCCGCACGGGCTGCTCCAGCCCATCGCGGACGCGCTCAAGCTCATGATGAAGGAAGACATCGTCCCGCGGCTGGCCGACCGCCGTGTCTACAACCTGGCGCCCGTCGTGTTCCTGATCCCGTGCATGCTGATCTTCGCCACGCTGCCGTTCGCGCCGGGGCTCGGCGTCGCCGACCTCAACATCGGCATCCTCTTCTTTCTCGCTGTCTCGGCCATGGAGATCGTGGGCCTCTTCATGGGCGGCTGGGGCTCCAATAACAAGTACGCGCTGCTGTCGGTGATGCGGGCCGTGAACCAGATCATCTCCTACGATTTGCCGTTCGTCTTCGCCGCGATGGTCCCCGTGCTGCTGACGGGCTCGCTCAAGCTCTCCGACATCGCCGCCGCCCAGCCGGACGTGCTGCACTGGTTCGTCTTCTACCCCGTGATCGGGCAGCTCGCCTTCGTCGCCTACATCGTGGCGACGCTCGCGGCCGAGAACCGCGTGCCCTTCGACATCCTCGAGGCGGAGTCAGAGCTGGTCGCGGGCTTCCGCGTCGAGTACTCGGGGATGAAGTTCGCGCTGATCCAGCTTGGCGAGTACGCGCACGTCATCGCGACCTCCTTTCTGGGCGCGCTGCTCTTCCTGGGCGCGTGGGACGGTCCGGGCTCCGGCTCTTCGGCTACGCTGGGCGTGTTCTACTTCCTGCTCAAGGCGATGTTCGTCTTCCTGCTGGTGACCTGGATACGGTGGAGCTTCGTCAGGATCCGGGTGGACCAGATCCTCGCCATCTCGTGGAAGCTGCTGCTGCCGGCCACGCTCGTGCTGCTCATGGCCACGGCGGTCGTCGTGGCGTGGAATGGGCCCAGCCTTGGATAGGCGGCTTGGGGCTAGCCCGCTCGGGAACAGGCAGCTCGGCCAGAGCTTCTGGCCCGACCTTGGCAACCTGCTGAGCGCCGTCACGCGCGCGATGTGGATCACGCTCCTGAACCTGTTCCGCAAGCCCGTCACCGTGCACTACCCCGACGTCAAGCGCGTCTACCCCGACCGCTTCCGCGGCGTGCTCGCGCTGACGTACGACAAGGAGACCGCCGAGGAGAACTGCATCGGCTGCCGACTCTGCGAGTACATCTGCCCGCCGCAGGTGATCAAGGTCGAGATGCTCAAGACGGAGAAGCGCAACTTCGCCAAGACCTTCACCCTCGAGCTGTACGCCTGCGAGTTCTGCGAGCTGTGCGTCCAGGTCTGCCCCACGGACGCCATCATCATGATGAAGTCCTTCGACCTGGCGACCGGCGACCGGCGCGAGCTGCTGCTCGACAAGGACCGCCTCCACACGATCGGGCTCCAGTTCGACCCGTCGTGGGCGACGGGCAACGGACTGCGCGACATGCAGACGCCTCCCAAAGCCCCCGCTGCCGAGCACGCCAAGCCCGCCGCCGAGCCAGCGAAACCAGCTCCCGAGCAGGTCAAAGCGGAAGGAAAGGCCGCCAAGGTGGAAGGCAACGCCGAATGACCCTCGAGGTCGTGACGTTCTGGGGGCTGGCCGTCCTGCTCATCGGCTCGGCCCTGTCGGTGGTGCTGACCAAGAACCTCTTCCACTCGGTCCTCTACCTCGCGCTGTCCCTGGTTGCGACGGCGGGCGTGTTCCTGGCGCTCGAGGCAGAGTTCCTCGCTGCCGTGCAGCTCCTGCTGTACGCGGGCGGTGTCATCACGATCGTGGTCTTCGCCATCGTGGTGACCGAGCGGCTGGTCGGCGACCGCATCACGCAGACGAGCCGCCACATCATGACGGGCGTGGTGCTGGCCGGCGCCCTGCTCCTGGGGGTCCTGCGCGCTCGAAGCGGCGCCGACCTGCCCGTCGAGCGACCGGTCATCGCCGTGGACGTGACGCGGGCCATAGGCCAGGTGCTGCTGACCGAGTTCGTTCTGCCGTTCGAGCTCCTGGCCGTGCTGCTGCTGGTCGGGCTCCTGGGCGCGTTGTATTTCGCGAGGCCGGACGAGTAGCCATGGGTCTCGGCGCGTACCTGACCCTCGCCGCGGTGCTCTTCGCCATCGGCTTCTTCGGCGTGGTGACGCGGCGAAACACCATCGGCATCCTGCTCGGCATCGAGCTGATGCTCAACGCCGTCAACATCAACCTGGTCGCCTTCGCGCGATTCAATGCCGACGTGGTCGGGATGATCTTCACCGCGTTCACCATTCCGATCACCGTGGCCGAGGTGGCGCTGGGGCTCGCGATCGTCATCCTCATCTTCAGGATGAAGCGCACGGTCATCGCCGATCACCTGGACATCCTCAAAGGCTGACATCGCGCCCATGACCGACCCGGCCTTCCCCGCCCTCCTGGCCCTGTTGCTGCCCGCCTGCGCCTTCGTCCTGCTCGCGCTGGCGGGGCCGTTCCGCCGGCTCGGGCGGCCGGCCGCGTATCTGTCCGTCCTGTTCTCGGCGGCCGCGCTCGTGGCGGCGATCGGCGCCCTCCGGCTCGCGGGGAGCGGCGGCTATTCCGCGTGGCTCTGGACCTGGATCCCGGCCGAGGCGGGTCCGCTCGCCACGGTCGGCGTGCTGGCCGACGGCGACTCGGCGCTCATGCTGGTGCTGGTGGCGCTCGTGTCTTTCCTGGTCCAGGTCTACTCGCTGGGCTATCTCTCCGACGAGGGGATGCCCTCCCTCGGCCGCTACTACGCCTACCAGTCGCTCTTCGCGTTCTCGATGATGGGGCTCGTGCTCGCGCCCAACTTCGTCCAGCTCTTCATCTGCTGGGAGCTGGTGGGCCTCTGCTCCTATCTCCTGATCGGCTACTGGTACACTAAGCCCGAGGCGGCACGCGCTGCGGTCAAGGCGTTCTGGATCACCAAGGCGGGCGATGTCGGCCTGCTGATCGGCATCGTGCTCCTGTGGCGGCAGACGGGCACCTTCGACTTCCTCGAGCTGCTCAGGCTGGCCGACGCGGGGGCCATCCCGCTGGCCGGGCTCGGGGTCATCACCTTCTGCATCTACCTTGGCGCCTCGGGCAAGTCGGCGCAGTTCCCGTTCCACATCTGGCTGCCGGACGCCATGGAAGGCCCCACGCCCGTCTCCGCGCTGATCCACGCCGCGACCATGGTGACGGCCGGGGTGTACCTCCTCACGCGGACCGTCTGGCTCTTCAGGCTCACGCCCGAGGTGATGGAGATCGTGGCGTGGAACGGCGCCTTCACGGCGCTCCTCGCGGCGGTGCTGGCCTGCGTCCAGTCCGATATCAAGCGGGTGCTCGCCTACTCGACCGTCTCCCAGCTCGGCTACATGATGGCGGCCATCGGCGCGGGCTTCGCTTCGGCCGGGTTCCTCCATCTCCTGACCCACGGCATCTTCAAGGCGCTGCTCTTCCTCGGCGCCGGCGCCGTGATCCACGCCGTTGGCACCAACGATATCTTCGGGATGGGCGGGCTCTGGCGCCGGATGCCCCAGACCGCCATCGTGTTCGTGATCGGCACGCTCTCACTGGCCGGCATCCCGCTCTTCGCGGGCTTCTTCTCCAAGGAGGAGATCCTGGGGGCCGTGCTCGCAGGCGGCTTCCCGGTGCCGTTCGCGATGCTGCTGCTGGGCGCCTTCCTCACGGCGTTCTACATGTTCCGCGTGGTCTTCGTGACCTTCGCGGGATCGCCCGCCGCGTCCCCCACAGTGTCCCAAGCCGGGCATCACGGCGGGGACAGCCACGTCCACGATGCGCCGCCCTTCATGGCGCTGCCGCTGTGGATCCTGGCCGTGATGTGCGTGGGCGCGGGCACGCTCTTCGCCCTCTGGCACCCCGAGGCCGAGTTCGAGGCGCCGGGCTGGCTCACTCCCGCCGCCGTCGGCGTCGCGCTCGCCGGCATCGCGCTCGCGTACCTCGTCTACCAGCTCCGAGCGATCAGCGCCGACGCGCTCGCCTCGGCGTTCGCCCCCATCCGCGCGGCCGCGCTCAGGCGCTTCTGGATCGACGACGTCTTCGCAGGAATCTACCGCTGGCTGATGCTGCCGTTCTCCTGGCTCGTGGGCTGGATCGACCGCTACCTCGTCGACGGTATCTTGAACGTCCTCTCGACCTGGACGCTCGTGGCCGGAGGAGGACTCCGGCGCATACAGTCCGGCCGGGCGCAGGACTATGTCAGCTTCGTCGCGCTGGGCGTCCTTTTCGTACTGGCCATCCGCCCGCTCATGGACCTCGTCATAGGCCTGATGGTCTGGATCCGGTGGCCGCGATGAAGGGATTCCCGACGCTGTCCGTCATCACCTGGGCCCCGTTCGTGGGCGCCGTCCTCATCATGTTCCTGGCGCGGCACCGGCCGCTCCTGGTGCGCTGGATCGCCCTCGTCTCGACGGCGGTCTCGCTCGCGCTCTCGATCTGGATCTACGCCACCTATGAGCGCGAGGCCGCGGGCTTCCAGTTCTACGAGGAGCTGTCGCTGGTCCCGCCGCTCGGCATCAACTACCAGCTGGGCGTGGACGGCATGAGCCTGCTCATGGTGCTGCTGACCAGCATCGTCATCTTCGCGGGCGTCTTCGCCTCGTGGACGGTCAAGGAGCGCTCCCAGGAATTCTACGCCCTGCTCCTCCTCCTGGTCACGGGCGTCTTCGGCGTCTTCGTCTCGCTCGATCTCTTCGTTCTCTTCCTCTTCTACGAGATCGCCGTGCTGCCGATGTACCTCCTGATCGGCATCTGGGGCTCCTCGGGCGAGGTCCGCCCGCAGGGCATCTTCGGGTGGGCCCTCCGCCGGACGGGCGTCGGCACCAAGGAATACGCGGCGATGAAGCTGACCCTGTATCTCCTGTTCGGGTCGGCCTTCATCCTGGTCGGCATCCTGGCGCTGTACGTCGCCTCGGGCTCGTCCTCCTTCTCCTTCCTCGAAATGGAGGCCGTTCGGTTCGACCCGGTGGTGCAGTCCTGGGTCTTCCTCGCGTTCTACGTGGGCTTCGGGATTCTCGCGGGCATCTGGCCGCTGCACACGTGGTCGCCGGACGGCCACGCGTCGGCGCCCACCGCGGTGTCCATGCTCCACGCGGGTGTGCTGATGAAGCTGGGCGCGTACGGTTTCCTCCGCCTCGGCCTCGGGCTTCTCCCCGACGGTGCCATGCAGTGGGTGTGGCTGGTCGGCACCATCGGCTGCGTCAACATCGTCTACGGCGCGCTTTCCGCCATGGCGCAGACGGACCTCAAGTACGTCATCGCCTACTCGTCAGTCTCCCACATGGGCGTGGTCATGCTCGGCCTGGCGACGCTGACGGAGACCGGGCTCAACGGCTCGGTCTTCCAGATGTTCGCCCACGGGATCATGACCGGGCTCTTCTTCGCCCTGGTCGGCCTGGTCTACGAAAAAGCGCACTCGCGCGCCATCTTCTCCATGGGCGGCTTCGGCCAGATGATGCCGGGCATCGCGACGGCCTTCACCGTGGCGGGCCTCTCGTCCCTCGGCCTGCCGGCGACGGCGGGCTTCGTCGCCGAGTTCATGACCTTCCTCGGCGCCTGGCAGTCGGCCTACTCCTGGTGGCTCTTCCCCGGCGTGCTCGGCGCCTTCCTGACCTCCGTCTACGTGCTCCGCGTCGCCAAGCAGATCTTCTGGGGCCCGAAGAGCGCCGACCCGCACTTTCAGCACCTTCCCGACGCCCAGGGGCCGGAGTGGGTCGCGCTCGTCGTCCTGGTCGGCGTGCTCGTGCTCTTCGGCGTGGCGCCGGGCATCGCGATCGGACCCGTGGACACGGCGACCATGCCGCTCCTGCTCCGGCTCGGGGTCCTGCCGTGAGCGGCGGTATGGCGCTCGAGGTCGGGCTCGCGGTCCTGATCCTGCTGGTCTTCGTCGCCGGTCTCGCCTGGCGCGGCCAGGACAAGCGGCGGCTCGGCGTGCTGGTGGCCATCGGGCTCGCCGTCCTGCTCTGGATGTCGTTCCGCGTGGAGCCGGGTGCCGCCCTCTTCGGAGGTACCTTCGTCCAGGACGAGCTGGCGATCTTCTCGAAGCGGCTCTTCCTGCTGGCGACCATCCTGGGCGTGTGGGCCTCGCTGTCGCTCCGCGCGCCCACCTTCGCGCGGCGGGCGACCGAGTACTACGTCGCCATGCTCGCTTCGCTGCTCGGAATGCTGGTGCTGGCCTCGGCCCGTGAGCTCATCCTCCTCTTCGTCGCCTTCGAGCTCATGTCCATTCCGCTGTACGTCATCTCCGGGTTCCGGAAGCGGGAAGAGGAGGGCGTCGAGGCCGCGCTCAAGTTCTTCCTCATCGGCACCGTGTCCTCCGCGTTTATCGTGTACGGTCTGTCCTTCGTCTACGGCATCTCGAATACGACCGACCTGGCGGGCGTGGCGGCGGCGCTCCAGGACGGCCACCCGCTGCTGATCCTGGGTATGATGCTGACGCTGGGAGGCCTTGGCTTCAAGATCGCGGCCTTTCCCTTCCACATGTGGGTGCCCGACACCTACGAGGCGGCCAGCACGCCCTTCGTCGCGTGGCTTTCGGTGGCGCCCAAGGCCGCGGGCTTCGTCGTGATGTTCCGGCTCTATCTCGAAGGCGTGGGCGCGCCTGTCATCCTCTGGGTGCCGGTGGCGGCGGGGCTGGCCGCGATCACCATCATCGCGGGCAACCTGATGGCCATCCCCCAGCAGAACGTCAAGCGCCTGCTGGCCTACTCGGGCATCGCGCACATCGGCTACATGCTGATCGGCTTCGCCGCCGTCTCGGCCTCGGGCGTGGCGATGATGCTCTTCTACCTGGTCGCCTATCTCTTCGGGAACATGGGCGCCTTCTTCGTGGTGGAGGCCGTGGCCCAGTCCGACGGCTCCGAGGCCATCTCGGCCTACAGGGGGCTGGCCCAACGCTCGCCCGTGCTCGCGCTCTGCATGCTGCTCTTCCTGCTGTCCCTCGGCGGGATCCCGTTCGTCGCAGGCTTCTGGGCCAAGATCCTCGTCTTCCAGGCGGCGGCGGAACAGGGACTGTACTGGCTGGTGCTGGTTGGTGCTATCCTGACCGTCGTGGCGCTCTTCTACTACCTGCTCGTGGCCAAGCGGATGTACATCGACGCCCCCGAGCGCACGCAGCCGGTGCCCGTCTCGCCCTTCCTGGCACTTTCCATCTTCGTCTGCGTGGCGGGCGTCGTCGGCGTGGGCGTCTACCCGAAGCCCCTCGTGATGGCGGCCCTGCGCGCCGCCTCGGGCCTGTTCTAGCGCATGCTGTCGCGACGTGTCTCAGCCTCCGCCGTCATGGCCGTGCTGCTGGGCGCCGCGGTCGCCGGGGCCCAGGCGCCCACGCTGACCGAGAGCCGGGGCCTGCGCATCCAGTGGACGGTCGAGCCCCAGACGCGCGACTTCAACGCCGTCTGCGGTCAGATCTTCAACGATCGGCACACGAGCGCCAGGAACGTAGCCCTCGTCGTCGAGGGCGTGGACGGTGCCCGCGTGACGTCGAGAAACATTCCGAACGTCGCCCGCGAGATCGCCAGCCGGTCAGGATGGCAGTTCTGCGGGACGGTGCCGAAGGCGGCGTCCTACCGCGTGATCGTGACGTCCGTGGACTGGGACATGATCGAAAGTCCCTAGCGACGCCCTACGCCGCGCGGCCGAGCGCCGCCGGCACCCGCGCCGGGCTCGGTCTGAAGACCAGCGCGTAGCCTGCGGGCACCCGCGACAGCACCACCGGCCACACCGCTTCGAGGATGAACTCCCAGTCCGCCGGCACGAAGATCTCGACCGTGCCCGTGCCGCGCTGAGCGCCGGCCGCGACGCGCACAGCGACCAGCGATTCGCCGCCGAGGTGATGGTTGACGGCCGCCTGGATGTCGGCCTGGAGCTCCAGCGCGCGGTCCTCGAGCCTGTCGCGCCAGGCGCGCCAGAAGAGCGGCCCCAGAAAGAGCAGGGCCATGAGCGCCACCACGATCCCTGTCGTCATGATCATTCCCTCCACCCGTTACGACGCAACGGGTGGGGCGGGGGATTCAGGAGAGGTGGGTCTCCAGGTATGCGGTGTCGGGAAGATCGAGCAGTCCGACGGATTCGGACGCGCGGCTCTCGAAGGCGGCACGCGGCGCGAGCCCTACCAGCTCGGCGCGCTTGACCGCAATGCCCCGCCGCGCGGCCTGCTCGGTGACCGCATCGTAGGCACGGGCGATGCCGGTGCGCCGGTAGTCGAGAAGATTCATCGCGACCTGGACGAGCCCGCGGCGCTCGAGCGGCAGGCCGAGGGCTTGCACGCACGCCAGGCCTCCCGAGGACTCGCGCAAGGCGCGCGCAATGTCCCGCGCCGCTCCGAGATCACGCGAATCGAGCCACACGTTGTAGGCCACGAGCACGTCGCGTGCGCCGACGGCGGCGGCCCCGACTCGCGGGTTGAACGTCGAGGGCCCGCAATCGGGGATCCACGCGGGGTCGGCCAGCTTCCGCGGCAGGCCCTCGTATTCGCCCCTGCGGATTTCGCGAACCGCGCGCCGCTCGGGGCGCATCGCCGCGGCGCCGTAGAGGTAGACGGGCAGGCCGTGTTCCCGGCCGAGACGCTCGCCGACCCGCCGCGCGAGGGCGACGGCATCGTCCATGGCGAGATCGCGCAGCGGGACGAAGGGCAGCACGTCCAGCGCCCCCATCCGCGGGTGGATGCCGCGGTGCTCCCGCATGTCCACGCGCGCGAACACCTCGGCGGCCAGCGCCAGCGCCGCTTCCTCGACAGCCTCAGGGGAGCCGAGGAAGGTGAAGACCGAGCGGTGGTGGTCGGGGTCGGCGTGGATATCGGCGAGCCTCGCGCCGGGAACGCCGCGGACCGCGTCGGCGACGGCCTCCACGGCGCGCAGGTCGCGGCCCTCGCTGACGTTCGGGACGCATTCGAGGAGGGGACTGGCCACGGGATCGTATGATACCGGAGAGCGCCCGCGCCTTGCCCCGGTAGCGGGCGCCTCCTATACTACGGAGGCCATGCCGTTTCTGCCCGTGGGCAAGCTCCCCGCCGAGCTGCTCCAGCGATTTTTCGCCAAGTACGTGCCGGCCGACCCGCGCGTGATCGTGGGACCGCAGGTGGGCGAGGATGCCGCCGTCCTCGACATGGGCGACCGCTATCTCGTCGCCACGACCGATCCCATCACCTTCGCCACCGACGAGATGGGCTGGTACGCGCTGCACGTCAACGCCAACGACCTTGCCGTGCGCGGCGCCGAGCCGCGCTGGTTCATGGCGACGGTGCTCCTGCCCGAGGGCGGGAGCCACGAGGCGCAGGTGGAACAGCTCTTCGCCGACGTGGCGGAGGCGTGCGCCGCTGTCGGTGTCTCGCTCGTGGGCGGGCACACGGAAGTCACTGCCGGGCTGCCGCGTCCCATCGTCATCGGCGCGATGCTGGGCGAGGTCGACAAGGACCGGCTCGTGACGACGGGCGGCGCGCTGGTCGGCGACGCCGTGCTTCTGACGAAGGGCGTGCCGCTCGAGGGCGCGTCCATCATCGCGCGCGAGCGCCGGGACGAGGCGCTCCGCCGCGGCGTGCCCGCCGACATCGTGGAGCGCGCGCGCGGCTTTCTCCGCAGCCCGGGCATCGGCGTGGTGCGCGAGGCGCGAGCGGCCTGTGGCGCGGCGCGCGTGCATGCGATGCACGACCCGACAGAAGGCGGGCTCGCCACCGCCTGCTGGGAGATGGCCCACGCCGCCGGTGTGGGGCTTCGCATAGACCGCGAGCGCGTGCCGGTGCTGGCCGAGGGGCGCCGGCTCTGCGAGGCCTTCGGCCTCGACCCGATCGGCACTATTGCATCGGGGTCGCTGCTCATGACCGTCGCGCCGGGGGACGCGGACGCCGTGAGGAACGCCTGCCGCGCCGCCGGCATCGAGTGCGCCGCCATCGGCCGGGTCACGCCGGCCTCCGACGGCGTCGCGCTCGTCTCGGGCGGCCACCCGCGCCCCATGCCCGCCTTCCCCCAGGACGAGATCACCCGCATCTTCG
>Ga0326597_10002240_pt1 | contig 29160 bp, 25 predicted proteins | sample RVTome_12_FD_203789 | JGI IMG/M metagenome (GOLD analysis project Ga0326597, IMG submission 203789) | Soil microbial communities from uranium-contaminated site in the Upper Colorado River Basin, Wyoming, United States - RVT100D185 | ecosystem: Environmental > Terrestrial > Soil > Contaminated >... | reverse complement strand
TCCATGCTGAAGACGCCGTCGGTGATGAGGAGCTTGCGCTGGCCGGCCGGCAGGTCCTTCAGGATCTTCCGCGCCGCGTCGGCGTCCTTGTGCGGGAAGACCTTGATCGCGGCTTTGCTGAGCCGGCAGCCGTCGATGATGCTCGCGTGGTTCAACTCGTCCGAGACGACGACGTCGTCGCGGGTCAGCACCGCCGCGACCGTGCCCGCGTTGGCCGCGAACCCGCTCTGGAACACAACCACGGCCTCGACCTTTTTGAAGGCCGCGAGGCGCGCTTCGAGCTCCATGTGGATCGACATCGTCCCGGCGATCGTCCGGACGGAGCCGGAGCCCACGCCGAGCGTACGCGCGGCCGCAATGGCCGCCTCGACAAGCTTCGGGTGGGTCGTCAGGCCCAGGTAGTTGTTCGACGAGAGGTTGACGACCTCTCGGCCGTCGAAGTGCGAGGTAGCCTGCTGCTGGCCTTCGAGGATGCGCAGCGATCGATACAGGCCCTGCTGCTGGAGCGTGTCGAGCTCGGCGCCGAGGAAGGCGAGCGGATCGGATCTCATGGCGAAAGAGTTTATTTCAACTGAAAGAGCTTGTCCGGGCCGTCGCTCGTGACGGGACGCGCGCCCAGACCGATGAGCCACGCCGAGACCGCCTGCCCGCGATCGCCGGCGTAATAAGCCTCGTGGACGAGCGCGTGGGTCGCGCCTGTATCGACGAGCCAGCCGGCGGCTCGCACCGGATCGTCGGTCGGGTCCCAGAGCCGGCCGACACGCCGCGTGAAGCTCTGCGGCAGGTAGCCGGAGTACCCGTTCACGAGCGCGCGGCGATGACGGCCGGCATAGAACATCGCGTGGATGTCGTGCGCGGGTTCGCCGAACGGGAACTCGATGAGCACGACCGGATCGGGCAGGGTCTCGATCACGCGGTAGAGGGGCGGGACGGCCCGTCCCGTGTGCAGCCCGGTCGGCGCGATGAGCTCGGCGGGGACCCAGGCGGGGACGTTCATGGCGAGCGGCGCGACCCAGGATTCCGCCAGGATGATCGCCGCAGCGAGGCCGAGCGCTGCGAAGCGCAGGCGCCGGGACAGCGATCGATGGAGCGCCGTCGCCCCGATGCCCGCAAGCACCGAGAGGAACAGCGCCGCCAGCATGAGAAAGCGCGCCGGCACGCGCCCGCCGTCGAAGCCGGGCACGTACGCCAGCAGGAGCGCGAAGGGTCCGGGCATCATGGGCTTGCCCGCCGACATCACGATCGGGCCGAACGACAGCACGGCGGCTGCCGCGAACGCGCACCCGAAGAACAGGACCGGCTGCCGTGTCGGGGTGGGCGCGCGCTGCGTGAAGCGCAGCGTCGTCAGCAGCACGAGCGCCGATCCGACCGCGACCGCGAGCGCCGGTGCGGGATTGTAGTAGACGTAGACCGTGTCGCCGACCGGCAGGCGCAGGCCGCTCGCCGCCAGCAGCCACAGTCCGATGGTGCCGCTCACTGCCAGCACGACGGCGGCCGAGAGCGCGATGACGAGGGCGACGGCCGGCTGGGGCTGGCCGATGACCGCGCTGGCGCGGCGCCACACGGCGTGCAGCACCGCCACGGCCGCGAGCGCGACGATCATCAGGCCGGGAAAACCCTCGCCTTCGGCCTTGGGGAACGCCGCCAGCCGATCGCGCCACAAGCGCAGGCCCGGCGACGCATTGCCGAAGGACCAGACATCCGCGGAAAACGACCGGACGTCGGCGGCCGACCGCACGCCGATCTCACCGCCGGCCCGCAACGCCAGATAGGGCTCGACGAAGGGCCAGGTGATCAACGCGACGGCCGCCACGGAAGCTGCAAGCGCGAGCCAGACGCGCCATTGGCCAAGGAGCCGGCGCCGCGTCATTTCGTACAGGCAGTACGCCGCGAGAAACGGAGGAAAGTACAGCAGGTAGTACCCGCACGAGAGGTTCTGCAGGGCGAGCGCCGTCGAGCCGCCCGCGAGCGGGAGCACGCGGCGGGAGTCGAAGTAGCGGTGGAAGCCCACGAGCGCGAGCGGCATCCAGTAGGCGGTGAGCACCTGCAAGTGGGGCACCTGGGCCAGCCGGTAGGGCGCCCAGGCAAAGGCCAGGCCGGCCACGAACGCCGGCAAGGCCAGGCCGGTCAGGTCGCGCACGAACAGGTACACGCCCAGTCCGCTCAGCACGAACGTCGAGAGGAACAGCAGGTTGTAGGCGGCGACGCTGTTGTCGGTGATGGCGAGCACCGGCAGCGCCTGCAGCATCTGCGGCGTGAGATGCTCCGAATAGGCCAGCGTGTAGCGTTCGGGGTAGAAGATGTTGCCGTGCCAGTACTGCCCGAGCGCGGTCCAGTCGCCGCCGAGGAACGCCAGCACCTGGCCGGAGGTCCACATCAGCACCCAGGTGTTGAACACGGGGTCTGCCAGGTCGCCGGCGATCCGGCTCGAGAGGTCTCGCGCCACCGGCCACGTCATCACGACCGCGATGACGGCGTAACTGGCCGCGATCGCGCTCGCTCGTGGTCCGACGGTCCGATGGTCCGATGGTGCGACGGTTCGCATGCTCACAACATGTTTGAACCTTCGGACCCTCGGACCTTCGGACCCTCGGACCTTCGGACCCTCACGCCCCCCGGGCCGTATAGCCTTCCGTGAAGGCCGCCATCTCGTCGTAGATCGCGGCGAGCTCGTCGGGCGGCGCGAGGAACACAATGCGAAAGAAGCCCTGGTCGGCCGGCGTGCCGAAGCCCGATCCGTGCACGCACAGGATGCCGGTGGCGCGGAGCAGCTCCAGCACGTAGTCTTCGTCGGTCCTGCCGGCCGGCAGCGCGACCCTTGGCATCACGTAGAACGCCGCGCGCGGCGGGACCACCGACATGCCCGGCATGGCCGAGAGCCGCTGCACGGTCAGATCGGCGCGCACCTTCAGCTCGCGAATGAACGCCTGCTGGTGCGAGCGGTCGCCGGTCAACGCGGCCTCGATCGCGTACTGCATCGGCCCGGGGCTGCACAGGCGGCCGTCGGCGAGCTTCTTGATTCCCGCGAGCACGTCGTTCAGCCGTTCCGAGCGGCCCGACACGAGCCAGCCGCCGCGCCAGCCGGGTGCGAGATACGCTTTCGAGAGCGACGAGAACGACAGGATCGGCGCATCGGGCTCAAGGCTGCCTAGAAGCGGCACCGGCCCCTCGAAGCCGAGGTCGCCGTACACCTCGTCGGCGAAGATGACGATCCCGGCGCGGTCGGCCATCGCGATGAGATCCCGCCGGACCCGTTCGGGGTACAGCGCACCGGTCGGGTTGTTCGGATCGATGAGCACGATCGCCCGCGACTTCGGCGTGATGAGCCTGGCGACGTCGTCCGGGTCCGGCACCCAGGCATTCTCGGGCCGCGTCGGATAGTAGACGGGTCGCGCGGCGATCTTCGCGGCGACCGCCGTGTAGAGCGGGTAGGTCGGCGTCGGCACCAGCACCTCGTCGCCGGGGTCGACGAGCGCCGAGAGCGCCAGCTCGATGCCTTCCGACGTGCCCGACGTCAACACCACCCGGTCGGCCGTCGCCGGCATGCCCCGCCGGCTGTAGTCGGCCGCCACGGCCTCGCGAGCCGGCGCGATGCCGACCGACGGGACATAACCGTTGTGCCCCTCGCGAAGCGCCCTCGTCACGGCCTCAACGAGATGCGCCGGCGTTTTGAAGCCGAACGGAATCGGGTCGCCGATGTTCAGGTAACGGACCTTTCGCCCGGCGGCCTCCACTTCCCTCGCATGGGCGACGATGTTGCGGATGGCGTAGGAGAACCCGCTGACACGGGCCGACGCGCGGATGGCAGCCTGGGTCGGCATACCGCGTATCGTAACGCGGCTGGCGCGGGACCGGCCGGCGTTTGGTGGCACAATCGCCCGATGGCCGCGACGGGACTGCTGGTGCTCCGGTTGGCGATCGGCGCGGTCCTCGCCGCCCACGGGTCGCACGTGCTGTTCGGCCTCTGGAGCGGCGACGACATCGGCCCCGGCGGCCTCTCCAACGAAGCGATCCGGATGACGAACCTGGGCTTCGAGCCGGGATTCCTCGTGGCCGTGCTGACGGGGGTCATTCAGCTCGCCGGAGGGTTGCTCGTCGCCGCCGGCTGGTTGACCCGCTGGGCGGCCGCCGCGGCGCTGGGTCGTGTGCTGATCGACATCTGGTTTCTCTACCTGCCGGCCGGGTTCTTCCTGAACTGGACCAATCATCCCGTCGAGGGCCAGGGCGTGGAGTACGCGCTCTTACTTTCGGCTGCGCTCGCCTGCCTGCTGCTCACCGGCGCGGGCGATTTCTCCTTCGATGCCTGGCGGTCGGGCCGGACAGGTCGGTCCTCCGTGCGCGGGCGCCTGTCGCGACGGGCGTGACGTTCCGCCAACGTTCTATGCTTGCGTGATGCAGTTGACCGATCGCGTCGTGCTCCTCACGGGCGCCAAGCGGATCGGCGCCGAAATCGCGGCGGCCGTGGCCGCGCGCGGCGCCGACGTCGCGCTGGCCTACAACCGATCGCAGGCGGAAGCGGAGACGGCCGCCGGGACGGTTCGCGCAGCCGGCCGCCGCGCGCTGGTCGTGCAGGCCGACGTGGGCAATCCGTCGGACTGCGCCCGTCTCGTCGAGACGACGGGCCGCGAGCTCGGCCGGCTGGACGTGCTCGTCAACATGGCGTCGATCTACAAGGCCGTGCCGTTCGACGAGACGGACGCGGACGTCTGGGACCGGCAGCTGGCGGTGGACCTGCGCGGGACGTTCGCCTGCTCGCGCGCCGCGGTACCGCTGATGCGCCGGGCAGGCGGCGGGCGCATCGTGAACTTCGCGGACTGGGTCGCGGCGAGCGGGCGTCCCCGCTACAAAGGCTTCGTGGCGTACTACGTCGCGAAGGCCGGCGTGAAGGCCCTCACCGAGGCGCTGGCGCTCGAGCTGGCGGCCGACGGCATTCTGGTCAACGCCATTGCGCCGGGCCCCATCCTGCCTCCGCCGGGCACGTCCGAAGCCGAGCTCGCGGCGGTGGAGCGGGCCACGCCGCTCGGCCGGTGGGGCGGCGCGGGCGAGATCGTCAAGGCGGCGCTCGCGCTGATCGACACGGACTTCATCACCGGCGAGACCATCCGCGTGGACGGCGGCCGGCACCTGTCTTGAGGCTCTAATCTCAAGATTAGGGGAGAATCCCTCGGAGCGAATCGAGCGCGCCGGCCAGCTCGCGTCGGTCCCGCGCGAAACAGAACCGGATGTATCCCTCGCCGTGGGCCCCGAAGTCCACACCGGGCACGCAGCCGATCCGCCCCTTCTTGATCAGGAACTCCGTCATCGCCCACGACGGCGAGTCCGACGCCTCCGGCAACGGCGAGCGCCACGCGGGATCGATCTTGAGAAACGCGTAGAACGCCCCGGCTGGCGGCGCGCCGCCGAACACGTGCGGCGCCGTCTCGGCCATGCCGGCGTAGAACAGATCGCGGCGCGCAAGCAGCTCGGCGTGGAACTCGGCGATCGCGTGCTGCGATCCCTCGAGCGCGCCCACGCCGGCGTACTGGACGAGCGACGACGTGTTGGCCACGGTGAGAAACAGCATCTTGCGCACGCGGCTGCGGATCGTCTCGTTCTTGACCGCGACGTACGCCAGGCGGAGGCCGGTAATGGCGTAGGTCTTGCTGAAGGTGTAGAGGGGGATCGTCCGTTCGTACATGCCCGGCAGCGACGCGATGCTCACGTGCGGTCCGCCGTCGAAGATGAAGTCCTCGTAGGCCTCATCTGAGACGACCCAGAGGTCGCGCTCCCGAGCCAGGCCGGCGATGGCCTCGAGGTCCTGGCGCGTGAGGACGCCGCCCGACGGGTTGTTCGGGGAGTTCACGTAGATCGCCCGCGTCTTCGGCGTCACGAGCCGCCGCATCTCGTCCACGTCGGGCCGCCAGCCCCGGGACTCGTAGAGCGGGTACGGCACGGCAACCGCGCGGGCGCCCGCGATGTTGCCCTGCGCCGGCGGCCACTCGGGATCGGGCACGAGCACCTCGTCGCCCGGCTCGAGCAGCCCGTGGCACACGCAGAAAACGCCGTGAATGCCGCCGGTCGTGACCATCACTTCGTCCGTGCTCTCGACCGGGATCTTGTTCTTGTCGCGTAGCTTGGCCGCGAGCAGATCGAGCAGCGGCGGGATGCCGGTCGTCTGCACGTAGTGCGTCCGGTTGTCGGCGACGCCCTTGAGGAGCGCCTGCTTGACGGTGTCGGGCGCGTCGAAGCTCACGTCGCCCTGGTCGAGCCGGAACGGCCGGTCAACCGTGTACATCATGTCGCGGATTCTGATGATCCCGGAGAACGGCACCGAGTCGAGGTATTCAGCCATCGGGGAGAATGATACTTGCTCGGGTACACTAGGTGGCGGTTCTCGGTTCTCGGTTCTCGGTTCCCGGTTCTCGGTTCTCGGTTCCCGGTTCCCAGTTCTTGGTTCCAAATTCCTTGTCGAAGCATCCCAAGCACGCGAAAGCCGACCACGAGATTCTCGACGTCATCCGCGAGCGGTGGAGCCCGCGTGCGTTCGATCCGGCTCGTCCGGTGGGCCGGGGCGAGTTGCTGCGCCTGTTCGAGGCCGCGCGCTGGGCGCCCTCGTCGCGCAACGAGCAGCCCTGGCGGGTCGTCGTCGCCCGGCGCGACGAGTCGCCCGACGCGTTCGCGGCGCTGGCCGGCACGCTCACGGGGCGCAACCCGGACTGGGCCCGCGCCGCGCCGGTGCTCATGCTCATCACCGTCCGTACGACCCACGAGCGCGACGAAAGCGAGAACCACGTCGCGTTCTACGACGCGGGCCAGGCGATGGCCCTCCTGACAATCCAGGCGACCGCGATGGGGCTCGCGCTGCGCCAGATGGCCGCCTTCGATCGGGCTCTGGCGCGGACGGTCGCCGAAGTGCCGTCGCCGTTCGAGCCGGCCGTGATGGTGGCCATCGGTTACCGGGGCCGGCCGGAGGCGCTGAGCCACGGTTCGCACCGCGAAGCCGAAGAGCAGCCCCGCGCTCGTCGGGCGGTCGAAGAGTTCGTGTTCGGCGGAAAGTGGGGGAGGCGGTTCTAAGGGGACGGGGGTCGATCGACCCCCGTCCCCTTCAAGCTTCGAGTCTCTTCTCGTACGGAATCCGCTCGCCGGCTTCGACGTAGCGCTTGAGCAGCCGCAGGTACATCGCCCAGCAGAACGTCGAGACCGAGAAGTGACGATTGGCCTCCCGCCAGCCGGTGTGGTGGAACGAGACGCGGGTGTTCCGGCCGGCCGTCTCGAGCACGAATCCCACGCGGGTGCCGGTCCAGTCCTCGTCGGCGCCCGTCAGCTCGAGCTCGAATCCTTGGCCAGGCGTGACCGAACGGACCACGGCTTCCCAGTCGTAGCCGGGGCTGAAGCCCAGCCTGTACCTCCTCCCCTCGGTCGGCTCACCCTCCGACGACTTCGTCCACCACGCGTCGAGGCCGGCCGGCGTCGAAATCGCCTGAAACACCCTGGCCGGCGGGGCCGAGATCAGGAGCTCGTGCCGGATATCCGCCATCGTTGCCTCCCCGGGGAGTTATATAACAGAGGCATGACTGCCCCCGATGCCCGGCTCCTTCAGGACCTCACGTGCCTGCTCGTCCGCGATCTCGACACCTTCGTCCGCGAGATCGACCTGCTGCCCGACGACGAGTCGTTGTGGAAGACGATGACGGGCGTGTCGAACTCGTGCGGCAACCTGGCGCTGCACTGTGCCGGCAACCTGCAGTACTACGTCGGCGCCCTGCTCGGAGGCTCGGGGTACGTGCGCGATCGCGCCCGCGAGTTCAGCCAGCGGAGCGGCGCCCGGGCCGACGTGGTGGCGGAGCTGACGCGCGCGCGGCAGGCCGTCGAGTCGGCGCTTCCCGCCGTCTCCCAGTCCCGCCTCGATGCGGACTTTCCCGAAGCCGTCGGCGGCGTCACACTGCCGACGCGCCTCGCGCTGCTGCACCTCGCCGTGCACCTCGGCTTTCATCTGGGCCAGGCCGACTACCTGAGGCGCACGCTTTCGGGGGATGCGCGCACGGCCGGGACGGTATCGGTCAAAGAGCTCGTTTGAATCGGGAAATCGGGGAATCGGGCGTCACGTTTCGACGAGGTCGAGAATCTGGTCGAGCGTTCGACGCGCGTGTCCAACGGGCAGATTCGAGATGTAGATATGGCGCGCGCCGGTTGCGCGGAGCGCGCGGATCGTGCGAGCGCAGATCGCGTCCGCGGAAGCGCCGGTCGCGAACTCCCGGGCGAGGCCTTCAACCGGCACCGGCAGGAAATGCCCTAACGTGTCGAGCGTCTTCGGATTGGCACTGCGGTAATAGAACACGCCGAAAACACCCGGGACGGTGACCCGCCGGCGGGCGAGCGCTCCGGTGAACCTGGCGAGCGCCGGCTGGTCGTGATGCGAGACGACCTGCGTCAGAAAGAACTCCGCGTTGAAATCGCCGTCGGCCAGGTAGCCGGCCTGGGCGTCGGCGTCCGCGTGGGGATTGGCCCAGCCACCCAGGGCCAGGCCGGGGACGTGGCGGCGGATCTCAGATCGAAGCTGCCAGGCGTGTTCGACGCACCGCGGCGGTCCGACCGATCGGTCGCCGCCGAGCACGACGAGCGCGGGAAAGCCCTCGTGCGCCGCGCGCTCCGCGTAGCCCAGGCAGAACGCCAGCGTGTGTTTCGTCGTGAGAAACGGCACGACATGGCCGCGCGGGACGTCGCTGCCGAGATTGATGACGAGGTGCCGGAGGTTGTGCTCCTCCCGCGCGCCGACGGCGCTGTCGGTGAGGAACACGTAGCGACCGTCCTCGACCAGCCCGCGCACGGAATGGTAGGTGTCGATCCACGCGTCCATGCCCGCCGCGGCGCCGAGCTCGGCCCGCGGCGGGCGCAGCTCGGCCGACAGCACCGGCGTCTCACCTCTCAGCGCCTCGACCAGCGACGCGCGCGGCGGCACTCGCATCAACGCAGTATAGGAAAAACGCGACTAACATGGTGGTCCCGATGGCGACGGCCCTGGCCACCATGATGGCAATGCCCGGTGTGCCGCTCGTGCGGCACGCGACGCCCGTGGACGAGCTCGCACGGCTCCGCGACGCGCTCGGGCCCGGGTGCCCGCGCCTGCTCGTCAAACGCGACGACCTGCTGTCGTTCGGCCTCGGCGGCAACAAGGTCCGCAAGATGCAGACGGTCGCGGCCGAGGCCTTGGCCGCCGGCGCCGACACCCTCATCACGGCCGGCGGCCTGCAGTCGAACCACTGCCGGGTGACCGCGGCGACCGGCGCCGCGCTCGGCCTGCGCGTCGTGCTCGTCCTCAACGGCGAGGCCCCGGCCGCGCCGACGGCGAACACCAGGCTCGATCGGCTGTTCGGCGCCGAGATCCGTTTCGTGTCGTCCCGCGACGACCGCAATCCGGCGATGGAGCGGACCGCCGCCGAGCTCCGCGCCGCCGGCCGCCGCCCGTTCGTCGTGCCCATCGGCGCCTCGACGCCAACCGGAGCCCTCGGCTTCGCCCGTGGCGTCGTCGAGCTCTCCGAAGCCGGCATCCGGCCCGACGCGATCGTCCACGCGTCATCGTCGGGAGGAACCCAGGCGGGCCTCGTCGCCGGATGCGCGCTGGTCGGCCTCGCCTCGCGCGTCGTCGGCGTCAGCGCCGACGAGTCGCGGGCCTCGCTCGCGGCGATCGTGGGTCGGCTGCTCGACGGCATCGCCGACCGGCTCGGCGCCAGGCCCGCGAGCGTTGGCGCCGACCGACCCGTGGAAGTGGACGACGGTCAGGTCGGCGGCGGGTACGGCGTGCCGACGTCGGCGTCGATCGAGGCGCTCGAGCTCCTGGCGCGCCGCGAGGGGATCCTGCTCGACCCGGTGTACACGGCCAAGGCGGCGGCGGGGCTCATCGCGCGCGTCCGGGCGGGCGAGTTCGACCGCGGCCAGACGGTGCTGTTCTGGCACACCGGCGGACAGGTGGCGTTCTTCCAGTGACGGCGGGCACACGATGAACATCACGTTTCTCGGCGCGGCCCGGGCCGTGACCGGGTCGAAGCACCTGCTCGAAGTGGACGGGCGGCGGCTGATGGTCGACGCCGGCCTGTTCCAGGGCCTCAAGGAACTGCGCGAGCGGAACTGGCAGGCGTTGCCGTTCGACGCGAGCGAGCTTGAGTCGGTCGTGCTGACGCACGCGCACCTGGACCACTGCGGGTTCCTGCCGCGTCTCGTGAATCAGGGATTCCGGTCCCGCGTGTTCTGCACGGCGGGCACGGCGGACCTCGCGAAGATCATCCTCGCCGACGCCGGCCGGATTCAGGAAGAAGACGCGGAGCGCGCCAATCGCAAGGGCTATACGAAGCACCGGCCCGCGCTGCCGCTCTTCACCGAGGAGGACGCGGCGCGCGCCCTCACGCTGCTGCAGCCGGTCGGGTACGACCGGCCGGTGCCCGTGATGCCGGGCGTCACGGCCGAATTCCTGAACGCGGGCCACCTGCTCGGTTCGTCGTTCGTGCGCCTGCGCGTCGAGTCCGCGGGCCGGACGATCGTCTTCGGCGGCGATCTGGGACGATACGGCCGTCCGGTGCTGCCCGATCCCGAGCCGCCGGGCGAGGCCGACGTCCTGCTGTGCGAGTCGACGTACGGCGACCGCACGCACGAGCCTGACGACCACGCCGGCCACCTGGCGGCCATCGTCAACGAGACGGTCGAGAAGGGCGGTCGCGTGGTCATCCCGGCCTTCGCGGTCGGGCGCGTGGAGGAGATCCTGTACTGGATCGATCGGCTGGAGGAAGAGAAGCGGATCCCCGAGGTGCCGGTGTACGTGGACAGCCCGATGGCGGTCGCGGCGCTCGCCGAGTACCGCAAACGAATCGACGAGCTCGAGACGGCGGTGTCGTCACCCGATCCCGGCCGGGCCTCAATCGCGCAGGCCGAGCGCCGCGTGTGCGGTTTCTGCACGGCGAAGCTCAACATCGTGACGTCGATTGCCGAGTCGCGGGCAATTCAGGAGTCGAGTGAGCCGGCGATCGTCATCTCGTCGAGCGGCATGGCGACCGGCGGGCGGGTCCTGCACCACCTCAGGCGGCTGCTGCCCGATGCACGGAACACCGTGCTGTTCTCCGGGTATCAGGCGGCCGGCACGCGCGGGCGCGCGATGGAGGAGGGCGCGAAGTTCACCCGTATTCACGGACAGCAAGTCCCCGTGCGCGCGCGAATCGAGCGGCTCGACTCGATGTCGGCCCACGCCGACGCGAACGAGATCATGCGCTGGCTCCGCGCGTTCCCGACCCCGCCCAGGCTGACGTGCCTGGTTCACGGCGAGCCCGAGCCGATGGACACCCTGAAAGCCCGCATCGAGACGGAGCTGGGCTGGACCGTGCGGACGCCGGAGCACGGGGAGAGGGTGGAGTTGCCGTGAATCTGGAGGCTCGGGAATAGGCATGTCGCGGACGTATCTGCTGGAGCAGGTCGAGGACGTCGCCGTCGTGCAGTACTACGCGGACGGGTTCGACGAGCTGCCGCTCGACCAGAAGATCCTCGCGTGGCACCTGTACCAGGCCGCGCTCGCCGGCCGGGACATCTATTACGACCAGCGCTACGCGCACGCGCTCGACATGCGCCGCACGCTCGAGGCGATCCTCCGCGCGAACCCGCCGGACAGCGGGGCGGCGGAACCGGGAACCGGGAACCGCGAGCCGCGAACCGTCATCGACTCGATTCGCCAGTACACGAAGTTGTTCTGGATCAACTCCGGTCCGCACAACAACCTGACGTCGCGCAAGTTCGTGCTGAAGTGCCCGCCCGCCCGGTTCCGGGCGGCGGCCCGCGCGGCCACCGCCCGCGGCGCCGAGTTCCCGACGAAACCGGGGGAGACGCTCGACCAGTTGCTCGATCGCCTCGAAGGGGCGTTCTTCGATCCCGCCGTCGATCCGCTCGTGACGAACAAGGCGCCCGCCGACGGGCGCGACCTCCTCGAGGCCAGCGCCAACAATCACTACGACGGCGTGACGATGGCCGATCTCGAGGGGTTCACGGAGCGTCACCCGCTGAACTCGCGGCTCGTCAAGCGGGACGGCCGGCTCGTCGAGGAGGTGTGCCGGCTCGGCGAACGGTACGGCGATCTCATCGCGCGGATCGTCGGCCGTCTCCGGGCGGCCCTGCCGTACGCGCCGGCGCCGACGCGCGAGGCGCTGGAGCGGCTGATCCGGTTCTACGAGACGGGAGAGGACGCCGACCGCCAGGCCTACGACATCGCGTGGGTCCGGGACGCCGACGCGCCGGTCGACACGATCAACGGGTTCGTCGAGAACTACCTCGACGCCCGCGGCGTGAAGGGCGCCTGGGAAGCGCTCGTCTACTACGTCAACGAGCGCAAGACCGAGAGCCTGCGCCGGCTGGCGGAGGCGGCGCCGTGGTTCGAGGCGCGCATGCCGTGGGATCCGCGGTGGCGCCGCCCCGACGTCGTGGGGGTCACCGCGAGGGCGATTGACGTCGTGGTCGAGACCGGCGAGGCCGGTCCGGTGACGGCGATCGGGATCAACCTGCCGAACGACCAGCGCGTCCGCGAGCGGTACGGCAGCAAGTCCGTGTCGCTCGCGAACATCAACGAGGCCTACGAGAAGTCCCAGCTGCCGGCGTACCGGCAGGAGTTCTGCTGGACGCCCGAGGAAGTGACGCGCGCCGAACGATGGGGCGCGATCGCGGGCGAAGCGACGACCGCCATTCACGAAGTGCTCGGGCACGGATCCGGCCGCGTCGCCCCGAGCCTCGACGGGCAGCCGCAGCTCGCGCTCAGGGAGCAGTACTCCGCGCTCGAGGAGGCGCGCGCCGATCTCGTGGCGCTCTACTGGGTTGCCGATCCGAAGGCCGCCGAGGTCGGCCTGGTGCCGGCCGAGCACCAGGACGAGATCGTGCGGACCGAGTACGAGGCGTACGCGCGCAACGCGCTCGTGCAGCTCCGGCGGATGCGCGAGGGCACGACGATCGAGGAAGACCACATGCGCAACAGGCAGATGATCGTCCACTGGCTGCTCGCGCACACTCCGGCCATCGAGAGGCGCGTGCGCGACGGCCGGACGTTCTACGTCGTCGTGGACTTCACGGCGTTCCGGGAGGGCTGTGCCCGGCTGCTCCACGAGGTGCAGCGCATCAAGTCCGAAGGCGACTACGCCGCCGCCCGCGCGCTGTTCGAGGCGTACGGCATCCACTTCGACCCCGCGCTGCGCGATGAGATCGTCCGGCGGGTCGATCGTCTCAATCTGCCGTCGTATACGGGCTTCGTGCAGCCGACCCTCGAACCGGTCACCGATGCGGCCGGGCACATCACCGACGTGAAAGTCTCCTATCCGCTCGACCTGGAAAGCCAGATGATCGCCTACAGCGCCGAGCGCCGAGCGCCGAGCGCCGTACAATGACTTTGTGACGCTCCTCCCGCGCCGGCTCATCCGGCTGGCGGCCCTGCTGGCGCTCGTGGCCGGCTGCGCCGCGTCCAACTCCCCGGGCTGGCTCGGTCAGGCGTCCGACGTGGCGCCCGGTGTCCGGTTCTACCGGTCGAATGACGCGACGCTGCTCGAGCCGGCCGGACCGGTCGCCGTGCACCTGCTGCGCCTCGACCCGCGCCTGGTTCGCCTGTCGAGCGTGCTGTCCCGGGACGAGATCCTCGGCGCCGAGACGGTGGGTGACATGGCCGTGCGGCACGGCGCGGTTGCTGCGATCAACGGCGGCTTCTTCAACGTCGCCACGGGCGAGCCGGTGGGGCTGCTCAAAGTCGCGCGGCGGCTCGTGAGCGACACCGGCACCGCCAAGGGCGCCGTCGTCATCCGGTCGCCGGCCGAGGCGATCACCGAGCTCGTCTTCGACCAGGTGTCGGTCCGCATGACGCTGGCGTTCGAAGCGGACGGCCGGGGATGGACCATGCCGATCGGTGGCGTCGATACCACCCGCGCCCGGGGCCGGCTGATGCTCTACACGCCGGAATACCACGAGCACACCGACACGGCGGCGAACGGCGTCGAGTGGGTCCTGACGGGCGATCCGCTCGTCGTCACGGAGGTGCGGCACGACGTGGGCCAGACCCCGATCCCCGGAAGCGGCGCCGTGCTGTCGTTCGGCGGGCTCGATCTGCCCGAGGCGCTGGCCGCGCTGCAGCCGGGCGTCGCCGTCCGGCTCGAGACCGAATGGCGCGCCGTGCACGGCACGACCGCCGATGCCTTCGAGGCCGCCGACCACATCGTGCAGGGCGCCGGCCTCCTGCGCCGCGCCGGCCGGGCGCCGGGGGGCTGGACGGACGTCGAGGCCCTGAAGCCCGAGAGCTTCATCGACGTCCGCCACCCGCGCACGCTCGTCGGGCTCGATCGCGACGGCTTCATCTGGCTCGGCGCCATCGACGGGCGGCGACCCGACCACAGCCTCGGCATGACCTTCGCCGAGCTCGAGCGCCTCGGCGATCGTCTCGGCCTGACCGACTCGCTCAACCTCGACGGCGGCGGATCGACGACGATGGTGGTCAGGGGACAGGTCGTCAACCGCCCCTCGGACGCCACCGGCGCCCGCGCGGTGAGCGACGCGCTGCTCGTGACGTTGAGGTAAGTCCGCAATCCGCGATGCATTCCTCCTGGTGACTTCGGCATAATCGTCGGCTGAATGTGAAGCCCTGATGTTGACCCGAGCCCTGCACGATCATCTCGTCCGTTACGATTCCGCCGCCTGGCGGCGCGCCGTGGTCGCGCTGCTGCCGGTCATACCCGACGTCGATCGGAACGCCACCGACATCTGGTTCAGGTTCTTTCCGCTCGACTTGTTCAGGCTGCTCGAGTCCGCGCCCGACGAAGACGCCGCGATCCGGCAGCTCGGCCTGATGGGGAGGTGGCGCCTCCGCGACCAGGTGGACTCCTCGCACCGGTTCCTGTTCGCCCACCGGCACTGGCCGCAGGTGAAATCGGCCATTCAGGGCGCCGATCCGCCCTACGCCGATGACCTCGCGACGCTCGTCCGTGCCGTGGCCGAAGCCTCGTCCCGGACGGCCCGCTGCGACGCCGATGTCCTCGTCGGCATCAGCGCGGTCGGCCTGATGACCCTGCGGCAGGCCGGACCGGAGGCCGTCGAGGCCGCGCCGGGCAAAGTGCACCTGACCGACCGCGCCCGCGCGCTCTCGACCCGCCAGGTGATGGCCCGGCGAGCCCGCGACGATCGGCAGGGCCTGTTCGGGTTCCTGCGCGGCGTGCGCAGGCGCTGGACCGTGACGTTCGACGAGAACGACCCGGGTGCGACATTCCCGGTCATCCAGGGCCAGGAGATCGCGACGGCCGCCCAGGGCGACAAGCGTGAGTACCGTTCGCTCGACATCCGCTGCACGCCGGGTGAAGGCCCGATTCCGGTCGAGTGCCGCGCCGCGTCGTGCGGCACCTGCTGGGTCGGCGTGCTGGGTGGCGCGGAGAAACTGTCCGAGGTCGTGGATCGCGACGAGCGACGCCGCATGCAGGTCTTCGGCTACCTCGACACGGCCGAGCCCAGGCCGCTCATCCGGCTGGCATGTCAGGCCAAAGCGTCGGGCGCCGTGTCGATCGTCATTCCGCCGTGGAACGGGCTCTACGGCAAGGTTCTGACTCGGCTCTAGCTGGAGGCTCGGCGCTCGGCTCTACTTCCCTTTACCTCGGAGCGCCGCGAGCTCCAGGTCGATCCGCTCGTTGATCTCTCGGATCTGCCGCGCGCGCCAGGCGTCGGTGACCGACTCGAAGGCTTTCTTCACCAGCATCTGGCCGACCAGCCCGGTGATGGCCATCTGCAGGACTTCGGTCGGCCTGATGCCGGCCGAGCTGTAGAGCTCCTTCGGCGTGACCATGTCCAGGAACTCGCGGTGGGTCATCTGCGCGCCGGCCACGGGCCCATGCTGCAGATCGCCGTCCTTGACGTAATCGGAAAAGTTCGGCTTCGGCGCGAGAATCTGCAGGTAGAACCGCACCTGGCTCTCGTCGAACTTGAAGCCGGGCTCGCGGTTGATCCCTTCGCGGATGCGATCGAGGTCCACGGCGGTTTGCGGCAGCGGCACCTTCGCATCGGGCGGCGGGCCGCTCTGAGCGGACGACTGGGTCGAGTCCCACGGGGCGGCCGCGCTCGCAGGAGCCGGCAGGCCGGCAACGCAGACGACCGCCAGCACGCCAATCGCCGTCAGACATCCACCCCGATTGTGCATCGCTCTGCCGATCTTAAGACGCCTGCGCGCCCTCCGGGGACGGAAAAGCAATTCAGGTACCACGGGAACGTGCCTGCCGTCATGGAGTTACGGACATCACCTCGTTGAGGCCATCCCAGGTGTCCCCGTCGAGCACGACGAGCGTTCGCAAGTAGAGGTCAACATCCTCAGCCGGGAAGGCACCGCGGAGCGCTCCGGCGGCGGTTCGCAGGCGTGCCAGGTCGGGCCGCTTCGGCTCGTCGCTGATGAGCCCGTTCTCGTGAGCGATGCCGACCGCGTCGAGGAACGCGCTCATCAGCGGGCGGGCGTGCGCGAAGTGATAGCCGATGAGGGCCCGCGTGGCGATTCCGTCAGACACGTCGCTCAGGCCGGCGAGTTGCCGCGTCCGGCGTTCCACGGGAAGGGCCTGAATGGTCTTCGGACGGGACTTCAGCCGCTCGGCCAGTGTGACGATGGCTTCGATGTGCTGCGCGGCGGCGCCTTCGTCCTCGTCAGCCCAGAACGCCTCGGCCGCCAGCAGCCGCTTCTCTCGCGACAAGCCCTTCCAGAGCTTCGAGGGACGCACGGGGGGCATTGTAATGGTCCGACGGTCCGACGGTCCGACGGTCCGAGGGTCCGAGGGTCCGAAGGTCCGGAGGTCCGGTAGCGGTCTGATTCATTCCCCAGCCCCCCACCTCCACAGTGCGCAGCAGCTGACCGGCCAAGCCGCGTCGAGCGGAGGGAGCAGTCCGCTACCGACGGTTCGGCGCCTCCGGCTGGACGCGGTGGAAAGTAGACCACTCCCTGAATGTTCCAGTCCCGCACTCCGGACCCTCGGACCGTCGGACCCTCGGACCGTCGGACCCTCGGACCGTCGGACCGTCGGACCGTCGGACCTTCGGACCCTCGGACCGTCATAGACTCTTCCTCGTGCCGGATCGCCTGATGACGCCGCGCTTCCTCGTGATGTGCGGTTTCAGCTTCACCGTGTTCGTGTCGATCTTCCAGTTGCTGCCGGCCGCGCCGTACCACATCCTGGACCTGGGCGGATCGCCGGCCGTTGCGGGGCTGTTCCTCGGGTTGCTCACGTATTCGTCGGCGCTCTCGGCGCTCGTCACCGGACCAATCGGTGACCGCGTCGGGCAGCGTCGCGTGCTCATCGTCGTCAGCCTGGTGCTGGCCGGCCTTTCGACGCTGTATGCGTTCGTGCCCGGCTACGGGCTGCTCCTCGCACTCGTCGTGATTCACGGCGTGTTCTGGTCCGCACTGCTCGCGGCCTCCGGTGCCTACATGACGTCGGTCGTCCCCGCCGGCCGGCGTGCCGAGGGGCTCGGCTACTGGGGGCTCGCGTCGGTCGTGGCGATCGGCGTCGCGCCGCCGCTCGGGTTCTGGGTGTATCGCTTCGGCTGGGCGGCGCTCTGCCTGGAGATCGCCGCGCTCAACCTGCTGATGGCGGGGATTGCGTACAAAGGAATCAACGGGGACGGAGGTGTCCCTGTGGAAAACTCCGGGGGTCGTGCATCGGCGATTCCCCCGGAGTTTTCCACAGGGACACCTCCGTCCCCGTTTCAGCCCACAGGTGGACCCCCGTCCCCTTTGATTTCAATCGAATGGCGCGTGCTCCTGTTGTCGCTCGGCGTCGGGCTGGTGTCGTTCGCGTACGGCAGCCTGACGAGTTTCTCGGCCCTTTACGCCGATGAGCTGGGCGTCACGCCGAACAGCGTGATTCTCACGTCGATGGCGGCCGCCATTCTGGTCGCCAGGCTCTCGGTGGGACGGCTGCTCGATCGCATCGGGCACCGGCGCGTGCTGCTGCACTGCTTCGTCCTGCCGCCGGTTGGTCTGGTGATGCTCGCGCTGGCTGGCAGCCGGACAGCGTTGATCTTTGCGGCGCTCGTGTTCGGCGCGGGATTCGGCCTCCTGTTTCCGACGCACACGGCATACGTGATGAGCAACGTGTCGGTGAAACGCCATGGCGCGGCCTTCGGCGCGATGCTTGCGGCGTTCGACACCGGCATCGGCACCGGCTCGTCGGCGTTGGGCTGGGTCATCGGTCAGTTCGGGTTCCGGGTGGCCTTTCTGGCGGTGGCGGGGCTCGCGGCGCTCGCGATGCCCGTATTTCTGTTTGCCGAGAAGCGGGTGGGGTTCCGCACCACATGATCATCAGCGACGCGCATTGCCATTTCTTCTCACCGGGGTTCTTTCGGGCGCTCGGACGGGACCTGGACACCCAGGGGGCCGACCCGGCGACCGCGCTCCCGTCGCGCCTGGGCTGGGACGCGCCCGGGACGGACGAGTCGCTTGCCGACCGGTGGGTAGCCGAACTCGACACGCATCGCGTCTCGCGAGCCCTGCTCATCGCGAGTGTTCCGGGCGACGCAGCCGCGGTCGGGACCGCCGTCGGCCGCCACCCGGACCGCCTCGTCGGTGCGTTCATGGTCAATCCGTCGGCACCAGATCTCGATGCACGGCTCGAGTCGGCGTTCAACGAGCACGGCCTGAGGATGGCGTGTCTGTTCCCGGCCATGCATGGGGCGCCTCTCGACGGGCCGGGCACCCGGCAGGTCTTCGAGTCGGCCGCCCGGCACGGCCGCAGCGTGTTCGTGCACTGCGGCGTGCTCTCGATCGGCGTGCGCCAGAAGCTCGGCCTGCCGAGCGTGTTCGACCTGCGGCTCGGGGATCCGTTGGCCGCCGCCGCCGTGGCAGCCCGGTTTCCGTCCGTGCCCGTGGTGATTCCCCATTTCGGCGCCGGGCGCTTCACCGAGGCGCTGATGGCGGCCTCGTCCGCGCCGAACATCCTGTTCGATACGTCGAGCTCGAATCGCTGGGTGGCTTTCCATCCCGGCCTGACCCTCGCCGGCGTCTTCGCGCGGGCGCTCGAGGTCGTCGGTCCCGAGCGGCTGCTGTTCGGCACGGACTCCTCATTCTTCCCGAGAGGCTGGCAACGTGGCACGTACGAGACGCAGCTCGCGACGCTCCAGGAGCTGGGTGTTGGTGCGGATGCCCAAGCCCTCGTGTTTGGTGGTAACTTTTCACGAATCCATGGTTGAGGTTGTGTCATGACCATACGCGCCCGATCCGTTGCCGTTCTCGTCTCGGTCGTGCTTGCGGCTGCGTCCGCCGCCGGCCTGCTCGCGAGCCAGACGCCGCAGGCGGCCGAGCCCGCGGACCTCGTCATCCGCGGCGGCCGCATCGTCACGCTCGATGCCCGCGTGCCGGAAGCGCAGGCGCTCGCCGCGCGCGGCGGCCGCATCGTCGCGGTGGGCTCGAACGCGGACGTCCAGCGGTTCGTCGGCGCGGCGACGCGCGTCGTCGAGCTCAACGGCCAGTTCGCGATGCCGGGATTCATCGAGGGCCACGGCCACTTCGCCAACATCGGCAATGCCAAACTCGGGCTCGAGCTGCTGGACACCACGAGCTGGGAGCAGATCGTCCAGATGGTGGCCGACGCCGTGAAGCAGGCGCGGCCGGGGCAGTGGATCGTCGGCCGGGGCTGGCACCAGGAGAAGTGGACCTCGACGCCGCAGCCGAACGTCGAGGGCTTTCCGATGAAGGCGTCGCTCGACCGGGTGTCGCCCGACAACCCGGTCGTGCTCACGCACGCGAGCGGGCACGCGTCGTTCGCCAACTCGAAGGCGCTCGAGCTGTCGGGTGTCACGCGCGACACGCCGAATCCGAACGGGGGCGAAATCCTGCACGACGCCAGCGGCAACCCGACTGGTCTGATGCGTGAAACGGCGTCCGGGCTGATTCGACGAGGCGCCGGCGAGCCCGAGCCGACGCCGGCGGAAGTCGAGGCGCGCGAGCGCCGCGTGCTCGAGCTGGCCGACCAGGAAGTGATTTCGAACGGCATCACGTCGTTCCAGGACGCCGGCTCGAGCGTCATGACCGTCAACCGCATGAAGGCGGCCATCGACGCCGGCCGGATGAACGTCCGGCTGTGGGTCATGATCCGCGGCGGCAACGCCCAGAGCCTGGCTGCGGGCCGGGTCGTCGGCTACGGCGGCGACCGGCTCACCGTTCGGGCGATCAAGATCACCGCCGACGGCGCACTCGGGTCGCGCGGAGCGTGGCTCCTCAATCCGTACTCCGACAAAACCGACAGCACCGGCCTGGCCACGACGCCGATTGACCGCATCGCCGAGCAGGCGCAGGTCGCGCTCGACGCCGGCTACCAGGTGTGCGTGCACGCCATCGGCGATCGCGCGAACCGCGAAGTGCTGAACGTGTACGAGGAGGTCTTTCGGAAGAACAACATCAACGGCCGCAACCTGCGGTGGCGCATCGAGCACGCGCAGCACATCCACCGCGACGACATCCCGAGGTTCGGGCGGATGAACATCATCGCGTCGATGCAGGGCGTGCACGCCACCTCCGACGCGCCGTGGGTCGAGCCGCGGCTGGGCGCCGAGCGCGCCGCCGAGGGCGCCTACGTCTGGCAGAAACTCATGCAGGCGGGCGCGGTCGTCACCAACGGCACCGACGCGCCGGTCGAGGACGTGGACCCGATCGCGAGCTACTACGCCACCGTCACGCGCCGGACGAACTCGGGAATGATCTTCTACGCCGACCAGGCGATGAGCCGCATCGACGCGCTGAAGTCCTACACGATCAGCAACGCCTACGCCGCCTTCGAGGAAGACATCAAGGGCACGCTCACGGTCGGGAAGCTCGCCGACATCACCGTGCTCACGAAGGACATCACGACGGTCCCGGCCGAGGAAATCAGGCAGGCGAAGGTGGCGTACACGATCGTCGGAGGGACGATCGTGTACACCGGCCAGTGAGAGTGAGCCCGATCCTCTCGGGCCCGATTACTTGAGTTCGATCGTCTTGACTGCGATCGTGTCGCCGGCGCGATCGCCCGTCACCGTCACCCGCAGGCGATCCTTCTTGTCGCTGGCCTTGAGGGCCGCCAGGGCCTTCTCGTTGCCGGCCTTGTCGAGCTTCAGGAACGTGCCGTCGGCGAGAATCACACCGTAGCCCGAGCCGGCGCAGCCGACCGCGCACTCCTTCGTGTGCGCGTTCGGATCCTTCTCGACCTTGCGCACGCACATCGTGTCCACGAGCGCCACGTCCGTCCACGTCTCGACGGCAACGGCCGTCACGCCGGCGGACAAACCAAACATCACCAGACTCAGGGCAGCAAACACGCGCATGTCACACTCCTTGTTGTCAGTTGTTGACGCCGTCCTTCACGCGACAAACGGCCAGATCGTAGAACATACCTGAAGACACCAGGTTTCCCGCAATCAGGATCAGCCAGGCCATCGCCAAGGATTCGGCGATTCCGGCCTTGAAGTATTGATTGACGATTCTCGATTGTCCGATTGTCGTCTCCCCGATTTCCCGATTCTTCGATGCTGGCGCCGATGAGTGCAGTTAACCCCGCCGGCCGGTTCCCCGTAGAAAGGAGGTAGGAAGGGAAGGGGCTGGCAATGGAGGGGTTCTTCATCGCGACGGTTTTCCTCGGCATTCCGACGATCCTGGGCTGGATCGTCAAGAACTACTACGCCCACCAACGGTTCATGAAGATCCTCCAGCTCAAGGCGGAGATGAACGCCAGACTGCTCGACCGGCTGGGAACAGACCCGGGTGTCGCTGAGATCCTGAAGAGTGACGCCCAGCAGAAGATGTTCGAGGTCACCCTGCCCGAGGCGGCGCCACGGATGCCGGCGGCCCACGCCCGGATGCTGACCTCGGCTCAGATCGCGCTGGTGCTCGCCTCGTTCGGCGCCGGGTTGCTCTTCATCCGGCCGTATTTCCAGGCTGGAAGCGACGGCCACGAAGCGCTCCTCGTCTTCGGCACGATCGGCGTGGCGCTCGGCATCGGCGGGCTCCTGTCGGCTGCCGCGGCGTACCTGGCCACCAGGCTCTGGCAGAATGGGGCTGAAGCACGGTAGATTCGGAGTGTCGATGACCTTCTCCGCGGCAGCCGCTGTCGACGCCGTTGTCGCCAGCCATCTCAGCCGGGTTCCGATGACCGAGTCGGAGTTCGTGGACCTCTACGCGAGGACGTCGGCTCCGCTCGCGCGGTACCTTCGCCGCCTGACAGGCAACCTCGCGATTGCCGAGGACCTGCTCCAGGAGGCGTACCTGCGGCTTCTCAGTCAGCCGCGCGTTCCGGCCGACGAGGCGCACCGGAGGAACTACCTCTTCAAGATCGGGACGAACCTGGCGCGGGATCATTTCCGGCGCGCCTGGCGGCTCGAGCCGCTCGATCCGGGCGCGGCCGCGGCCGGCGTCACCTCCTCGTCGGCCGCGCACGACGCGTCCGACGTCTGGATGGTGCTCGACCGCGTGACGCCGCGCGACCGCGAATTGCTGCTCCTGGCCTACGTCGAGGGGCTCACGCATCAGGAGATCAGCCAGGTGACCGGACTGATGCGGGCGAGCTTGAAGCCGCTGCTCTACCGCGCGCGCAAGCGGTTCGCCGCCGCGCTGGCCGACGCGGGGCTCTCGCCGGTTGCCGCCGGGGTGGGCCGATGATCACGCGCGCGTGCCCGCACGAGCACCAAGTCCAGGCGGCTGCCGCCTCCGGGCGATGGACCGCCGAGCTTCGCCGTCACGCGGACGGCTGCGGCGTCTGCCGCGAGATCCTCGTCATCACGTCATCGCTCGCGGGCGATCCGCCCGTGGCGCCGCGCCGGCTGTCGCCCGCGATCCTCTGGGCCAAGGCGCGGCACGCCCGCCGCCGCCGGGCCGAAACGACGGCCGCGCGCATCATCATCTCGGGCCAACTGGCCACCGGTGTCGCCGGCATCGGCGTGGTCGCGTACTTCGCTGCGAGGGCCGAGATCTGGGCCGCCGCCGCTTCGGGCAGCCTGCCGGTTTCCTGGATGCTTGCGGGAGCCGCCGGCGTGACCCTGGTCAGTCTGGTGACCCTGCGGTGCGTCACACGCCAGCGAGATTCTTAGACGGCTGCGGATTCCCGGCGCGGGCGCTTCGGGCCGCGGGCACCCGGCGGGCGACCCGGTCCCTGTCCGCCGGAACCGGACTGATGAGCCGGCTTGCCCGAACGACGGTCCGGCCGATGCGCGTCTACGCCGTGCCGCCGCGCTTCATCCGCCACGCGACGGCAGGCGGCCGTGAACTTTGCCTCGAGCGCGCGGGCGTCGTCATCGACGACCGGCGCGAGCCGACGCCAGGCATCCTGGGCGTCGCGGACGGTGTCGAACGCCTGGCGCCACTTGACACCTTCGTGCGCGCGTCCGCCCATGGCGTTGGACGCGAGCGCCGAACGCAGGCGCGCGGCCAGCAGCTCGGCCGACGACAGGCCGCCGTTGGCCGGCGCGACGTCCTGCCCGTCGAGCAGCGACTCGACGCGCGACACGAGCTTCTCCATTTTCCGGACGACCGCCCTCGGGTCGAGATCCGTGCCGGCGAAGGCCTCCGGCCGCTTCTCGACGAGATGGGCAAGGGCCGTCTGCCAGCGCGACGTGAGCGTCTTCATCTCGGCGACGGGAATCGGCACGGCGCGGTTCCAGGTCGTGCGCAGGTTCTGGACCTGCGCCACGACGTCGGCGGGCACGTGCCCGTTCTCGGCGCCCGCCAGCCCCTCGATCTCGACGACCATCGCCTCGCGCTCGGCCAGCTTGCCTGCCAGCGCGATCTCATGGCGGTGGTGATAACGCTCGAAGAACGCATCGGCGGCCGCGCGGAATCGCGTCCAGACGGCGTCCGACTGCTTGCGCCGAACCGGACCGACGGTCTTCCACTCGGCCTGCAGGCGTTTGATCTCCCCGGCTGCCGCATCCCACTCTCTTGAGTTGACCAGCTCCTCGACGCGCGCGCACATGGCGTCCTTGCGCGCGAGGTTCTCGGACCAGACCTTCTTGCGGTCGGCGAGGTCCTCGCGCCGGCGGGCGAAAAACGCGTTGCTCGCGGTCCGCAGCCGGGCGTAGAGCGTTCGGGCCGGCTCACGCGGGAGCGGCCCGGCCGCTTTCCAGGCCTCCTGCAGCTCGCGGTAGCGCGCCGCCGCTTTTGCCCAGTCGGTCGAGGCGGCGAGCGCCTCGGCTTCCTCGACGATGGCGGCCTTCTGCTGGATGTTGACCGCGCGTTCCTCGCGGAGCTTCGCGAAGTGCACCGCGCAGCGGGAGCGGATTTCATCGGTGGCGGTGCGGAAGCGGTCCCAGAGCCGTTGCGCGACGTTGCGCGGCGCCTCGGCGACCTCGTGCCACTTCGCGTGCAGCTCCCTGAGCGCGCGTGCCGTCGCGGCCAGGTCCGACTCCTTGCCGGCGTCCTCGTCGGCCTTGAGCGACGCCACGATGGCTTCGGCCATGGCGATGAGCTTTTCCTGCTGCTGGCCGTTGGCGAAGCGGCGCCACTCGTCCATCTCGCGCAGGTCGCGGACGCGCGGGGCCACCTGCTCCTGCAGGCGGCGCAGCCGGTTCGTGGCGGCCTGCAGGTCGTGGCTCGCGTCGGCCGAGGCCACGGCGTCGAGCCCCGCCTTGATGTCGCGCATCAGGCGCTCGCCCTCACGGAGCGTAATAGTGTCGGCTTCCGCGACGCGGGCCGCGCGTTCGACCAGACGCTGGAACCCTGCGGCGAGATCCTGCTGCGCCCGCGCGGCCGCCTCACGGACCTTCGCGTCCCGCCCGGTGAAGACCTGGCCGACCGCCTCGAGGCGGGCGACGAGATCCGAAAGGGCCTGGTGGGCCGCGTCGGATAGGAGGGCGGTCAGCCCGCGCGCCTCGCGGCTGAGCACCGTCCAGCGAGCGGCGGCCGCGGCTGCGTCATCGTGCGACGGCAGGCTCTCGGCCTCCACGACGAGCGCCGCGAGCGACGCGCGTCTCTCTGCCAGTTCGGCGCCCAGTTCGTGCCGCTTCCGGCACGCGGCGACCGCCACAGCGAAACGCTCCGCCAGTCGGTCAGCCTCCGGGCTGGGGCCGAGCAGCGGCAGGAGCGATCGCCATTCTTCTTCGATCGGAATCAGTTGCTCGCAGATGTTGTCTTCCTGGTCGAGCGTCTCGACCCGGGCGCAGAGCGCTTCACACGTCGCCACGGCTTCGGCCCGCTGGCGCGCCGCTTCGGTCGCCGCTTCGGCTTCGAGCTGCCGGCGCATGATCGCCGCGTCGGCCTGGACTGTCGCGCGCGTGAACCGCGAATGGTCGTCTTCGTCCACGTCGCCCAGGCCGGACCAGGCCGCCGTCAGTTGCGCCAGTTCCGCACGAGCCGCGCCGGCGTCGGCGACGCCGGCCAGCCGTTCGACCGCTTCGCAGAGCGCCTTCTGCTGCCGCAGGCGTTCCTCGGCCGCCGCCGCGCGCGCGGCTTCGGCTTCCTCAATCTGCTGAATCCGCGCCCGCGCGCGCTTCGACACCGCCTTGTCCTTCGCGCGCGCTTCAATCGAGCGCAGCGCGTCGAGATCCATCGAGCCGGCCGTCGCCTGCTCGAACGCGGCGAGCGCGACGTCCTTGTGCTCGGCGTTGAGCGCGATGTCGAGCCAGAACGCGGCGTCAGTCAGCCGGGCCAGCGCGGCAGCGGCCACGCTCGCGTGGCTGGCCTGGCGCGCGATGCTCGAGAGCGCCCGGCCGTCGGTCGTGCGCGCGAGCGCCCACAGGCAGACGGCCTCGGGCGCCGCGCTCTTGGCCACGGCCGACAGCCGCTTCGGGTCCTTGATGGCCTCGACCGCCGCCAGCGCAGAGCCGTCGAGCCCCGTGGTGGCCAACGCGAACAGCCGCTCGGTGGCCTGCTCGCGCGCGTCGGCGTCCGTGTCGCCTTCCGCCACGCGGCTCAGCACGACCGGGTCGTCGATTCGCGCGACCGCGGCGCGCCGCACCCGGGCGTCGAGATCCGTTTCCGCCAAGAGCGCGAGCTCCACCGCGTCGTCCAGCTCGCCGACCGCCTCCAGGCGGACGGCAGGGTCGGCGTGCTTCCACCGCGGGTGAGGCTTGAGCTTGTCCAGGATTCCCATAGGACTCGAGACCACGGTTTTGATAAGGAAAGGCCGTGCCGTATTTGCAGGAATCCGACTTGCGGGGGATGTCGTTATCTGCCAGCTAGTTGAGGCTCGTGCCCTCGCCTGGTGCAAGTGCAAAACCGAGCGCGGATCCGGGCAGCCGGATTTGGCAATCCAACGTAATGGGGTCAGAGGCGAACAAACAGCAAATCACAACGGATTGGCGGCCGTTGCGCCGACCTCGGATTCGAGGCGGCTGACGAGCCCGTCGAGCTGGCTGACGACCGCTTCGACGGTCTCGGGTCGGCTGAGATCGACGCCGGCGGTCCGCAGCAGGCTCATCGGGTGGTCGGAGCCGCCGGCGCCGAGCAGGTCGAGATAGCGGCCGCGGGCCGCCTCCTGGTCCGCGCCCGATCCGGTCAGGCTTTCGACCAGACGCGCGGCCGAGGCGAAGCACGTCGCGTACTGGTAGACGTAGTACGGCGAGTTGAAGAAGTGGGGGATGCGCGCCCAGGTGATCGGCGTGAGCGGCTCCAGGTCAACCGCGTCGCCGTAATAGGCGTCGAACCGCTCCTTGTACAGCGCGCTGAGCACCTCGCTCGTCACCGGTTCGTCGCGCTCGACCAGCTCGTGCACCGCGAGCTCGAAGTCGGCAAACAGCACCTGCGTGTAGAACGTGCTGGTGATGTTGTCGATGGCGTGCTGGAGCAGGACGATGCGCTCGAGCCGGTCGGTCGTGCGGGCCAGCCAGTGCTCGAGCAGCAGGGCCTCGTTCAGCGTCGACGGCACCTCTGCGACGAAGATCGTGTAGTCCGAATAGACGAACGGCTGCCGCTCGTGGGAATACATCGTGTGCATCGAGTGGCCCATTTCGTGGGCCAGCGTGAACACGTCGTCGAGCGTCTCGGACCAGTTGAGCAGCATGTAGGGGTGGACGCCGTAAACCGCGGCTGAATAGGCGCCGCTGCGTTTCCCGTCGTTCTCGTGCACGTCGATCCAGCGCTCGGAGAACCCGCGCCGCATCCGCGCCTGGTAGCCCTCGCCGAGCGGCCGCACCGCGTCCACGATCAGATCGAGCAGGTCGTCGTAACCGTAGCGGCGGTCCCACTCGACGAGCGGGATCGAGAAGTCGTAGGGGCAATAGCGCTCGAGTTTCAGCGCGCGGCGGCGCAGCCGGTGGTACCGCTGCAGAGGCTCGACGCCGGCGCGGGTGGTCGCGATGAGGTTGTCCACGACCGCGCGCGGAATGTTGTTGCCGTGCAGCGCGGACTCGATCGTCGTCGCGTACCGGCGCGCGCGGGCGTGGAACCAGTCGCGCTGGCAGACGGCGTGATACAGGCTCGCGTAGGTGTTGAGGTTGGCGTCGAACGTCCCGTAGTGGGCCACGAACGCGGCCCGCCGGTCTTCCTGGTTCCGGTTCCGTGACAGCACCGCGCGGTACTGTCCGTAGGACGCCTTGATGACCTCGCCGGTGCTGAGTGTCACCTCCGGGAACCTGGCGTCGGCCGTCGAGAGCGCCTGGTACGTGTCGTGCGGCGCCGACGAGAGCCGCGACGCCAGCGACATCAGCCGTTCGCCGGCCTCGTCGAGCACGTGCTCCTGCTGCCGGTAGAGCTCGTCAATCGCAAACCGGTAGACCGCGAGGTCGGCCGACTGGTTCATCCACGACGTGACCGTGTGGTGCGGAATCGTCAGCAGCTCCGGGCTGAACCACGACGTGGCCTGCTGCCAGCGCGCGAGCAGGGCCTCGACCTGCTGGCGCCGCGCATTCGCGGTGTTGTCGCGCTGATCCTCGTCGTAGGTGAGCGACGGAAAGAAGTAGACCTTGTAGGCCAGCTGACCGAGACGGTCGCTCAACCTGAACGCGGCTAGCAGCTGTTCCGCCCCGTTGGCGAGGGTGCCCTTGAGGGACGCATACTCCCCGATCTGCCGCTCCAGGTCCTTGAGCGCCGATTCCCACGACGCCCAGTCCGGGTAGATGTCCTGGAGGTTCCACTTGTGGATGTCGGGGATCTCGGCTCGGTTTCGGGGCATATGGGTCCGGAAGCGACGCGCGGTCAGCGCAGGCCGGTCATCAGGGTCGTCATCTTACCGGCTCTCGATCGTCCAATGCACACGAGGATGTTGACCTGCCGAGCTACGACAGCTCGTTTGACTCGCCAGCGGGCCGCCGATACGATGGCGGCTTCCGGCCCGGGCCGTCTTTCATGATAGGACAGACTGTTTCTCGGTATCGCGTGCGCGAACGCCTGGGCAGCGGCGGCATGGGCGTTGTCTATGAAGCCGAAGACACGTCGCTCGGCCGATCGGTGGCGTTGAAGTTTCTTCCGGCCGACGTCGCCGAGGACAAGTCGGCGCTCGAGCGGCTCGTCCGCGAGGCGAGAGCGGCGGCCGCGCTGAACCATCCGAACATCTGCGTCATTCACGAAATCGGCGAGCACAACGGCCGGCCGTTCATCGTGATGGAGCGGCTTGAAGGCCAGACGCTGAAGGATCGCATCCACGGCGCGGCGCTGGCGGCCGACGAACTGCTCGAGCTCGCCATCCAGGTCGTCGATGCGTTGGACGCGGCGCACGGCCTGAACATCGTCCATCGCGACATCAAGCCCGCGAACATCTTCGTGACCGGCCGCGGCCACGCCAAGCTCCTCGATTTCGGCCTCGCCAAAGCGCTCGTGCAGGATCCGGCGGGCCTGGCGGGGGGCGAGAGCGCGACGGTCATCGGCCTCACCAGTCCGGGCACGGCGCTCGGCACGGTCGCCTACATGTCGCCCGAACAGGCGCGCGGCGAGGAACTGGACGCCCGCACCGATCTGTTCTCCCTGGGCGCGGTCCTGTACGAGATGGCGACCGGCCGGCCGGCATTCGCCGGCGGCACGGCCGCGACGACGTTCGACGCGATTCTGCACGGCACGCCGACGCCGCCCGCGCAGCTGAACGCGGCCCTGCCGGCCGGCCTCGATCGCGTGATCGGCAAAGCGCTCGAGAAGGACCGCCGCGCGCGGTACCAGCGCGCCGCCGATCTCCGCGGGGACCTCCGGCGCGTCAAGCAGGACAGCGATTCCGGCCGCACGCCGCGGGCGGGTCAGGCGGCCGCGAAGGCTCCCGCTTCGGTCGCCGTGCT
>Ga0326597_10002238_pt1 | contig 29169 bp, 26 predicted proteins | sample RVTome_12_FD_203789 | JGI IMG/M metagenome (GOLD analysis project Ga0326597, IMG submission 203789) | Soil microbial communities from uranium-contaminated site in the Upper Colorado River Basin, Wyoming, United States - RVT100D185 | ecosystem: Environmental > Terrestrial > Soil > Contaminated >... | reverse complement strand
GGGGAGGAGGTAATTTCTGCGTGGTGGTGCCGTACGTTCCCTCCCCCCTTGCGGGGGAGGGACAGGGTGGGGGTGCGATCTATCCGAGATAACACAGGATGCGTCATTTGATCGTCCCGCCCCCGGGCTGACAGGGCGCGCGGCCGTTGCTACAGTCCGCCCGACCGGACTTTTCAGAACAGGGAGACAGGCCGTGGCCAAGAACGGGCGCCCGCGCGTCATCGCGCTGGAGGAGCATTACTGGGACCAGGAAATCGCCGCCAATTTCCAGGGCCGCGATTCGTCGCGGCGCAACCTGATCCGCGAGCGGCTGGACGATCTGGGCAAGCTGCGTTTGCGCGAGATGGACGAGGCCGGCATCGACGTGCAGGTGCTGTCGCAGGGCGCGCCCTCGGTGCAGAAGTTCGACGCCGAGACGGCGGTGCGCCTCGCCCGTGCCGCCAATGACCGGCTGTACGAGGCCTGCCAGGCGCACCCGGACCGCTTCGCCGGCTTCGCCGCCGTGCCGAGCCCCGATCCCAGGGGCGCGGCGGACGAGCTCGAACGCGCGGTGACGAAGCTAGGCTTCAAGGGCGGCATGATCCACGGGCTGACCAACGGCGTCTTCATCGACGACAAGCGCTTCTGGCCCATCTTCGAGCGCGCCCGGGCGCTCGACGTGCCCATCTACCTGCACCCGGCGCATCCGCACCCCGACGTGCTCGCCGCCTATTACCAGGACTATCTCGACCGGTATCCGGCGCTCGCCGGTCCCGGCTGGGGCTATACGGTGGAAACGGCGACCATGGGTATCCGCATGGTGCTGTCCGGCGTGTTCGAGGCCTATCCGGGGCTGAAGATCATCCTCGGGCATCTGGGCGAATCGCTGCCGTTCTCGCTCTGGCGCATCGACCAGGCCCTGTCGCGGGTGGAGAACACCGGCGCGGCCAGCTTCCGCGACACGTTCTGCGAGCACTTCTGGATCACCACCAGCGGCAACTTCTCCAACCCGGCGCTGCTCTGCTGCGTGATGGAGATGGGCATCGACCGCATCATGTTCTCGGTCGACTACCCCTTCGTCGAGAACGGCCAGGGCACCGACTGGATCGACACCATCCCGCTCGGCAAGGAGGACATCCACAAACTGCTGCACGGCAACGCCGAGCGGCTGCTGAAGCTGTAGGAGGGGCGTGCGGTCATGAATTACGATTGACGATTTACGCGAATTATGTTCTCTTTTCGTTCTATATCATATCAAAATCGGCTATGATTGGATGAACCCCAACATTTTGTAGTCGAAAGGCCATTTGCTTGCAGATTTAGCGTTAACTGGTATGTTTGATGGGCGGGTCGACAAGGCCCGAAGGGGGATGAAATGCCGGGTGTCGACGCAACCATCGTATCGCTGAACGATTTCGCCGCGGCGCATCCCGAAAAATTCGGTACCGTTCTGCTCGATCCTCCTTGGCGGTTTACGAACCGCACGGGCAAGGTCGCGCCGGAGCATCGCCGGCTCGCGCGGTACGAAACGCTTTCATTCGATGACCTTGGGCGGTTGCCAATCGGCGGATTGGCCAGGCCCGCCAGCCATATCTATCTCTGGTGTCCAAATGCCCTCCTACCCGAGGGGTTGCGACTTCTGGAAAAATGGGGGTTCACCTACAAGACCAATCTGGTCTGGTACAAGGTGCGCAAGGACGGCGGTCCCGACGGACGGGGCGTCGGATTCTATTTCCGCAACGTAACCGAGATGGTTTTGTTCGGCGTGAAAGGGGGGCTGCGCACGCTCGCGCCCGGTCGAAGGCAGACGAATATCATCGTTCATCGCAAGCGCGAGCATTCCTGGAAACCGCCGACGCTCCATAAGATCATCGAGGATTGCAGTCCGGGGCCGTTCGTCGAATTGTTTGCGCGCGAACGGCGGCACGGTTGGGAGCAGTGGGGAGACCAGGTCGATAGTTATGAAGAGACTCGGCCGCGTCATCGCGGCTATGAGTGGGATCGGCTTACTCCGTGGCATGGCGACGCCACTTAGTGCGTTTGGCCGGGCGTCGGACGAAAAGGCGACAGTCTGCGAGTTCGGCATAACGGGACCGATGAGGACCTTCTGTGACACCGATCTTTCGACGGTTGAAACGCAGCGGCTTCAATCTGCGCTTTACCTATCACGCGGATGCAATCCTGCTTCAGGATTTCTCCGTCGCCGTCGGGGAACTGGATCAAATTGTTGGTGCCAACAAAATCCCGGTGGCTGAAATTGTCGGAGGCGGCGGAGGCGAGGCGCTGGGGACCCAGCGGTTGAGGCGTGCCCTTCACGCCGAGGGTTGGCGGAAGGGGATTTTCCGCGTCGAAAAGAAAATCAATGATCGGACCACCTTCGCTCAGTCGCACGAAATCGACCATGTTAAGGAGTTTGAAGCCGGAACGATCGCGCTTGAGATCGAATGGAACAACAAGGACCCGTTCTTCGACAGAGATTTGGAAAACTTCGGTCGTCTGCATGCAGATGGTGCTATCAGCGTCGGTGTCATCGTTACCCGAGGCGACACGCTACAGGCCGGCATCGAGGAAAGGATTCGTGCGTTTGCCTTGCATGAAGGAATCGCCTCCTTTGAAAATCTGGAAAGATTCGGCGTCGTACCAACATCGCGTCAGAGACGTGGCGTATCGCGACTGATGCAGGGCGGAAAGCGGAGTTTTCCCGATGCTTGGGCCGCGTGTTTTGTACGCGATAAATTTGGAACTGCAACGACTCATTGGACGAAGCTTGAAAGCCGCCTTGATCGCGGGGTTGGCAGTCCATGTCCGGTAGTGGCCGTTGGAATTCCTCTGACCTGCATTACCGATTAAGAGCGCTTAAAGATCGGGCACCGCATCGAAGGGGCAAAATACTGCGACGTGGCGGCCTCCCTCACCCCATCACCAGACCGCCATCGACGTAGAGGGTCTGGCCGGTCATGAAGCGGCTCCAGTCGGAGGCGAGAAACAGCACCGGGCCGGCGATGTCGTCCGGGTTCGCGATGCGGCGCAGCGGCGTCTGGGCGACGATCGTCTCCTTCACCGCCTCCTTCGTCCCGCGGCTGGCCTCGGTGGGCCAGACCAGTCCCGGCGCCACGCAGTTGACCCGGATGCCGAGCGGGCCGAGTTCGGCGGCGAGGGTGCGGGTGAAGCCGACCAGCGCCGCCTTGGCGGTGGTGTACTCGTGATAGGGGATGGTGGGGCGCGCCACCAGGTCGCTCGCCATGTTGACGATGCTGCCGCGCGTGCGGCCCTGCATGGCCGGCAGCACCGCCTTGCACATGTGGTAGGCGGAAAAGAGCGCGCCCTGCACCTGCACCTCGTAGTCGCGCCACTCGGTATCCCAGAACAGCGTGCGCGCGTCGGGGTCGAAGGCGTAGGGCCGGAAGGCGTTGTTCACCAGCACGTCGATCTGGCCGGTTTCGTCCATCACGCCGGCCACCATGCGGCGGATGGCGTCCTCCGACGTGACGTCGGCCTTCACCGCCCAGCCGTCGCCGCCCGCCGCCTTGCACGAGTCCACCACCGCTTCGGCGGCCGCGTCGTTGCTCAGGTAGTTGACCGCCACCACCGCGCCTTCCGCGGCGAAGGCGCGGGCGATGGCCGCGCCGATGCCGCGGCTGGCGCCGGTGACGAGGACGACCCGGTCGCGGAAATCCATGCTGCCGTCCTTCCTCTGCTCTGGCGGCGCCGGTGGAAGAGGGCGCCTATTTCGGAAGCAGGTCGGGGCTCACCACGCGGGAGACGTCGATCTTCCTGCCGATCAGCCCCAGTGCCCGGTAGGTATCGGCGCCCTTCTGCATCAGGTCCATGTCGAAATGGCCGAGCCCGCGCTTCTTCGTGGTTGCAGAGACGCTCGAGTCGTTGCGGATCCTGATGATCGCCAGGTTGACGGATTCGTTCTTGCCGTTGATGGCGCGCTTCATGGCAATCTTCGCCGCCTCCTGCGGGTTGGCGATCATCCACGCCGCGCTGTCGCGATAGGCGGCGAGGAAGCGGCGCAGCAGGGGCTTTTTCTTCCGATAGTCCTCCTCCCGCACCACGAAAATGTCGCTCGGGATGTTGAGATAGTCCTTCACCTCGATGACGTTGACGTCCTTGAGCCCCTTGAGCTTGCCGACGTAGAGCCCGGTATCGGTGGCGGCGGTGGCATCCACCTGGCCGCGCATCACCGGCGCGAAGTTGAGCAACCCGGTCACCTGCACGGTCACGTCCTTTTCCGACAGCCCGACCGTGTGCAGAAGCACCTGCAGGTTCTGCCGCGTGCCGCTCGACAGGCTGTAGACACCGACCTTCCTGCCCTTGAGGTCGGCGGGTTTCGTGATCCCGCTGCTCTTCAGCGCCACCACGTTGAAGACGTTCTGCGGATAGATGTTGTAGACGGCGCGCAGCTTCGCCCCCCTGTCGAGCGCAGCGAAGAACGAGCCCGGATCGGTGAAGGCGACGTCGGCCTTGCCGCTCAGCAGGTTGCGCACCGCATCGCCGCCGCCGGCGCCCGGCACGTAGCTGAGATCGATCCCCTGCGCTTTGAAGAAGCCCTTGTCCGGCTCCGCCAGCAGGTTGGTGATCTCGCTGATGGGCTGGCTCCAGCCGGCGACGGCGACCTTGTCGAGCTTCTGCGCCCGCACGGCGCCGGTGCCGACCGCCGCCAGCAGCAGGGCGAGGGCGAGGGGAGTGGATATGCGCAGCATGGTCCGGATCATTGCTCCAGTCCTTTCATGTGGTGGCGTAGCAGCCATTGTTCGGCGAAGAGGGTCGCCTGGTAGAACACGATGCCGAGCACCGTGATGGCGACGAGAAGGGCGAACATGAGGGGGGAATCCATCATCCCCTGCGAGGCGATGATCATGGCGCCGAGCCCGGCGCGGCCGGCGATGAACTCGGCGACCACCGCGCCGACCAGGGACAGCACTACGGCGACGCGCACCCCCGCCAGGATCACCGGCAGCCCGGCGGGGATCTTAAGCCGGAACAGGGTCTGCAGCCGCGTCGCCCCGAGCATGCGGAACAGCTCGCGCTTCTGCGGGTCCACGTGGTGAATGGCGGTCAGGGTATTTTCCAGCAGCGGGAAGAAGCAGATCAGCGCCGTGATCACCACCGTCGACGTCATGCCGAACCCGAACCAGACGATGAAAAGCGGCACCAGCGCCAGCTTGGGGATTACCTGGCTGGCGATGACATAGGGATAGAGCAGCCGGCGCAGGAATTCGGCTTCTCCCAGCGCGATCCCGCACAGGAAGCCGATGCCGCATCCGGCGGCGAGGCCGAGCAGCATCTCGGCGCTGGTGAGCCAGATATGCGGCAGCAGGTAGCCGGTTGCCAGCCCGCTCCACAGTGTCGTCAGCACCACCGACGGCGCCGGCAGCACCAGCTCGGAGATTCCCGTGGCGCGGCAGACCAGCTCCCACGCGGCGAGGAACGCCACCAGAAGGCCCCAGGTGTAGACACGGATGCTCATCCCGGCGCGTCCATCGTCTGGTGGATTTCCAGGCACAGCTGGTTGAACCGCACGCTGTAGCGGACGTCGTGTTCGCGCGGCTTGGCGAGGTCGATGGTCAGCGCGTGCGTAAACCGACCCTGCTTCATGACCGCGACCCGGTCCGCCAGATAGACCGCCTCGGCGATGTCGTGGGTGACGAACAGCACCGTGGTCCGGCGCAGCGCGCACAGGCGCAGCAGGTCGTCCTGCAGCTCCTGCCGGGTGATGGCGTCCAGCGCGGCGAACGGCTCGTCCATCAGCAGGACCAGCGGCTCGACGATCAGGGCACGGGCAATGGCGACCCGGCTCTGCTGCCCGCCCGACAGCTCGCGCGGATAGCGGCCGGCATAGTCGGCCAGGCCGACCAGCGCCAGCAGGTCCAGCGCGCCCTGCCGGTCGGACGGCAGCAGCCGGCGCTTGAGCGAAATGGGCAGCAGCACGTTGTCGAGGACGGTGGCCCATTCCAGCAGGGTGGGGGACTGGAACACGAAGCCGACCTGCGCGCTGGGTTCCAGTACCTCGTTGCCTTCGATGTAGACCGATCCCTGCGACGGCGCGAGCAGCCCGGCGGCCACCTTCAGCAGCGTGGTCTTGCCGCATCCGCTGCGCCCCACGAGACAATGGAACTCGCCCTGGCCGATGGTCCATTCGACCCGGTCGACGACGATCTCCCTGGCCTGGCCGACGCGGTAGGCGTAGCTCGCCCCGGCGATCTCGACGAAACTCATCGCGCCGCCTCTCAATCCGTGTAGGGGGCGAAGGTGTCGGCGGCCTGTTCCGCGGACCGGTCGATCTCCGCCAGGGTGACGAGGTCGAGCAGGTTAAACCGCCCGTCATGGTGCCAGCCTGGCTCGGGCTCGGTCATGCGGCCGAGGGCGCAGACGCGCGTCGCGCCGGCCTCTCCCAGCAGCGCGGCGAGGCGGAACAGCTCCTCCGGCGCCGCGGCGATTCCGACGGTCTGCAGGAAGTTCTTGAACCGCGCCATGTAGGGCACGGCGTCGTCCAGCCTGTCCACGGCGACGATGCTGATCGTCCGGTTCAGCCCGCTGGGCGACAACCCCTCGGCGTCCTCGGCGTAGACCACGCTCCAGCGTCCCGCCGCATCGCCCATCACCTCCATGCCGGGCCGGGAAAAGGCCCTGGCTTCCTCTCCGTGACGCCACGCGGCGACGCTGCCCGCCTCGTCGAGGGAGAGATCGCGGCGCGGGAATTTCCTCTCGAAACAGTCGAGCTCGTGGGCGACGTATTTCGAAAACTCCTGCGGGCTTACCCTGCCACCGCGCTCGACGAAGAAAAGCTGCGGCGAATAGCAGCCCTGCTGGTCGTAGCGCATCACGTCGAAGGCCGCCTGGTGCGCCGCCTCCCACGCCCTGCGCGTATCCAGTGCCGCGCGCGAGACCATGCCGAGGCTGATCCTGTGGCCGAAGGCCAGGAAGCGCGCGGTGACCGGCACCCGGCCGCGGATGGCGGCGAGCGAATCGTTGCCGCCATAGGCCAGCACCACGTCCGCCTGTTTCAGCAGGGCACATTCGCGCGCCTCGTCGCCGCCCTTCCACCACACGACCGCAAGACAGTCGGCGAGCGTCGGGTCCACCTCGGCCAGAAGCTTCGCGAACCAGCCGGCGAACAGCGGCTCGGCGCTCGCTACCTTGCCCACGTTGCCGGCCTTGACCAGCAGTCCCGAGACCAGGCTCCACAGCGGTAGCCCCGGCACGTTGCCGGCCCAGATGTGGACCAGCACATCGGGACCGAAGGCGCGGGCGAATCCGCCCTTCGGTACGGGCTGGAAATCGTCAAGGATCTGCGGGTTGGCGAAATCCTCGGCCAGGAACTTCTGCAGCTCGGGCCGGCGGAAGGTCTTGAGGTATCCGGTCAGCCCGAGGCGGACCATCTCGGCGTCGTAGCCGGTGACCAGCGGCAGCATCGCCTCCGCCTTCCGCCGCCATGGATCGTCGCGGTCGAGCATCCGCGCGACGGCGCGGTCGACGATTTCCGTGATACGGGCGACGGGCAGCGTCCTGAGGTAACGGCGGCTGGCTTCGCGTACCCGCGCGACGAGGGCCTCCATCTGCGCCTCGGTCAGCACCGGCACCGCCACGTCAAGCGATTCGTTGGCGCGACGGAAGGTCAGCGTCTGCCACGCCACCGCATCGGCGGACAGTCCCGGCAGATGGCCTGCGCGCTCCATTGCCGTCACCGCGCCTGGCCCTGCGCCGCCTGCAGGAATTCCGCGACGGCCATGGAGCAGCCTTTCGCTTCCGCCCCGTCGGCGCGCCCCAGCAGCAGGAAGCCGCCGTCAACCTCGACGCCCGCGTCCTCGGTCAGGATGGTCGACACCACGTTGAAGTGCGCCAGGTCGCAATGGGCCAGCACGCCGACGGTGCCGCGCGGAACCTCGTCGCCGGTGAGCGGGTCGAGCGCGCGGGTCCTGATCCAGTGCGGACCCGACTTGACCGACGGGCAGGTTTCATTGCCCCAGTCGTAGAACTGGGTGCTGAGCTCGGTCATGCCGTACATGTTGATGCACAGCCGCCGCGGCACGCCCAGCGTGGCGGAAAGCCGGTCGTAGAATTCGTCGGCCGCGATCTCGCGCGACTGGCCCTTGAAGCCGCCGGTATCCAGAATCCGGCTGCCGGCGGGAAGGTGCGCCGTCCGTCCCTGCCGCTGCATTGCGTCGATCATGGGGACGAAGCTGTAGCTGGCGCCGAGCAGCGCATAGGGCTCGCCGGTCGCTTCGGCGCGGGCGAGCTCGCCATAGAGACGGTCCATGTCCAGCCCGCGCTCGGTCAGCAGGTAATGGCTTTCGTCCGTCCCGAAATGCTCCACCGCAAGGGCCAGGTAGTGGGCCAGCGACGAGTTGGACATCGCCTGTTCGGTGGGGAACAGGATGCCCATACGGATACGCTCCCGGTCGGGCATGAACCGGCGGCGGAAATTGACGGTCATGGAGGAGTCGTAAACCGCAAGGGTGGTGTGGTGGCTCTTGCCCCTGACCCCGCTCTGGGTGGTGCCGCTGGTCATGAAGACGCGCACCGCCTCGTCCGGCGGACGGCAGCTCAGGATCAGGTCCTTGAAGGCGCTGATGGGCACCGCCGGGATGTCGCGCCAGCCGCGCACCGTGCGCGGCGTCCGCGCGCGCCGGACGGCGAAGCGGCGGAACGGCTCGTTGTTCTCGAACTGGTAGGCGAACAGTTTCAGCGCCAGCCGGTCGAAGGCGTCTTCCGTCGTATCGCCGGCGGCGATGAACGCCAGTAATTCCTCGATGACCTGCGCTTCCGTCACGTCCAATCACCCCTCCCGGGCAGCACGCCGGCGCGGAACCGGCCGCATTTCCTTACCGCGCGCCAGAACCGCATGATCCGGCCGTCGGCAAGGAGTAAGGAAAGAAAGGGAGCAACAAGAAAGCGCAACGTCCCGCATCCCTACGCCGGCATGATCCGGATCAGGTTCGAAGGGTCGCCGCGTTGCCCGGTGGATGTTTTGGTATTCCGGGCCGGCGGAGTCTCAGCCCCCTAACGGGGCACCCCTGGGAACAGGGCTGACTCTAGGACCGGGGTGTCTTCGGGTCAAGGGAGGGCGGCGGCGATTGCCCGATTGCGCCCGGCGGTTCACGTCGATACTGCCGCTCCGGCGTGCGCGCCCCGGGGGCCGTTTCACCGGCCGGACAATGATCGGGATGCGACGGTCTGTCCGCAGAATCGGCCGGTTTGCGGGTTGACGGGCGGCGCGGCGGCGGGCAACTCTGCGCCGTTCCCGAACGCCGCAAGGAGACGCCATGACCATCCCCGCCCCGCTCGATCTCTGGCGCGAGACCGTGCGCCCGGAATGGATCGACTATAACGGCCACATGAACGTTGCCTATTACGTGCTGATCCTGGATCACGCGGTGGATGCGTTCTGGGATTACGTCGGGCTGGGGGCGGAGAACCTGAAGCGCCATAATGGCTCCACCTTCGCGGTCGAGGCGCATGTCACCTATGCCAAGGAGCTGATGGCGGGCGCGCCGGTGCGCTGCACCAGCCGGCTGATCGGCGTCGACGAGAAGCGCATCCATCACTATCACGAGCTGTGGCACGCCGAGGAAGGAACGCTCTCGGCCACCGCCGAGTTCCTGTCGCTCTATGTCGACATGGGCCTGCGCAAGGTGGCGCCCATGCCGAAGGATATCCAGGACCGCTTCGCCGACGTGCTGGCGGCGCACAGCGCCCTGCCGCTGCCCGACAAGCTCGGCCACGTCATCAGGATGCCGGGGCGGTAGCCACTTTCTCCTTCACCCGACGCAGCCGGCGCGATACACGTAATTTTATGAAGGAAATGGCGTTATCGGCTCAGTGCGCGGCCGGCTCGCCGGCCGGCGCCGGGCGGTGAGGATCGCGCCGCCCGGCCGCCACTACCTGACCCGGCTCGGGTCCGTCCTGCGCAACGAGCAGCTCGTGCTGCTGGTGCTCGCGGTGGTCGTCGGCGCCGTTTCCGCCTATGGCGCCATTGCCTTCCGCTATCTCTACCTGTTTTTCCATGGCATCGCGCTCGGCAGCTTGAACGAGGCGACGCTGGCCGAGCACGCGGCGACGCTGCCATGGTGGCAGGTGATCGGCGTGCCGACGGCGGGCGGCCTGCTGATCGGCCTATTCATCCACCATTTCCTTCCCGGCGGTCGCCCCCACGCCGTGGCCGACGCCATCGAGGCGGTGGCGCTGCGCTCGGGGCGCATCGGCATCCGCGCCGGGCTCGGCGCCGCGCTGGCCAGCGCCGCCTCCATCGGCTGCGGCGCCTCGGTCGGCCGCGAAGGGCCGGTGGTGCATCTCGGCGCGGCGCTCTCCTCGCGCATCGCCAAGCGGCTCGGGCTCGGCCGGTCTCTCACCATCAACCTGGTCGGCTGCGGGGTCGCCTCCGCCATCGCCGCGTCGTTCAACGCCCCCATTGCCGGCATCTTTTTCGCGCTTGAAGTGGTGATCGGCCATTATGCGCTGACGGCTTTCGCCCCCATCGTGCTGGCCTCGGTCACCGGCACCATCGTCTCCCGCGCCCATTTCGGAAATTTCCCCGCCTTCATCATTCCCGGCCACCAGATCGTCTCGGCGCTGGAGTTCCCCGCCTTCGCCCTGCTTGGCATCGTCTGCGCCGTGGCCGCCATCATCTTCATGCGCAGCGTCGGTCTGGTGCAGTCCCTCGCCGAGCGGGTGCCGGCGCCCGTTTGGCTGCGTCCGGCCGTCGCCGGTGCGCTGGTGGGGCTCATTGCGCTCGCCTTTCCGCAGGTGCTGGGGGTGGGCTACGGCACCACCGATGCGGCGCTCAAGGGCCAGCTTGCGCTCTGGCTGCTGCTGGCGCTGCTCGCCGCCAAGACGGCGGCCACCGCCATCTCCCTCGGCCTCGGTTTCGCCGGCGGCGTGTTCAGCCCGTCGCTGTTCCTCGGCGCCATGGTGGGCGGCGCCTACGGGCACATCGCCAGCGCCGCCTTCCCCGCCCTGTCGTCGGGGCCGACCGCCTACACGCTGGTGGGCATGGGGGCGGTGGCCGGTGCGGTGCTCGGTGCGCCCATCTCCACCATCCTGATGATCTTCGAGCTGACCAGCGACTATTCCATCACGGTCGCGGTAATGGTGGCCGTGGTCATCGCCTCGCTGATCACCCACCAGGCGTATGGCCCGTCCTTCTTCCACTGGCAGCTCGCGCGCCGGGGGCTCTCGCTGCGCGGCGGGCGCGAGACGGCGCTGCTCGCCGAGACGGGAATCGGTGATGTGATGCGTACCGACTACACTGCCGTTGCGCCGTCCATGCCGGTGGCGGCGCTGCGCGAGCGGCTGCAGACCGCGCCGCACGGGCTGCTGTTCGTGGTCGAGGGCGACGGCACCCTGTTCGGTACCATCACGCTCTCCGATCTGTCCGAGGCTGCGTTCGACACGGCGCTGGATTCGCTGGTCAATGCGGTGGACGTGGCGCGCACCCGTCCGCTGGTGCTCACCCCCGACGCCGATCTGGAGTCGGCTCTCAAGGCCATGGAGCAGGCGCACGAGGAGCACGTTGCCGTGGTCTCCGACACCGACGCCATGAAGATGATCGGCGTGGTGCACGAGCTGGACGTGATCCTCGCCTACAACCGCGCCCTCATGCGTGCCCGTGCCGAGGAGCGGGGTGCGCTCTAGATTCTCCCTCTCGTGAGCCCGCGCCGCCGGGCCGCGGTCCATTATTGTACCGTGACGTCCACCGTGCGGGTCTGGGATGGCGTGCCCTCCCGCATCAGGGTCACCCTGCCGCCGTAGCGTCCCGTCGACCATGTCGTGCCGGAACGCTTCTTTCCGGCGAAGGTCAGCCGCCACGCCTGGTCCTTGTCGGAGGCGGCCACGTGGCGGAAGAACACCTTGCCGTCGGGCGCGGCGATCTCGAGGCGGATGCGGTCGCCGGCGCGCGCCCCGAACAGCGTCGCCCACAGCACCAGCGCCGGCGCGTCGCGCGGCAGGGCGGCCGGGCTCGACGCGTCGTCCTTGATGCGCGCCTCGGAGACCGCGCCGGCGGCAAAGCCCGCGGCGTAGATCGTCCCGGCGCTATAGGGCAGCGGGCGCGAGGGATGCCACAGGCTGCGCCCGCCCGGCCCGTCGCAGCCGCCGGCCAGCGTCCGGCCCGTGCCCGGGTCCCACGGTGCGCCGTCGCGCTGCACGGTAATATGCACGTGGGGAAATTCGGTCTTGCCCGACAGCCCCACCAGCCCGATGGGCTGGCCGCGCGTCACCGTCTCGCCCGGCCTCACGCGCAGGCTGCCCTTGCGCAGGTGGCAGTATTGCGTTTCCCATTCCCCGCCGTGGTCGATCACCGCGCCGTTGCCGCAGTCGCGCCCCGCGCTCACCGGCGTCTGCCGGTCCCACACCCGGTCGTCCATGCCGTCGCGCAGGCGCAGCACCCTGCCGTCGGCGGCGGCCAGCACCTCGACGCCCCTGCGCAAGGCGGCGCGGTCGCGCACGGCGATGTCGGTTCCCTTGTGGCCGTCGTAGCTGCGTGGGCCGCAGAACGGATCGCGTACGGCCGTGCCGGGGTCCATGTCGGGATAGTTCATTACCCAGCAGTCGCGCCCCGGAGTGCAGGCGACAGGAAGGGAGAACCCACCGCCTGGTGGAAGGTCGTCGGCGGCCACGCCGGGCGTCGCCAGCGTCGCGCCCAGCAGCGCGGCGGCGATTGGGGACAGACAGGCGCGGCGCGCCCGCCGTCCGCCGCCGGCGCGCAGTTCGGTGAGCATGCTGCCTCCGACCGCTGCGGGGCGGGCGTGCCGCTCCGGGGAACGACCGAGCATAGGGGAAGGTCGTTGCGGGTCAATGCACGGGGCGGTAGCTTGTCGCCGGACGACGGGCCGATCGGAGCGGGTGGAGCAGGCAGACGTGGCAGGGCGCAACGCGCGGACGGGCGGATCGCCGCTGGCGACGGCGCTGGCGCTGCTCGCCCTGTTCGTTCAGTTCCTGACGCCGCTTGCCCTCGCCGCGCCCCGTCCCGGCGACGCCTTCGCGCCCTCTTTCGTCGTCTGCGGTGCGCCCGGGGCACCGACGATCCGGCTCGATGCCGACGGCGGGCCGGTCGAACGGCCTGCCGACAGGGGCAAACGGGCACCGAATGCCCATGACTGCCTTCTCTGCTGCGCGCGCCTGTCCGCCTCGTCCCTGGTGCCGGCGGAGGGCGCGGCCCCTGCCGTCGTCGGCTGGGTCCGCGCCGCCACACAGCGCCCCTTGCAGCAGGCGCCGCGCGTCGTCGCCGGGGTCGCCGCCGCCGGTCCAAGGGGGCCGCCCTCCGCCTGAGCAATCCGCATGAACCCGCACCGTCGCCCCCGGGTCCGGCGCGTTTCATCCCTTGCCAGTATGGAGTCCAGTCGCATGATTCGCTTTCCGACATCCGGCGCTGCCTGCGCCCTCTGCCTCATCTCCGCTCTCGCGTCAGGGGCCGCGGCCCGCGCGCCGACCACGGCGGCGCCCGCGCTGCGCATCGCTGGCGCGCAGATGGCGCAGGTGCACGATCGCGCCATGCCCGTCGCCGTCGAGCCGGCGGCCGGGTCGGCTACGGGGTCCGCGTCGGCCGGCCCGGTCCGCATCGAGGGCGCCTATGTGCGCGCCAGCCTCGGTGCGGCACCCAACTCGGCGGCCTACATGACCCTCGGCACGACCGGCGCGCCCGACCGGCTGATTGCGGTGTCGAGCCCGGTGGCGAAATCGGCGGGGCTGCACACCCAAATCATGGATCGCAACAACGTCATGCGCATGCGGCCCGTCGACGGCATCCCCGTCGCCCCGGGCGAAACGACGTTGCTCAAGCCCGGCGGGCTGCACGTCATGCTCATGGGGCTCACGGGTCCGCTGAAGGACGGCGAGACCATTCCGCTTACCCTGACCTTCGAGAAGGCTGGCAAGGTGACGTTCGATATTCCCGTACGCGGGCTCGGGGCGATGCGGGATGGCATGAACCACTCGGGTGGCCATATGCCCTGAGCCACGGCCAATCTGGTTGCCGTGGCGGGTGCGCCGTGGCAGCCTTTGCCGACGGCGGAAATCGGCGGAGGAAAGATTGAACTCGGTGTGGATCCTGTTGTTTCTGCTCGTGGCGATCATTGCCTTGATGGCCGCCCGGTCGCGCGGCAGGTCGCTCGACGAACTCATTGCCGAGAGCAGCCGCGACCATCATCGCGTGTCGCACATGATCGCACGCCATCCCGGGGGCGGCGCGTGGCGCGACGTCCGCCGCTGGCTGGCGGAAGGGAAGCGTTGAGCCGCGTTTTCGCCTGATCCCCGCTGCCCGGAGGCTGGGGCGGCAGGGGCATATGGTCGCATCCGCAGCGCGCTGCATTGATGCGACACTTGCCGCTCGACCCCCCTGCGCGGAACTGGAGCGGTCATGGCTTTCAACGACTATCACGGTGCCATGTTCGGGCGCCACTGGAAGACGTCGGCGCGCCGCCACGGCGTGGCGAACGAGAACGACGTCGGCATTCCCATGTCGGATGGCACCCGGCTGTCGGGCAATCTGTGGCGGCCTGACACGGACGAAAAGGTGCCCGTGGTACTCGGCGTGCACGGCTATCACCCGGAAGGTCAGACCGGGCCCATCACGCCGTCCGCCATCTCGTCGGCCCAGTGGCGTCACGCCACCCAGGAACGCACCAACGCCTCGCTGGAAAGCGGCGATCCCAACTTCTTCGCTCGCCGCGGTTACGCCCACATGGTGCTGAACGTGCGCGGCACGGGCCGGTCGCAGGGGGAATGGCAGTATTGCGGTCCACAGGAGGTGGACGACATCGCCGAGGCTATCCAGTGGCTCGCCGCCCGGCCGTGGTGCGACGGCAACGTGGTCATGTTCGGGGTTTCCTATTTCGCCCGCATGCAGCTTCTGGTCGCGACGCGCCAGCCGCCGGCGCTGAAGGCGCTGTTCTGCCCGTGGGGCAACACCGACCTCTACCGCGACATCTGCTATCGCGGCGGCATCCTGCATTACCTGTGGCCGGTGGGGTGGAGCCAGACATCGCTGGTCTATGGCAACGTGCGGCCGCGCAATCACGCCCGCGAGCGCCTCGGCGAGGAGGGATTCCGCCGCGCGATCGCCGCGCTGCTGGACGACGACGACATCCGCTCGGTGCCGCAGCTCGTTTCCATCCTGAAAAACCCCGATTCCGGCGCCAACGCGTTCGTCACCGACATCCTGCTGCACCCGCTGCACACGGATTACTGGGACGACCGTACCGTCGACTACGCGAAGATCAGGGTGCCGGCCTATATCGGCGCCTGCTGGGGCAACGTGGGCATTCACCTGCCCGCCGCCTTCCGCTCGTGGGAGCGGCTCGATGTGCCCAAGAAGATGATCGTCGGCCCGCCCATCTATCTCGACCGGCCGGTCTACCAGCTCCAGCACGAGGCGGTGCGCTGGTTCGACCACTGGGTGAAGGGCGTCGACACCGGCATCATGGACGAGCCGCCGGTGCGGCTGTTCATGATGAACACCGGCGAGTGGAAGGAGTCCGACGACTGGCCGCTGCCCGAGACGAAGTGGACGCCGTTCTACCTGCATGCCGACGGGCTGCTCAGCGAGCACGAGCACTGGCCGTTCGAAGGCAACGACTCGTTCGAGGATTCGCCGTGGATGCGCGGCCATGTCCAGTATGCAACGCCGCCGCTGGTGGAAAACACCCAGGTGGCCGGTCCCGTCGCGCTCAAGCTCTACGCCGCCAGCACCGACACGGACATCCACTGGGTGGTGACGCTGCTCGAGATCGACGCCGGCGGCAACGAGCGGTTCCTCACCCGGGGTTGGCTCAAAGCGTCGCACCGCAGGCTGGACATGGATGCGTCGAAGCCGTGGGAGCCGATCCACACCCATCTCGACCCTGAACCGCTGACCCCCGGGGAAATCTACGAGTTCGACATCAAGATCGTGCCCACCGCCAACGAGTTCAAAGCCGGCTCGCGCATTGCCGTGAAGATTTCGTGCGCCGAGGACCCGCCGGCGGACCCGCTGCAGATGATCGCCTGCGGCAGCCTGCGCCGGGCACGCGCCTCGCGCATCGGCATTTTCCGCAACGAGGATTATCCGTCGTACCTGCTGCTGCCGATCACCAAGGGCAACCTGCTCAACACGTTCTTCTCCGGCGGCCGCTTCCCCGAACGGCAGTGAGCCCCGGCCCGGTCAGCCGGCGATGATGCGGGCACAGCCTTCCACCTGCGCCGGCAGAAGCCTGCGCTCGGGGAACAGGAGATCGGGATCGGCGGCGGCGTGGCGGCAGGCAAGCGCGCGTTCCGCCAGTGCCACATCGAGCCCGTCGGGGGCACGCTCGGCGAGAAATGCCACGGCATCGTCATTGGACGCCATCCCGCCCGTGATCCAGCTGTAGACGAAGCGGGCGGGGTAGAGCAGGGCGCGCAGATACGGCTTGCGCTCCGCCGGTTCCAGCCGGTCGAGGGCTGCCATCCGCCGCGCGGTCTCGGCCCAGCGTTCGAACGGCGCGCCGCCGAGATAGGCGCGCACGTCGGCGATCGTCGGGCGCGGCGGGCGCACGCGCTCGCGTTCCACCAGCGGAACCCCGTGGTCGAGATAGTCGGCGCGGTCGAGCGGCGGGAAGCGGCCGACCGAAAAGCCGCGGTCGGTCCAGAACAGCGACGTCTTCGCCGCCTGGTCGGGAGCGATGGCGCGGCCGTGGGCGCGCATCGCCTCGAGCACGGCTTCGCTCAGCGGTTCCGCAGCGATCAGGCCGACGTCGATGTCGCTGTAGCGGCGGTTGAACCCGCCATGGGCGAGGCTGCCGAGAAGGTAGAACCCGAGCAGCCGCGGTCCGAGCTCGGCCTCGAACCAGGTCGCCATGGCCCGTGCAAACGCCAGCGCGGCGGCGCGTGCGTCCGCGTCGGTGGCGGAGGGAAATTCCCGATCTTTCTGCAAAGCCTTATTGATTCCGTTCGTTATTTACCCGTATGTGAAATGTGGTTTCTGGCGTCAAAAATTGATCTGAATCAAAAGAAGCGCAAACAAACCATGAACTTTCGGAACTGCCGGGGCCTTCTATGCCCGTCCGGTCGGTCCCGGGCTGCGGTCTGCGAGCTCCATCTCGCGGTAGGCGAGGCGCTCCATCAGCTCGCCCCTGAGCGCACGGTGTCCGGGATCGTCGAAGAGGTTGTCCATCTCATGCGGGTCGTTGACGAGGTCGTAGATCTCGCCCCAGCCGTCGTCGCGGGAGATGGTCATGCGGTGGGTGCGGGTGACGATGGTGCGCAGCCGCGGCGGCGCGCTGAAGCCCATGACGGTGCGCTGCTGGTCGTCCTCGACCACCACGGATTCGCGCTCGCCGGACAGCCTCTTTCCCTCGGCCGCCGGCAGCAGGCTTTCGCCCTGGATGCCGTTGTAGGGATGGATGCGCGCCCGGTCGAGGATGGTGCGGGCGATGTCCACGGTACCGCCGAGCGCGTCGCTGCTGCGCGCCGCGCCGTCGCCCGGCTCGGCCCAGATGAACGGCACGCGGATCAGCCCGTGGTAATGCACCGGGCCCTTGAGCAGCAGCCGGTGATCGCCGAGATAGTCGCCGTGGTCGCTGGTGAACACCACGACGGTGTTTTCCGCCAGGCCGAGGGCGGCCAGCCGGTCGAGCACGCGCCCCACCGCATCGTCGATCATGGTAATCATGCCGCAACTCAGGGCCATGGCCTCGCGCGCCTCGCGCTCGTTCACGGCGAAGGCCTCCTGGCCCAGGATGTTGGCCTGGCCGGATTCGCGCCGGGCGATGGACCACGCCACCGGGCGCGGCAGCGGCCGGTTGCCGTGGTCGAAGCTGGGCGGCACCGCCATGTCGTCGGGGCTGTACATGTCCCAGTAATGCCCCGGCGGGGTGAACGGGTGGTGCGGGTCGGGAAACGAGGTCATCAGGAAAAACGGCCTGGCGCGGTCGCCCGCAGCGTAGACGTCCAGCCAGTCGATGGCCTTGTCCTCCACGTAGCGGGTCGGATAGAGCTCCTCGGGAATGGGTGTGCGATAAGCCTGCGGGCAGACATAATCGTGCGCCAGCTGGTTGGCGCGGTCGCGCAGGGCATCGGCGTCGGCCCGCCGCTCCTTCAGCCAGACGTAATAATGGCCGCCCACCTCGTCGCCGTGGCCGGTGCACAGATCCACGTGCTCGAATCCGTAGAACGGCAGGGTCATGTCGAACGGCTTGCCGGAGGACCAGCGATCCGGGTGCTCCTGGCCATACGGCCCGCCCCGCGCTGCCGGCTTCAGCGCCTCGGCGAATTCGGGTCCGAGCACATGATCGCCGTCTCGCACCGCGGGCGGCTTCTGCACCGGCGCGTGCGGGGTCATGTTCTGCACGTGGCTCTTGCCCACCAGCGCGGTGCGGTAGCCGCCGGCGCGCAGCGCATCGACGAAGGTGTTGGACAGAACCGAAAGCGGAATCCCGTTGCTGCGCGCCCCGTGCACCGACGGCATGCGTCCGGTCATCAGGGTCGAGCGGTTGGGCATGCACACGGGCGTGGCGACGTAGAAGCGGTCGAACCGGGTGCCGCGCGCCGCGATAGCGTCGATGTTCGGCGTTTGCACCACCGGATGACCGTAACAACCGAGATAATCGGCCCGGTGCTGGTCGGTGATGAAGAACAGGAAATTGGGCGGCTTGCTCATCTGCTGACGGAGGTCCCTGTCGCGTCCTGATCTGTCGGGTACGATTTGTACGGTACGCGGGATGGCTCGGCAATGTCCGCCGGTCTTGATCCTTCTACCCCTCGCCGCGCAGGCGGGCGGCGTCAGCTTCGGGCAGGCTGGCGTTGATCTCCACGCCCGTGCCCAGTTCGAACCCGCCGGTGGGCTTGTGGCGCGGCAGGATGCGCAGCCACCAGTGGGCGGAGCCCGGATCGGCGGCGCGGGACGGGTTGTGCAGCACCAGGTTGAACTGCGGATCGCCGGCATGGTCGCGCAGGCGCCGCAACACGTCGAGCAGCAGCGCGGCAAGCGCCTCGATCTTCGTCGCCGTGATGGCGTTGAAGGCAACCTCGTGGCGCTCGGGCATGATCCAGCATTCGCAGGAAACCTGCGCCGCGAAGGGTACGAAGGCGAAAAAGCCGGGAACCGCGTCGATCAGCCGCAAACCGGCCTTCTCCTCGTTCAGCACGGCGCAGGCGAGGCACCCGCCGTGCCGGGTGCGGTGCCCGTCGGCAAGGCGTTCCAGCCGTTCCATCGCCGGCGGCACCGTGCCCAGCGACAGGATCTGCGTATGCGGATGGTCGAGAGAAATGCCGGCCGCGCGTCCCCGGTTGCGGAACAGCGTTACCGCCGCGGTCTCCGGGTCCGCCCACAACGCCGCGACGCGGGCCCGCCACGCGTCGAGCAAGGCGGCCATCTCCGCGGCGTCCATGGCGGCAAGCTCCATGTCGTGGCGCGGGTGCTCGATGATCACCTCGTGGCGGCCGACCAGAGAGTCGCCGTCCGGCGCCTCGATGCCGTCGATGATGGGATAGAGGTTGGCGATGACGCGAATCTGCCATCCCGGTGCCGCCGCGCGGTCGTGCTGATAGAGCAGCGCGGGAATCCTCGCCTCGTTACCGGGGCAGAACGGGCAGTCGGGATCGCGCTCGGGCAGCGACGGCCGGCCATCCCGCATCGCCGGATCGCCGCCGTGCGGACGGATGGCGCGCTCCGGCGCATACACCACCCAGCCGCCGGTCAGCCTGTTGCGCCTGAGCTGGCTCACGGCCCGCCCGCGGGGCGGACAGACGGCCCGCCCACCCGGTAATGGGCTTCGAACGAATCGAACAAATCCACGTACTGCTCGAACAGCCGGGTCATGAGGAAGCGCGCGCGCACCGTTTCGCGGGCAGCGGCGCCGAGCCGCCGGCGCAGGTCGGCGTCCCGGAGAAGCCGCACCATGCGCTCCGCCGCCTGGTCCACCGACGAGACGAGGAAGCCGTTGACGCCGTCCTCGATCTGCAGGCGGATGCCGCCGACGTCGCCGCCGATCACCGCCGCCCCCTTCCACATGGCCTCGGTGACGGTCAGCCCGAACCCCTCGCGCAGCGATTTCTGCATCACCACCGCCGCCCTGCGTTGCAGCGAGTTGACCAGGCAGGTGTCCTGCGCCGACAGGATGACGATGCGCTCCTCCTTGCAGCCGAGGACGGATTCGAACACCTCCTGGCCTTCCGGATCGTCGGTGGCGACATTGCCCACCAGCACCAGGGTGCAGTCCACCTCCTTGCGGGCGATGTTGAACGCCTCGATCACACCCCGCGGGTCCTTCCAGCGGTCGAAGCGCGAGACCTGCACCACCAGCGGCAGGTCGGTGGGAATGCCGTAATGGTCGAAGCGGTCCTGCATGGCCGCTTCCGGGAGATCGCAGTTGATGGGCGAGAAGGGATCGATGGCCGGTTCGAAGAAGAACTGGGGCACCGACATGGGCTGGGCATATTGCGGCGCGCTCACCACCACCGCGTCGTACTGCGCGATGAAGCGCATCAGGTATGACCAGAGTTCGGGATTGGGGCGGGTCAGATCCACGTGGCAGCGCCATATCCAGGGACTCTTCTTCCGGAAATTCTGGATCATCGGCAGCGGCTGGGGATCGTGCACGATGATGATGTCGTGGTCGAAGTGGTTGCGCATCGCGTTCTCGTGCACGACCTCTTCATAGATGCGCATCTTGAGCTCGGACATGTTGATGTCCGCGCCCTGCAGCGCGTTATGCATCTTCTTGGTGACGGAGAAGAAGTCGGGCCGGCCCTGGAGCACCCGCCATCCGGTGCGGATGCCGGCGCTGTTCATCAGCAGCGTGAGCGAGGACAGCAACTCGGCCACCCCGCCGCCGTAATAGGTGGAGTTGACGTTGACCACGTGCAGATCCTCCACCCGGCGCGCCTTGGCGACGAGGCGATCCACCGCCCGGGCGCCGATCAACGGCTCGTAGTCGTCCAGCGTGCGGGGGCGGAAGGAGAAATCGGTATCGGCTGCGGTGTCGGGCATGGCATGCTCCATGGGCCGGTCGCATCTTTTCATAGCACCGCGCGGCGTGGCGATGGAAGCGGCGCTTGGCCGCGCATTGCGGCGGCGACGGGCGCGGGTTATGTCTGATGGCGATGATGCGCCGCTTCGGCATAAAACACCTGGTCCGTCTTGCGGCCGTGGCCCTGCTGGCCGTGCTGTGGCTCGGCGCGGCGACACCCGCGTTTGCCCAGGCGGGCGCGGTTTCCGCCGCCCAGGCCGCCCGGGCCAAGACCGGCGCGGCCGGAGCCGTCCAGCCGTCGCCGGCCGAGATCGAGGCCCTGATCGCCACCCTCGGGGACGACGCCGAGCGCCGGAAGCTGATCGCGCGGCTGGAACTGATGCTGGCGGCCCAGCGTGCGGAGCAGAAACCGCCGCCGCCGGATCAGGGGCTGGGCAGCCGTGTGCTCTCCGTCCTCTCCGGCGGCGTGGAGACGTTCAGCCGCAACATGGTGCGCGGGATGCGCACGGTGTTCGACATGGGCCGGCTGCGCGACTGGGTGGCGGGCGAGCTTGCGCGGCCCGAGGCGCGCCAGCGCTGGATTTCCGTGATCTGGAAGGTGGCGCTCACCTTCGCGCTGGCGCTGGCGGCCGAATGGCTGGGACGTCTGCTGCTGGCGAGGCCGCGCCGGGCGCTGGAAGCGCCGCGCGCGGGCGTACCGTGGCGGCGTGTGCTGCCGCTGGCCGCGCGGACGGTTCTGGACCTGGCGCCGGTTGCCGCGTTCATGGCGGCGGGCTACGCCACCCTCACCCTCGTCGGGGCGGAGGCGGCGACGCGGCTGGCGGCGCTGGCCCTGGTCAACGCCTATGTGGCGGCGGGTCTGGTGCTGGTGGCGGGGCGCATGGCGCTGGCGCCGACGGCGGGCGCGCTGAGGCTGCTGCCGCTCGGCGATGTGGACGCCAACTACCTCTACATCTGGCTGCGCCGCATCGCCAACGTGGTGATCTACGGTTATGTGGCGACCGAGACGGTGCTTCTGCTCGGCATGCCGGCGCAGGGCGCGGCGGCGCTGCTCAAGCTGGTCGGTCTGTTCGTCGCGCTGATGGTCCTGGTGTTCGTGCTGCAGAACCGCGCCGGCGTGGCCCGCTGGCTGCGCGGCAGCGGCGAGGGCCGGGCCGGTGTGCGCGTGGCGCGGGCGCGGCTGGCGGATATCTGGCATCTGCTGGCCATCGCCTACGTGATCGGCATGTACGCGGTGTGGGCACTCGCCATCAAGGGCGGGTTCGAGTTCATGCTGCAGGCGACCGTGCTCAGCATGCTGATCGTGGTCGCGGCGCGCCTGGCGCTGGCCGGTCTGAGCCGTGTGACCGACCGCGTTTTCGCCCTGTCCGACGAGATGGAGCGGCGCTTCCCCGGGCTCGAGGCGCGCGCCAGCCGGTATCTGCCCATCCTGCGGCGCATCGGCGGGCTCGTCGTCTGGCTGATTGCCGGGTTCGCCCTGCTGGAGAGCTGGGGCATCGATTCGTTCGCCTGGCTGGCCACCGCGGGCGGGCGCCGCTTCGCCGCGGCGCTGCTGACCAGTACCGTCGTGATCGCCGGCGCCGCCATCGTCTGGGAGGTGACGAGCGCCAGGATCGAGCGCCAGCTCGCGCGCGATGGGACCGGGGGCGGGATGGCGGCCAGCGCGCGGGCGCGCACGCTTCTGCCCCTGCTGCGGACAATGCTGATGGTGCTGCTGATCGGTGCCGTCGCGCTGGTGGTGCTGTCGGAATTCGGCGTCAACATTGCGCCGCTGCTGGCCGGCTTCGGCGTCATCGGCCTCGCCATCGGCTTCGGCGCCCAGACCCTGGTCAAGGACGTGATCACCGGCGCGTTCATCCTTGCCGAGGACCAGATTTCGGTGGGCGACGTGGTCAAGATCGGCACCCATGCCGGGCTGGTGGAGAAGCTCAGCCTGCGTACGCTGTGGCTGCGCGGGCTCGACGGCAACGTGCACGTGATCCCGTTCAGCGAAGTCAACACCGTCGAGAACATGACCAAGGACTTCTCGCGCTACGTGTTCGACGTGGGCGTCGCCTACCGCGAGGATACCGACCAGGTCATCGGCGTGCTGGCGGAAATCGGCGCCGAAATGCAGCAGGACCCGGAATACCGCGATCTCATTACCGAGCCGCTGGAAGTGCTGGGCGTGGACTCGTTCGGCGACAGCGCCGTGGTGATCAAGGCACGCATCACCACCCGGCCGATCCAGCAGTGGAAGGTGGGACGCGAGTTCAACCGGCGCATGAAGAAGCGCTTCGACGCGCTGGGCATCGAGATACCGTTCCCCCACCGCACGCTCTACTTCGGCATCGACAAGGAGGGCAAGGCGCCGCCCGCCCCGGTGCGGCTGGAGGGGGGCCAGGGCGGCGTGCCGCCGGGCGACGGCCGGTGAGCGGGCCCCGTGCGGCACGGCGCGGCGTTGACAGGGCCTTGCGCTAGCTCCTATTTTCCGCCCTTCCGCCGCGCGCCCGTTGGCCCGGCGAGACAATTCCGGAGCGTGTCGTGATACCAGAGGTGATGCCGAGCTATGGCCGGGCCGACCTCGTTTTCGAGCGCGGCGAAGGGGCCTACCTGATCGCGACGGACGGCCGTCGCTATCTCGATTTTGCGGCCGGGGTGGCGGTAAACGCCCTCGGCCACGGTCACCCGCATCTGCTGGAGGCGCTGTCCGTCCAGGCGGCGAAACTGTGGCACTGCTCGAACCTCTACCGCATCGAGGGGCAGGAGCGGCTGGCCCGCCGGCTGGTGCAGCACTCGTTTGCCGACACGGTGTTCTTCTGCAATTCCGGCGCCGAGGCGGTGGAGGCCGGGCTCAAGCTGGTGCGCAAGTACCACGACGAGACGGGCAATCCCGGCCGCTACCGCATGGTGGCGTTCGAGGGAAGCTTCCACGGGCGCACGCTGGCGACCATCTCGGCCGGGGCGAACAAGGCCCACCAGGACGGGTTCGGTCCGCTGGTGGAGGGCTTCGACCATGTCGCCTTCGGCAATCTGAACGAGGTGCGCGACGCCATCGGCCCCGAGACCGCCGCCGTCGTGGTGGAGCCGGTGCAGGGTGAGGGCGGCATCCGCCCGGCCGACGTGGCATTCCTGCGCGGGCTGCGCCAGACCTGCGACGAGTTCGGCCTGCTGCTGTTCTTCGACGAGGTGCAGACCGGCATCGGCCGCACCGGCAAGCTGTTCGCCTACGAGTGGGCCGGCATCGCGCCCGACGTGATGGCCATCGCCAAGGGGCTGGGCGGCGGCTTCCCGGTGGGGGCCTGCCTTGCCACCGGGCGCGCCGCGGTGGGGATCCGGCCGGGCACCCACGGCAGCACCTTCGGCGGCAACCCGCTCGCCATGGCGGTGGGCAACGCGGTGCTCGACGTGGTGCTGGAAAAGGGCTTCCTCGACCACGTACAGCGCATGGGTGCGGCGCTGGACGGGCGGTTGAAGGACCTGCCGAAGCGCTTCCCCAAGGCGGCGGCCGAGGTGCGCGGGCTGGGGCTGATGATCGGCATCAGATGCGTCGCCCCCGCCTATGACGTGGTGGCGAAGCTGCGCGAGGCGGGGCTTCTCACCGTGCCGGCGGCCGACAACGTTGTTCGGCTGCTGCCGCCGCTGAACATCGACCAGCGCCATGTGGACGAGGCGGTCGCCATCATCGAGTCCGTCATCGCGGGGGTGGATTGATGATCGCCCGGCCGGCGCCGCGGCACTTCCTCGATCTCGACCAGATCGACCCGGCGGATCTGCGCCGCATCCTCGACCTCGGCGTGGCGTTCAGGAAGGGGACCCGCCCGGGCGGGCGCCAGGCGCTTGCCGGCAAGGTGCTGGCGATGATCTTCGAGAAGCCGTCGACCCGTACCCGCGTGTCGTTCGAGGTGGGCATCAAGCAGCTCGGCGGCGAGGCGGTGGTGCTCAACCCGTCCGACATGCAGATCGGCCGCGGCGAGACCATCGCCGATACGGCGCGCGTGCTGTCGCGCTACGTGGACGCGGTGATGATGCGCACCACCGATCCGGAAAAGCTGAGCGAACTGGCCCAGCATGCTACCGTCCCGGTGATCAACGGCCTCACCGACCGGACGCACCCGTGCCAGCTCATGGCCGACGTGATGACGTTCGAGGAGCATCGCGGCCCCATCAGGGGGCGGACGGTGGCCTGGTGCGGCGACGGCAACAACATGGCGGTGACCTGGATCCAGGCGGCGGCGCGCTTCGGCTTTGCCCTGCGCCTTGCCTGCCCGCGGCCGCTCGCCGCGCCGGCGGCGGTAGTCGCCTGGGCGCGCGAGCAGGGCGCCAAAGTGCTGGAAACCGAGGACCCGCACGCGGCGGTGGAGGGGGCCGACTGCGTCGTCACCGACACCTGGGTCTCCATGGGCATGCAGCCGGGCGAGCGTCGGGCGAACCTGCTCAAGCCCTACCGGGTGGACGAGGCGCTGATGCAGAGTGCCGGTCCCGACGCTATCTTCATGCACTGTCTGCCCGCCCACCGCGGCGAGGAGGTGACGTCCGGCGTGCTCGACGGCCGCCAGTCCGTGGTGTGGGACGAGGCGGAAAACCGTCTGCACGCCCAGAAGGGTATCCTCACCTGGTGCATGGGGTAGCGGGTCATCCACGCGCGTCGCGGCTCTTGCCGGTACGATTCCACGCCGACGGAAAATGATCTACTCTGCGTGCCGATGGCCGAAATTGCTGGCGACCCCCTCACCGACGACCTGATCCAGCCCTTTCAGATCGAGACCATGGCGGCGCAGGGGCGGCTGGTGCGCCTTGGTCCGGCGATCGACGCCGTGCTGTCGGCGCACGCCTATCCCGAGCCGGTGGCTGTGGCGCTCGGCGAGGCGCAGATCATCGCCGTTGCGTTGTCGGGGGCGCTGAAGTTCGACGGGGTGCTCACCCTGCAGATCAAGGGCGAGGGGCCGGTGAACCTGCTCGTCGCGGATGTCACCAGCGACGGTCATCTGCGCGGCTACGCCCAGTACAATGCGCGCGGGCTTGACCGGCTCGCGGACCGCGCCGGCGCCCCGGTGCCGCGGCTGTTCGGTTCCGGCCATATGGCGTTCACCGTCGACCAGGGACCCGATACCCAGCGCTACCAGGGGATCGTCGCGCTGGAAGGGGCGACGCTGGCCGACTGCGCCCATGGCTATCTACGCCAGTCGGTGCAGATGGAAGCCGTTCTCAAGGTGGCGGTGGGGCGGGTGGCCGGCGACGGCGGGCGGCCGTGCTGGCGCGCCGGCGCCATGATGCTGCACCGTATGGCGGAACCCGGGATGCAGCGCCAGTCGGGTGAGGGCGACGGCGAACGCGAGGACGCCTGGCGCCGCGCCGTCATCCTGATGGGCAGCAGTACCAGCGACGAGCTGCTCGACCCCGACCTGCATCCGCACCGTCTGCTCTACCGCCTGTTCCACGAGGACGGGGTGCGCGTTTTCGCGCCGTCTCCCCTGGCCATGCGCTGCCGCTGCTCGCGTGCTCGCGTCGCGCGCGTGCTCAAGAGCTTTCCGCGCAACGAGATCGAGGACATGAAGACCGATGACGGCCGCGTGCAGGTGATCTGCGAATTCTGCAACAGCGAATACCTGTTCGACGACGCCGACCTTGCGGATGTCTACGGGCGCGGGGCCGAGTAAGCGCCGGACGATACCAGCCCGCCCGCGGTCTTGTGCGAGTCACGCGAACGCCTATGTTTAAGGTCGCTTCGCCGCAAAGGGACGTTGCCCCATGCGATGCCTGACCCGACGCGTCGTTCTGTTCGCCGCCGCCATGCTGCTGGTGGCCGGCTGCGAAACCCGGGTGCCGCGTTCCGGCTTTCCCGAGCTTGGCTACAGCCATCTGGCGCCGATCCGCCTTGACGTCACGCGCGTCGACGTGGTGCAGCGCTACCGCCCGCCGGCGAAGAAGCCGAACGTGGAGCACCTGTTTCCGGTGGTTCCTGCCATGGCGGCCGAGCGCTGGGCGCGCGACCGGCTGAAGGCGGTCGGCGGCGCCGGGGTGGCGCGCGTGACCGTCGTCTATGCCGGGGTGGTGGAGGTACCGCTCAAGCGCTCGGACAGACTGAAGGGCGTGCTCACCACGGAGCAGTCGGAGCGCTATGACGGTGCCATCGAGATGACCATCGAGATCACCGATTCCACCGGAGCCGCCGTGGCCTCGGTGTCGTCCCGCGCCGAGCGTCGCCGCACCGTGCCCGAGGACATCACCCTGCTGGGACGCGAAAAGGTGTGGTTCGAGATGACCGAGGCGATGATGAACGACCTCAACACCTCGCTCCAGCGTCAGATCGGGGAACACCTCTCGCGCTGGCGGCGGTAGGGTCCGAGGTCCGGCCCGGTCGGGGGCCGGCCGGTCATATGCCCTATCCCCGCCAGAAGCGGGGGATGAACAGGATCAGGACGGTAAAAAGCTCAAGCCGGCCGAGCAGCATGCCGGCCGAAAGCGCCCACTTGGCGGCGTCGGGCAGGGGCGCGAAGGTGCCCGACGGGCCGATCACCGGCCCCAGCCCCGGGCCGACGTTGGAAATGGCGGTTGCCGCGCCGGAGACGGCGGTGATGAAGTCGAGCCCCAGCGCGCCGAGGATCGCCGCCAGCGCGGCGAAGGCGACGATGTAGAGCACGAAGAAGCCCATCACCGCATGGGACACCTCGTCGTCGATGGGACGCTGGTTGTAGTGGGGCACGAACACCCCGTGCGGGTGCATCAGCCGTGCGAACTGGGTGCGTGCGGTGGAGAACAGGATCTGGAAGCGGAATACCTTGATGCCGCAGGCGGTGGACCCGGCGCAGCCGCCGACGAACATGAGCAGGAACATCACCACCACCGGGAAGGTGCCCCACGTCTCGAAATCCTCCGACGTGTAGCCGGTGCCGGTCATGATGGAGACGACGTTGAAGGACGACGCCACCAGCGCGTCGCCCGGAGCGCGGTCGGTGGTGGTCCACAGCCAGCCCGCCACCGCCAGCACCGACGCGGCGGCGATGGCGAGGAAGCAGCGCACCTGCGAATCGCGCACGATCACCATGGGTCCGGCGCCCATCGCCTTGAGATAGAGAAAGAACGGCATCGCCCCCACCACCATGCCCAGGGTGACGAAGCTTTCCACCAGCGGGCCGCGGAACTCGCCCACCGAGTTGTCGGCGCTGGAGAACCCGCCGGTGGCGATCGTGGTCATGGCGTGGACGATGGCGTGGAACCCGTCCATTCCCATCAGCCACAGCCCGAGCGACCAGATGAGGGTGAACAGAATGTAGATGATGACGATCCAGCTCGCGATCTGGCCGGCACGCGGCATGATCTTCTCCTGCGCCTCGAACGCCTCGACGCGGAAGATCTGCATGCCGCCGACGCGCAGGATGGGCAGGACCGACACCGCCATCACCACGATGCCCACCCCGCCCAGCCACTGCAGCAGCGCGCGCCACAGCAGCAGCCCGCGCGGCGCGTGATCCAGCCCCTTGATCACGGTGGAGCCCGTTGTGGTAATGCCGCTCATGGCCTCGAAGAAGGCATCCGTGTAGCTCAGCCGCAGTTCGGAAAAGACGAACGGCAGCGCCGCGAACATGGTGAGGACCAGCCAGGTGACGGTGGTCAGCAGGAAACCCTGGCGCAGGGTGAGCCGCCGGACCGGCACGCGGTTGGTCAGCGCCAGCGCGATACCGACGAAAAGGGTGAAGCCGCCGACGCCGGCGAACACCTCCCAATCGAGATTGCCGTCGGCGATATCCAGCGCGCACGGCGCCGCCATGGCGACGCCGAGCGTGGCCAGCAGTATCCCCACGACGAACAGGATGGGCCGGAAATCCAGAATCATGCGCGTCCGATCGCCCCCCGGAAACAGACGCGGCCAATGATCGGGAAAGCCGGCGGGCTTGTCCAGCGTGCCCGGCGGCCGCCGGATCCCGCAGTCAGCCGAAGTGGCCGGGGCCCGAGGTGGGATTGCCGATGGCGGCGAGGAACTCGCGCCGGGTCGACGGGTCGTCGCGGAAGGCGCCGATCATCTGGCTGGTCACCATGGTGAGCCCCGTCTTGTGCACCCCGCGGGTGGTCATGCAGCCGTGCAGCGCCTCGATCACCACGCCGACGCCCTTGGGTTGCAGTACGTCGTTGAGCGCATTGGCGATCTGCGCCGTCATGCGCTCCTGGATCTGCAGCCGCTTGGCGTAGGCGTCTACCACCCGCGCCAGCTTGGAGATGCCCACCACGCGCCGGTCCGGCAGATAGGCCACATGCGCCTGGCCGATGATGGGGGCGATGTGGT
>Ga0326597_10002237_pt1 | contig 29179 bp, 28 predicted proteins | sample RVTome_12_FD_203789 | JGI IMG/M metagenome (GOLD analysis project Ga0326597, IMG submission 203789) | Soil microbial communities from uranium-contaminated site in the Upper Colorado River Basin, Wyoming, United States - RVT100D185 | ecosystem: Environmental > Terrestrial > Soil > Contaminated >... | reverse complement strand
TCAATACCGTCGATATTAATACAGCTAATAAAGAAGAAGCGGCTAAAAAAGTCGTTTCTTCCATGCTCTACCCTTATACCATTAAGGGAGCCATGGGGATTGTTTACAATATTGTCGGCAACCGAAATATCCAATTGGCTGAAGTCTCAGCCATCTCAAAGATTATCGCCGACACAATCAACAAAAATGCCAAAATTATTTTTGGCATCAATCACAACAAAGACAATTCCGACAAAATAAAGATCACTTTACTGGCGACCGGTTGTCAAACAAAGGGGGTGATTGAGAAAAAGCCCAAAATTGAAAAAAAGATCAAAAAAGCGGTTAAGCCCAAAAAACCTGTTCCGACTTTTCCTAACCGGGAAAAGGAAAAAGATAAAGAAAGCGCTGGAGAATCTAATTTGGAGAATCCGCTCCCAGTCAAGCCGGTTAAAAAACCTGTTGAGAAAGAAACGGTTTCCAAAAAACCAATCGCCAAAAAAACAGTTAAAAAGGTAAAAAAAGCGGCTAAAAAAGTTCCGGCTAAACCGGAGGTTGTAAAAGCTTCCGTGGAATCAGCTGATGTATCGGTCCGGAGGAATGCTTTGCAGGTCAGAAGGGCAATTGAGGAGGAGGAAAGCGAATTATTGCAAAGAGAGCGGGAATGGGACACCCCCGCCATATTAAGAAATAAAGATAATTCATGAGTGATATTTCAAAAGTTATAATCCCGATTGCCGGTCTGGCTTCCAGACTCTTGCCGTTATCGAAAGTAATCGATAAGGGTATTCTGCCGATTGTTGATATTCCCAGCATCCAGTATTTGATTAAAGAAGCGAAAGACTCCGGTATCTCGGAAGTCATCTTTGTCTTGAGTCCCAACAACAAAAAAGTGCTTGATTATGTTAAGCCGTCCCCAAAAATAGAGAAGGCCTTAAAAGAAAGCAAGAAAGACGAAATCCTGGAAGAAATGAAACAGCTGGACGACCTTTTTGCCGGAATTAAGTTTTCTTCGGTAATTCAAAAGGAGCCGCTGGGAGACGGCCACGCCATACTGCAGGCCGCTAAATTGATTAAAGACGAACCGGTGGCGCTAATGTTTGGCGATGACATTATTGATTCCGAGGTTTCGGGCATTGCTCAGCTGGCGGCGGTCTTTAAAACTTGTCAAAAACCGGTGATGGGCTTGTTTAGACTGCCGGCCGAACGACTGCCGGCCTATGGTGTTCCAAAAGTAGAGAAGATTGCCAGCAAGATTTACAAGGTTAAAGGGATTGTTGAAAAGCCGGCTCCGGAAGACATTCCTTCTGATCTGGCAATTTCCGGCCGCTATATCCTGACTCCCGAAGTTTTTCATTATCTGAAAAAAGCCAAGCCGGGCAGTAAGGGAGAAATCATTTTAGCCGAAGTCATCAATGATGCTATGATTAAAGAGGGCAAGTTGATTTACGGTTATGAGATTGAGGGCCGTTGGCTGGAGTGCGGAGACAAACTGAAATGGCTGAAATCAAATCTGTACTTTTCTCTCAATCATCCAAAATACGGCCAACAATTAAGAGATTATCTCAAAAATATTTAAATGAAAGAAAAATACGAAGTTGCCATTATCGGTGGAGGGCCGGCCGGAGTATCGGCCGGAATTTATGCCGGTCGTTTGAGAATGAAAACCATTCTGGTTACCAAGAATTTTTCCGGACAGGTTGGAATCAAGGCCGTTGACATTGAGAATTACCCCGGCTTTGAATCAATCTCCGGACCTGATCTGGCCAAGAGATTTGAAAATCAGATCAAAAAACAGGGCATTGATATTGAAAACGGCGAAGTTTCCAAGATTTCCAAATTAGGGGATGATTTCTCTTTAACTTTAAAGAGCGGCAAGGAAATTGAAACCATGTCCGTCATCATGACTACCGGAGCTGATCCCAGACCATTGAAGATTCCCGGAGAAAAGGAGTTTGTCGGTCGGGGAGTCACTTATTGCGCTCTTTGCGACGGTCCGGTTTTTGCCGACAAATCTGTTGCTATTATCGGCGGAGGAAACAATGGGTTTGAGACCGTCATCTTTTTGAGTAAAATTGTCAAGGACATGCATCTTTTGGAGTTTGGCGACACTGTTAATGCCGACGCCACCAATCAGGAGCTGGTGGCCAGGTTGGATAATATTAAAATTATTACCGGAGCAATGATTAAAGAAATTCATGGAGACAAGTTCGTTAATTCTATTACTTATCAGGACAGAAAAACCGGAGAAGAAAAAAAATTGGCTGTCTCCGGAGTCTTTGTTGAAATCGGATATATCCCCGCTACCTATTACGCCAAGGGTTTGGTGGAGTTTAATGACAAGGGGGAGGTAATGGTTGACCGCAAGACTTATCAGACCAATGTTGCCGGTATTTTTTCCGCCGGTGATCTTAACGAAGGGTCTTTTAAGCAGATTGTAATTGCCGCCGGAGAGGGGGCCTCGGCTCTGCTGTCAGCCCACGAATATCTTAAAACCAAAAGGAGATGATCAAATCAATCTCGGCTTCCCGGATTCTAAATTCAAGAGGGGACTACACAATCAAAGTAACCGTCACAACCGCTGGCGGCGAGTTTGAAGCGTCCGTTCCTTCGGGAGCATCGGTTGGCAAGCACGAAGCCAAGCCGGTTGAAGTCAAAAAAGCAATTTCAAACATTGAAAAGATTGAAAAAATTTTAATTGGCCGGAACGAAAAGAGGCAGAGAAAAATTGACCAGATTTTAATTGATCTTGACGGAACCGAAGACAAAAGCAGACTGGGAGCTAATACGATTTTAGCTGTTTCAATTGCCATAGCTCGAGCCGGAGCGGCCGCCAACAAAACATCTTTATACCGGCACTTAAGAAAAGTTTTTAAAAAGAGGGTGGTTGGTTGGGAAATGCCCAGGCCTTGCTTTAATGTTATCAACGGAGGGGCGCACGCCGGCAACAAGATTGATATTCAGGAGTTTATGATTATTCCGAACATGAGGTCGTTTAAAAGCAATCTTTCGGTTGGCACCGATATCTACAAGAAACTGAAAGGAGTTCTGAAAAGAAGGTATGGAGAGCAAGCAACCAATCTTGGCGATGAGGGCGGTTTTGCTCCGAATGCTTCATCTGGTATTGAGATATTGGATTTGTTGAAAAAAGCTATCGGAAAGAGAAGCATTAAGATCGGTCTTGATGTGGCCGCTTCGGAGTTTTTCAGGTCAGGCAAATACAAGTTTGAAGGAAAGTCCTGGAGCAGAGAAAAGCTCCTGGCCTTTTATGTCGATATAGTGGACAAATATCCAATAGAGTTTATCGAAGACCCTTATGATCAGGATGATTATGACGGTTTTGAAATGATTGTCGAAAAACTGGGAAGAAAGATAACCGTTGTCGGTGATGATTTATTGGTTACCAATCCCGAGCGGATTAAAATTGCCTATCACGAAGAGTCCTGCAACGGAATAATTATCAAGCCCAATCAAATTGGCTCGGTCACCGAAACATTGGAAGCCATTGCTTTGGCTAAAAAATACAAATGGCAGACAATAATTTCTCATCGGTCAGGAGATACTCTTGATGACTTTATCGCCGACTTGGCGGTAGCGGTTGGTTCTGAGTACATTAAGTCCGGAGCGCCGGCCAGGGGAGAGCGGCTGGCCAAATACAACCGGTTGCTCGAAATTGAAGAGGATTTGAGTAAATAAAAAAGGGGCTGTCCTTAGGACAAGCCCCTGTTTGCCAGAGCCCCCCACACTCTAGTGGCTTATTGCTCTACTCCTTTCATTTGTAGATCTTCTCAAAATTAACATCTTTAATACTTGTCAGGAAAATTAGCTCCCTGACCTCATGATAATTTTCAGCCTCCTTTTTGGTAATGACCCGGTTGTTGTCCACATTCATCTCGAAGAGAATGCGGTCCCTTTGGTCTTCGGTAAGTTCTCTTTGGTTGGCTCTTTCCCAGAGCCGGTGGATTTTTTTGATCAGAGGGTAGGCATCCGGATGAATATCCGGATTGCTGATAGACCTTGATGGTACGGGGATTGCTTGTGTCCGGTTCCCACCGCTACAACTCGTCAGACCCGTCAGACCAGTCAGCAACAGCACAATGCTCAGAATGTTTTTTAACACGGGGCACCTCCTTATTAAATGAACAGGATTGTTTAAACTGTAGAAATTATACATTATTGACCTAATATGTCAATTACTTTGTACATAAATCAAGCACTGTTTATATTTTTGACTCTAATTTTTTAAATAACATAATAATATTGCTATCATCATATTATTGAGGATTTCTTCATCCGGGCAAAATGTGCTTAACCTGGTTAAGCACAAGCCCGGATGAAGATAAAATACCGAGACAAAAGTGTAAACAACCCTAGTTTAATGTACATTACTTTTTGTAAAATAGTTTGTTGTTGGTATAATAAAATAATATGGCTAAGCTAATATTATTAAGGCACTTGAAATCCCAATGGAATCTGGAAAACCGTTATTCGGGCTGGACCGATGTTCCTTTGGCTCAGGTCGGGATAAAAGATGCCCAAAAAAGAGCGAAGCAGGTTTTTGCCACCAATATTGACGAGGTCTTTACTTCGCCCTTGTTTCGCAATATGGATACCGTTGCCCGAATCTTTAGAGAGGGAAGCAAGAAATACCCAATCTTTATCCATCGGGACGGTGGCAAGACGCAATGGTGGGGAGACTATTTCCACGGTCCGGCCAAACATATCCCCGTTTATGTTACCTGGAAGCTCAATGAAAGGTATTATGGCAAGCTTGAAGGAGTGAATAAGAAAGAAAGCAAGCAGGAGTATAGTCCGGCTAAGATCCATTTCTGGCGGCGCAGTTATGATGTGGCTCCTCCCGGCGGCGAGAGCTTGCAGGATGTCTATCATCGGGCTATCTATTTCTACAGTCGATATATTAAGAAAGATTTAGAGAAAGGCAAGAATATTTTAATCGTTTCTTCCCATAACCCATTAAGGGCTCTGGTGAAAAGGATTGAAGATATTTCTGATGTTGATATTGGATCGGTTGAGATTGATTATGGGGGAATCTTGGAATATGAGTTTGGCAGAAGCGGTAAAGTTAAGAACAAGATTTTTAGTTTGCGTTAATGTAGAAGATGGTTTACGATTAAAGTACAATTAATTAATAAGATATATTATGGACAAAAAACTAATTTTACCGGTTGCCATTGTCGTGATAGGGCTGATCATTGCTTTGGGCGTTATTTTCTTCAGTTCCTCCGGCTTAAAGAGTCAATTGACGGCCGAGGAAGCTACTGACAAAGTGGTCTCTTTTATCAACAGTACGGTTTTAGCCGGTCAGGGAGAAGCCTTGCCGATTGAGACTGTTGAAGAGAGCGGAGTGTATGTGGTTAAATTCTCCGTTGATGGAGAAGATGTGGAATGGCGGGCAACCAAGGACGGCCGCATGCTCTTTCCTCAAACTATTAATTTAGATGATTTCGATCTTGACGAAGAGGAGGCCGGGGACATGACTATTGGTAATTTTGAACTGACCGGCGACAGTGTCTGCAGTGAAGGCGGGCGGCCAATAGTGTATTTCTTCGGTTCGGAAGAATGCTCTCATTGTCAATGGGAGCATCCAATTATCACCGATGTAGTTTCCCGGTTTGGCGATCGAGTTGCTTTTCATGACAATATGAACTCAACCGATGATGCTGAGATTTTTTCTCAATATAATAACGAGGGCTATGTTCCGGCCATTCTTATCGGCTGTCAGTATTATCGGGTCGGATCCGGAGAGAATCTGGGAGAAGAAGATGAAAGAAGAAGTCTGACAGCCCTGATCTGCAGTCTGACCGGCAGTCAACCGGAAAGTGTCTGCAGTGAAGTAGAAGATTTAGTTAAGATAATATAGTATGTCTAAAGTAACCATATATTCAACTCCAACCTGCACCTATTGCTACGCCTTAAAGGAGTTTTTAAAAGAAAACGATGTTGATTTTGAGGACATTGATGTGGCGGCTAATCGGGAAAAACTGGATGAAATGATAGAAAAGTCCGGCCAGATGGGAGTGCCGGTCTCAGATATTGACGGCAATATTATTGTTGGTTTTGATCGGGAAAAAATTAGTCAATTGCTTAATATACAATGACCAAAATTGCTATCAACGGATTTGGTCGAATTGGCCGGTCAGTTTTCAAAAGGATTATTGATAAATACCCTAATTTAAAGGTGGTTGCGATCAATGACCTGACTGATTCAGAAACCTTAGCCCATTTATTGGCCCATGATTCTGTTTACAGGGAGTATGCTAAAAAAGTCAGCTACACTAAGACCGGTATCAAGGTGGCTGGCAAGGAATATCCGATTGTTTCGGAAAAAGATCCGGCCGTTTTGCCTTGGAAGAAATTGGGAGTAGATATTGTGCTTGAATGCACCGGCCGTTTCAGAACCAAGAAAGAGGCAAACGGTCATCTTGAGGCCGGCGCCAAAATGGTCATCATCTCGGCTCCGGCCAAGTCCGAGGGAATAAACAGCTTTGTTTTAGGAGTGAACGAGAACAAATTTGATCCTAAAAAAGATAAAATAGTTGATATGGCTTCGTGTACGACTAACTGCTTGGCGCCGATTGCCAAGGTCCTAAATGATAATTTTGAAATAGAAAGCGGTTTTATGACCACCGCTCACAGCTATACCAACGATCAGAAGTTGCTGGATTTGCCTCATCGGGATTTGAGGAGAGCCAGAGCCGCCGCTTTGAGCATCATTCCAACCAGTACCGGAGCGGCTAAGGCCATTGGCAAGGTTATTCCGGAGCTTGACGGTAAATTGAACGGCCTGGCCCTGAGGGTGCCGACCCCGGTCGGCTCCATTATTGATCTGACGGTTAAAGTTAAAAAAGAAGCAACGGTCAAAAAAGTCAATGACGCTTTCCGCAAAGCTGAAAAGAGCAGGGAAATGAAGGGTCGCCTCAAAACCGAGGACCGACCCCTGGTCTCTGCCGACTATATCGGCAGTGATTATTGCGCTATCGTTGATCTGGAGCTGACCGATGTTAATGGCGATCTGATTAAGGTTTTTGGCTGGTATGATAATGAGTGGGGGTACTGTTGCCGATTGGCGGAATTTGCCAATTATGTCAGTAAGAAGATATAGCCATAAAAGAAAAAAATAATTCTTTACTGTTCTTATTAAAAACTACCCGAGGCCCCTGCCTGCCGGCAGGCAGGCGTCCTCGGGCAGTTTTTTTCTGGCAAAAACTTCATCACTTCGCAGTAGTGAAGTTTTATGGCACATTATTTTTCGTTCTAAACTTCATCACTTCGCAGTAGTGAAGTTTTATGCCACTTTGCTTTCCGCTCCAAACTTCATCACTTCGCAGTAGTGAAGTTTTGTGCCATTATCTCTATCATGTCTATGTTTGTTTATTATGTCTATGTCGGATGACATTACCGTGCTTTTTTCTTTGGCTTTCTTGGCGGTTTTGCTGTATAATAAATATAATTAACACTTAAAAATAGAGGACATGTTCAAAAAGCTTAGGTATATACTCTGGTACAAAGAGATTAATAAGGCCGACGGAGCTCTGGTTGGAGGCAAAAACGCCTCTTTGGGAGAAATGTTCACGGCTTTAAAAAGCAAAGGGGTTAATTTGCCGGACGGTTTTTCTTTAACTTCAAAATCTTTTTGGTATTTCTTGCGTCATAACAAAATTGACAAAGAGATCGGGGAGATTTTTTCCCATTTTGACAAAAACAATCTGGCTTCTCTAAAAAAAACCGGCCAAAGCGTCAGAGAATTGATTTTGCAGTCTAAATTCCCCAAAGATCTCCAAAAAAAGATTATTACCGCTTATCGTAAATTATCCCGCAAATATGGCGAAAGGGAGACCGATGTGGCGGTCAGATCCAGCGCGACGGCCGAAGATCTGGCCACGGCCAGTTTTGCCGGTCAGATGGAGACATTTTTAAACATTAAGGGAGACGAGGCCCTGCTGATGAGCGTCAAAAAATGCATGGCTTCTCTTTTTACCGACCGCTCCATCGCTTATCGGGAAGATAAGGGCTTTGGTCATTTAGACATCGCTTTATCGGTGGGAGTGCAAAAAATGATCAGGTCAGATATTGCTTCTTCCGGAGTGATGTTTAGCTTAGATACGGAGAGCGGTTTCTCTGATGTGGTTTTGATTAATTCTATTTGGGGACTGGGAGAAATGATTGTTCAGGGCAAAATTACCCCTGACGAGTTTTTTGTTCACAAACCGACTTTTAAAAAAGGTTTCAAGTCGATCATTGTGAAGAATTTAGGTCGCAAGGATCGAAAATACACCTATGCCAAGAATGGCGGTTTAGTTGAAACAAAGGTTAACTCAAAAGATCAATTAAAGTTTTCTTTAAGCGAAAAAGAGGTTTTAGAGCTGGCCGAGTGGGCCATGATTATCGAAGAACATTACGGTAGTCATCAGGATATTGAATGGGCCAAGGACGGAAAGACCAAGAAACTATATATTGTCCAGGCCAGACCGGAAACTGTTCATGCCCCCGCCAACGCTAACAAGTATATGGAGTATAAGCTGAAGACCTCTAAGTCCCCAATTGTCAAAGGAATTGCCATTGGCAGTAAGATTGGAACCGGCAAAGTCAGAGTTATTCCAAGCGTTCAAGATATCGCCAAGTTCCAACCCGGAGAAGTGCTGGTAACCAAAATGACCGATCCCGACTGGGTGCCAATAATGAGAATTGCGTCAGCTATTGTGACCGATGAAGGAGGCAAAACCGCTCACGCCGCTATAGTGTCTCGAGAGCTGGGAGTGCCGGCCATTGTTGGAACGGAAAATGCCACCAAAAAGCTGAAAACGGGTCAGGAAGTAACCGTTGACTGTACCAGCGGTTTAGACGGTAAGGTTTTTGAAGGCAAGGTGGACTATGATGTTGTTGAGTACAATTTATCCAAGATTCCGAAACTGGACACTAAAATTATGATGAACATTGGCGCTCCCGAGATCGCTTTTAAATCATCATTTTTACCTAATTCCGGAGTGGGTTTGGCCAGAGAAGAGTTTATCATCGCCGAAAAGGTCAGGGTTCATCCGCTGGCGCTGTATAATTTTTCTAAAATTAAAGACAAGAAATTAAAGAAGCAAATCAGCGAGATTACCGTTGAGCACAAAGACAAAAAAGAGTACTTTGTCAAAGAGCTGGCCGAAGGAATAGCTCAGATTGCCGCCGCTTTTTATCCAAAAGAGGTTATTGTCAGATTATCCGATTTCAGGACCAATGAGTTCAGAGAGCTGGTTGGCGGTAATCTTTACGAAGGAGAAGAGAGGAATCCGATGCTTGGCTTTCGAGGGGCTTCCAGATATTTAAATGAAGATTATCGTCCCGCTTTTGAAATGGAATGCAAGGCCCTAAAGAGAGCCAGAGAGGTTTTTGGTCTGGATAATATCACCATTATGGTGCCTTTCTGTCGGACTCCCGAAGAAGGCCGGGAAGTGGTTAAGTTAATGTCCCGTTTTGGACTTAAGCAAAAAGACAGCTTGAAGATTTATGTTATGTGTGAGATTCCAAGCAATGTTATTTTAGCCGATAAGTTTCTGGATATTTTTGATGGCATGAGTATTGGTAGCAACGATCTGACTCAACTGACTCTGGGCATGGATAGGGACAACGGCGCCATCGCTCATATTGCCGACGAAAGACACGCAGCTGTTAAAACCCTGATTAAACAGGCGATAAAGGCCTGTAAAAAGAGGAATAAATATTGCGGTATTTGCGGACAGGCGCCGAGCGATTTTCCTGAATTTGCCCGGTTTCTAGCAGAAGAAGGGATAGAAAGCATGTCTCTTAATCCGGACACGGTCATCAAAACTATTCTGAGCTTATCAGAAAAAAAATGAAGGACTTAAAATATCATTTAGACAGAGCCAGAAAAACCAAGCGAGCTATTGGCCAGTTCAACTTTTCCACTTTGGAGCAATTGCGAGGAATACTTCTGGCGGCCAAAAGGACCAGGTCTCCGGTTATTGTCGGCACTTCTGGCGGCGAGATTGACTATTTGGGGCTCCAAGAAGCGGTTTCTTTGGTTAACATTTCAAGAGAAAAATATGGAGTGGAGGCCTTCTTAAACTTAGACCACAATACGGATGAACAGTTTATAAAAAAAGCGGTTGATCTTGGCTATTCGGCTGTTCATTTTGACGGATCCGGTCTCTCTCTTGAAAAAAATACCAAATATGCTAAAAAGATAGCCAGGTACGCTCACAAACACGGAGTTTTAGTCGAGGGGGAACTGATCAAAGTTGGAGAAGAAAGTCGTTTTTCCGTTGAAGAGACAATCGGGTTTATTAAATCCAGTCAAATTGACAGTTTCGCTCTGGCTATCGGTAACCGGCACGGATTTTACCGGTCGGTCAAGATAGATTTAGATCGGCTCAAAAAAATCAGGAGCCGGACTGATGCTTTTTTGGTTCTTCATGGTGGCTCAGGCATAGACAGTCGTCAGATCAGAGCGGCTATTGGCGCCGGTATTGTCAAGATTAATGTTAATACAGAAATCAGAATGACCTGGAAGAAAGCTTTTCTGAAAGCCCTGAAGAAAAAAGAGGTCAGGCCGTACGAAATGATTCCCTCGGTAGTCGAGGCGATTGCCGAAATTGTCGAAAAGAAAATTAAGTTGTTTAGATGAGAAAGCAAAAAGGATTAATTAAAGAGGATTTAATTATTATTGTTGCCGGTTTGTCTCTGCTGGCTCTAATTGTCCTGGCTTCATATATTTCTCCTGGCCGGAATTCAGTCAGCGTGACGGTTGACAGATCAAATTATGTTGCCGGAGAAACTTTAAGGGTCAAGATTGAAAATCACCTTGGAAACAGTATTTGTTTCTCTTCCTGCTACCCTTATTATTTTGAGAAAGCCGGGGACTTGTGGACAAAATACAATTACTCCAACTGCCAGAAAGAAAACCGGGCCTCAGTTTGTATTAATAACAATGAGAGCAAAGCTTTTGCGGTAGAAATTCCGGAAATGATCCGGTCGGGAGATCACCGGTTAGCTTTACCGGCCTGCATTGGTTGCGCTGTTGACAGGGTTTTTGAAGAGAGTAGCGTCTTTTATTCGAAGATTTTTATGATTAACAAGTAATTATGTTAAATTTAAAAGGAAAAGTCAGAGACTTAAAGGATAAAAAATTAAGGAACAGTGGATTTATTCCTGCTGTTTTATATGGTCCGAAAGTAGATAATCTGAATGTGTCGGTGGATCGAAAAGAATTTAGCGATATTTTCCAGCAAGCCGGAGAAAGCACCCTAATTAATCTTGAAATTGACAGCAAAAAGTATCCGGTCCTGGTTCACGAAGCAAAGCATGATCCGCTATCGGGCGATATTGTTCATCTCGATTTCTATCAGCCCATTTTAACCGAAAAGACGGAGGTTGATGTACCGCTGGAGTTTGTCGGTGAAGCTCCGGCTGTCAAGGATCTGGGCGGAACTTTGGTTAAAGAGATTCAGGAAATTACGGTCAAGGCCTTGCCTCAAAATCTGCCCCATGAAATAAAGGTGGATGTATCAGGGTTAAATTCTTTTGATGACGAAATTTTGGTTTCTGACTTGAAAGTTCCTGAAAATGTCGAGATACTAAAAGATAAGTCTGATGTAGTGGCTACCGTTCAGCCGGCAGCTGATGTTGATAGCGAACTTGAGAAACCGATTGAAGAAGAGGGGCCGGCAGAGGAAACCGAACCGTCCGAAGAAGCTGAAGAATCTACCGAAGAAAAAAAAGAGGACGAACAATAATGTTTTACAAAGTCTTAGGAACAACAACTGCCTTAACTTTTCTGTTATTCGGTATTGCCAGCGCCGAGGATTTGGAAGTGACCTGTAATTTAAATACTGTTGAAAGTCAGTGTAATGTTTTGAGCGAGAATGAATGCCGGGCTCTTCTTGAAAAATGTGAAAAGTATTACAGCGCAGAGAGCGCCAAAATTAGTGAGGATATTAACAAAACTACCGCCGAGAAAGACAATTTGAATAATAAGATCAGTAGCTTGAATAAAAAGATCAATAACTTGAGCTATCAGATCAGCCAGAGCAATATTATTATCAAAGACCTGGGGTATCAGATCGAGGACACGAGTGAATCAATTGTTAGCACCGAAGAAAAAATAGTTCACCAAAAAGAAAAACTGGCCGCTATTTTAAGAACCATTTACGCCGAGGATCAAAAACCAATTTCTGAAATTCTTTTAACCGAGAATTCTCTATCCGGTTTTTTTGATAATCTGGTGGCTTTGGAGCTTTTGGGGAATAAGAATCAAGAGCTCTTGGCCAATATCAAATCTTTAAAAGTTAATCTGGAAGATCAGAAAGTTTCTTTGGACGAAGAAAAAAGCGATTTGGAGAATATTGTTCAAATTCAGACATTCCAAAAAAATCAGAACTTCAGCGTCAAAAAAGAGCAGGAACAGTATTTAAAGATAACCGAAGCAGAGTACAAGAAACAGGTGGAGGAGAAAAAGGCCATAGATCAAAAAGCTTCGGAAATCAGATCACGGCTCTTTGCCCTGATTGGAGTTGATGACTCCAGGGCTCCGACATTTGGGGAAGCTTATGAAATGGCCAAAGAAATTGACGCTATTTTGGGCATCAGACCGGAGTTTCTTTTGGCTGTCCTGACCCAGGAGTCAAATATCGGCAAGAATGTCGGTCAGTGCTATCTGGCAAATCCGGATACCGGAGCCGGAGTAGTTATCAAGACCGGTCAGGCCGTATCCAGAGTGATGAAGCCAACCAGAGACATTGAGCCGTTCATTATTATCACCAAGGAACTGGGACGCGATCCTTACGCCACTCCGGTTTCCTGTCCCTTAAGTTACGGCTGGGGCGGAGCCATGGGGCCGGCTCAGTTTATCCCAAAAACCTGGATGGGCTATCGAGACAGATTAAAAGAGATCAGCGGTCGTCCGGCCGATCCGTGGAACATTAAAGACGCTTTCCTGGCCGCCGGTCTTTACCTGACCGATTACGGAGCTTCCAAGAAGACATATAACGGGGAGTTTAATGCGGCTTTGAGCTATTTTGCGGGCCCCGGTTGGTATAATTCAAGTTACAGGAAGGTTTACGAGAGAGATTATGGCTATCCAATTATGGCCATCACCGCCCGTTACGAGGCCGATATTTCCAAAATTAAATAAAAAAAGAAGCCTCCTGCCAATCGGAGACCGCCTTTTCCGGCAATTAACAATCTGTGGATAGACTCCAGAAGGCCGAAGCGGTTTGGCAGGAGGTGCTTATATTGTATTGTATGGATAAACAATCTATTGTCAAGACCCCCCATCTCTGCTAAAATAAAAAATTATGAAAAAAGATATTCATCCAAAATATTATCAAGAAGCAACAATAACTTGCGCCTGCGGCAATGTTATCAAAACCGGCTCAACCATCGAACACAGCGAGACGGAAATTTGTTCCGGTTGCCATCCTTTCTATACCGGCAAGGAAAATATCGTTGATACCATGGGAAGAGTGGAGAAATTCAAGAAACGATTAGCCAAGAAAAAAATCACAGCTAAGAAATAAGCATGTCTCTTAATGATCTCAAGAAGGAGTATAATGAGATCTTAGATCAGTTGAAAAATCCCGATCTTGTTTCTGATTGGGATAGATTTGAAGAGCTTTCTAAAAAGAAAAAGGATTTGGACGAGATTATGGAGAAGGCGGGGGAGTTAGAAGATCTTGAAAAAAGAATTGATGAAAACCGGTTAATGTTGGCCGAAGAAGACTCTGAGTTGAGTTCTTTGGCTGCGGCAGAGAGCGCAGAGTTAGCCGGTCAAAAGGATCGATTGGAAAAGGAAATCGATAAGTTAATGAAAAAGCTGGAGGACAAAGATGTTTCTTATGACGCCATTATTGAGATTAGAGCCGGGGCCGGAGGGGATGAAGCGACTCTTTTTGCCGCCAATTTGTATAAAATGTATTCAAAGTACGCCGATCATAAGGGCTGGAAGCAGAAAGTTTTAGACTCTTCGCCCAATGAGTTGGGGGGATACAAGGAAATTGTTTTTGAATTAAAACCCAATGTCTACAGCGAGTTAAAATATGAAGCCGGAGTTCACCGGGTCCAAAGAATTCCGGAGACCGAGAGATCCGGTCGCATTCATACTTCAACGGCTACCGTTGCCGTTTTACCCAAGCCCAAGGCCAAGGAAATGAATATCAGGGCAAGCGATTTAAAAATAGATCACTTCAGATCTTCGGGACCGGGCGGCCAAAATGTCAACAAACGCGAAACTGCTGTCAGAATTACTCATATTCCAACCGGATTAGTGGTAGCTTCTCAAAACGAGAGGAGTCAACTGCAAAATAAAGAAAACGCCATGGCCATCCTTTCCGCCAGATTATTGGAAAAAAAAGCTGAAGAAGAGGTGGGGGAGATTGGCAGTAAGCGGAAAGCTCAGATCGGTGGAGCAAAGAGATCGGAAAAGATCAGAACCTATAATTTCCCCCAAGATCGAATCACTGACCATCGGATTAAAAAATCCTGGCACGGCATCGAGGAGATCATGGACGGGGATTTGGATAAAATAGTTGAGCAATTGAAAGAGGAACTGGAGAGCAATTGATTCTTTCGTCCCGAGCTTGTCCCGAGGACCCTGCCTGCCGGCAGGCAGGCGTCCTCGGGCAGTTTTTTTGTCCCGAGGACGGGCCTCGGGTTGACTTTTTTGTTAATTTAAGTATAATGGACGATTCCCTTAATTACAGCACTTTAGCGAAAATATACTAATTGTTCTTTGGTCCCGATTATGGGATATATGTTCTTTTTCTAAGGGAGTCCGTTTAAATACCACATAATTTAAAGCTAAATGGATCATTTGGCTATTTGTTATGTGGATTTTTGTTTAAACCAGACCTTTTAAAGGTCGAGTGTTACTAATTTTAAATTAAAAGAACATATATGAAGAATAAAAAATTAATTAGTTTAGTCTTGATGACCGTGGCTGTTCTAGCGATCGGTTTCGTTCCTCAAGACAATGTTTTAGCCGGAAATAATTATGGTCATTGGGGTGATAAAGTATACGGTTGTACCGACCCTGAGGCGGTCAATTACAATCCAAATGCTAATAAAGATGACGGATCCTGTGAATATGAGCAGTGCACTCCGGGCTGTACCGACCCGGCGGCTCTCAATTACGATCCCGAGGCCACAGAAGATGATGACAGTTGCCAGTATCCGGAACCAAATAAAGTTACTATTTCCGGTCTGAAGTTCAATGATCTGAACAACAGCGGAACAAATAACTCCGAACCGAGCTTAAAGGATTGGACTATTTATCTTGACGGCTCGGGCGGATTCTACGAATCTACTTTGACCGATGAAGATGGAGAGTATTCCTTTGAGGATGTTCCCGAAGGTAATTACACTCTTTGCGAGATCGAGATTACCGACTGGAAGCAGACATATCCTAATACCCATGACGGTTGTTATGATATAGAGGTGGATGAGAGCTCGGACTATTCAAACCACTCCTTTGATTTCGGCAATCACTACGAGGAACCTGAGGTGCCTGGCTGTACCGATCCTCACGCCAAAAACTATGATTCAGACGCCACTGTTGATGACGGATCCTGTGAATATCACGAGCCGGACACATTCAGTATTTCCGGCCTGAAGTTTAATGATCAGAATAATAATGGAGGAAACGATTCTGAGCATGGATTGTCTGGCTGGACCATTACCATTTCCAATGGTCATAATTTCTCCGACTCAACCGTTACTGATTCTGAGGGAGATTACTCCTTTCCTAACTTAGATCCGGGCACTTATACTGTTTGTGAAATCAACCAATCCGGTTGGACTCAGACATACCCAACCGATAACAACGGTTGCTATATTATTGAGTTAACCGATTCTAATCTGAATGGATTTGAATTTGGTAACTATCTCGAGGTTGATGTCCCCGGCTGTACTGACGAGACTGCTTCTAATTACAACCCGAATGCCACTAGCGATGACGGATCTTGCGAGTATCCTTCAACCGAGGATCCGGGCTGTATGGACGCCAATGCTTTGAATTACAATCCAAACGCTACAACCGATGACGGTAGCTGTGAATATCCGGAAGAAGAAATTCCCGGCTGTACCGACCCGGCCGCCACAAACTACAATCCGAAAGCCACTGTTGATGACGGCAGTTGTACCTACGGCGGAGCTAACCCACAACCGGAATTAGAAATTACCAAAACCGTTGACAAAGAGTTTACCAATAGAGAAACCACTATTGTCTACACGGTCGTCATTGAAAATGTCGGAAGAGGCAGGGCCACGAATGTTGTTTTGCGGGATACTCTGCCCCAACATTTCACCTATGTCAGTTCCGGCTCAGATTACGGAGAATGGAAGCTTGGAAATATGGCCCGGGGAGATAAAAGGACTGTGGTCTTTGATGTCTTTGTTGGCAAAGAAGCCACTATTGGTGTTCATAACAACAAAGTGACAGCTACTTCTTCAAACCACAGAACAATTTCTGATGATGTCGATATTGAAGTCAGAGGCCCCGAGGTTAAAGGTGAAGAAGCTTTCCCGGTTCTTGAAATTGTCAAAACAGCCAGTAAAGAAACTGTTAAAAAGGAGTCTTACTTTACCTACACTGTTTCAGTAACCAATACCGGATTAGCTCCGGCCGAGAATGTAGTTATTGTTGATAATTTGCCAGCCGGTTTTATTGCCAGCAGCAACAACGCCACAACTGTTACCTGGAACGAACCGTTTATCGAAGTGGGGGAGACCTGGACCAGAACCTTTACGGTCTATATTACCTCAATCGCTACGGTTGGCAGTCATGTCAACATCGCTACAGCGGAAGCTGACAATCATGAGCCCGTTTCAGATTCTGCGACAGTCAAGATTGGAGAATTACCGTGGACGGCCGGTCCGATAAATGATAAAATAGTTAGTGAAATGCCTGCTATGACAACCAGTACAGACATCTATGTCCTATGGTCATTATTCCTGGCTGTTTTAGGAGCTATTGGACTGATCAGTATTTTTGCCAGAAAATACAAGACCGCTCTGCAGACCATCCTGTTTGCCGGATTGATTGTCGGATCTTTTGCCATTTTGGCTTATCCGACAGTCAGTTCCGCTGACATCAGAGCCAATATCGCTCTGGTTGATTTAATTCAAACAGAAGAAGAGCCGGAAGCAGAGCCGCTTGTCTCAAACAGAATAGTCAATAATAATTGGCTGGTAATTGACAAGATTGGAGTCGAAATACCGATCGTTGACGGATCTGATGAAACAGCTTTAGAGTACGGAGCTTGGTTGATGCCGGATACTTCCACTCCGGAAGTTGGAGGAAATACGGTTTTGGCCGGGCACAGGTACAAGTACAGACCGCCCCATAAAGAGACCTTCTATAACCTGGACAAGCTTGTCCTGGGCGACCAGATCAGCATTTACTTTGAAGGCGAGCATTATCAGTATCTGGTTACTTCCACCGAAGTCGTTGAGCCGACCGATGTTGAAGTTCTCAATCAGACCGATGAGTCAACCATTACTCTGATTACCTGCGCTCCGCTATTCTCTGACAAGTATCGCCTAATTATTAAAGCAGAATTGTTATGAGGTTTTTGGGCAAGAATTACCTGTTTTTCTATGTAATTTTAGCCATCTTTTCTTTTCTGATTCTTTCACCGGCTGGAAATATTCGGTTGAACAATTTGTTAGCCGATTTAACCGGCCAGCTGATAGTTTCAGAGGTTAATCCGATCAGGGAGGATTACGGCTTCCTAAAGTTGAAAATTAACGAGAAACTGACCAAAGCGGCTCAGAAGAAAGCTAACGATATGGTGGCCCGAAATTACTTTAGCCACAGCGGACCCGATGGAGAAACGCCCTGGTCGTTTCTTGACGGAGTCGGCTATGATTTTGTCGCGGCCGGAGAGAATTTAGCCATTGATGCCTCAGACACAACCAGTCTGGTAAACGCCTGGCTAAATTCTCCAAGCCACGCCAAAAACATTCTTAACGGATATTTCATCGACATTGGCATTGGTATTGCCAAAGGCGAGGTTCTGGATCGTCAGACAACCGTAGTGGTAATGTTTTTGGGCCGAGAAAGAGGTGAATCTTTAGCTTTGGCAGTCGGTTCTGAAATTGACCGGATAGTCAAAAATAATAAACCGAAAAATTTAACTGTTGTTAGCGACGAACAAATAAAGGATGTCAAACCCCAGGAAATGGTGGTTACCAAAAAAGTGGCCGAAGATGATTTATACAAAGAAAATCTGGTTTTAGCCGCTGGCAATGAGCTGATTGATCCAGCTGACTCGGAATCAACTTCGCAATCAACGGCTTCTCAAATCTTGTTGCTTAACGGTTTGCCGGAGCTGTTTCGGCTGGTGTTGACGGTCATCTATGCCGGAGTAATCTTTTTAGCTATGCTTGAGCTGATGTTTCAAAGACAGAGAAACAGAACCGTTGTATCCAGTTCTATTATTGTCCTGGCCTTGATAGTCTTTATCTGGATTCCCTAATTGTGTCCGGACCGCGGGCGTCAGTAGCGTCCTGGTCTGCGCAGAATCAGGTTGATTTTATTTCCAGCCATGCTATTATCAGAAATACTTATTTAGAAATAGATATTATGACGGAAAAGAAGATTACTTCTGCCGTTTCGGCAGTAGAAGAAAAACCAAAAGACGCTCCGCAGACAGGCGGGGAGCCGTCTAAATTCGGGTTAGAAGTCTCGGCAATGAATGAGGCCGGTTTGCATTTTGGACACAGAACCTCCCGGGTCCATCCCAAGATGAAACCCAATATTTCCGGAGTTCGGAACATGGTTCATGTTATTGATCTTGAAAAAAGTAAGGAAAGTTTGGGAAAAGCCCTCAACTTTATTGCCCGCCTGGCCAATGAAGATAAAAAGATTTTGTTTGTCGGCACTAAAGTTCAAATGAAGGAGTTGCTGAAAAACACCGCCATTGAATGCAAGGCGTCTTATGTCAACGACCGCTGGCTGGGAGGAACCCTGACCAACTTTAAGACCATTAAAAAAAGAATCGATTACTTTAAGGACTTGGAAGATAAAAAGCAGAAAGGGGAGCTGGATAAATATACCAAAAAAGAAAGAATTAAAATTGATGAGGAGTTGAAGGATTTGGAGGCAAAATTTGGGGGCTTGAGGGATTTAGCCGGTCTGCCTGATGCGATTTTTGTTCTCGATTTGAGAAAAGACGCTTTGGCTGTGAGAGAGGCCAATATGAAGGGAGTGCCAGTAATTGCTATTTGCGACACGAATGTTAATCCGGAGTTGGCAACTTACCCTATTTTGGCCAACGACGATGCTTTAAGCTCAATCAGCTATATTCTCTCAAAGGTAAAAGATGTTATAATCAAGAAATAATGGCTAGTATTGAGCAAATCAAAGAATTAAGAGAACAAACCGGCGTGTCCATTGCTTCCTGCAAGGAAGCCCTGGAGGAAGCCGGTGGGGACTTGGAGAAAGCCAAGGAAATCTTGCGAAAAATGGGCAAAGATTTGGCTAACAAAAAGTCGTCCAGAGAGGCCGGAGTCGGCATTGTTGACACCTACATTCATCCGAACAAGATGATCGGAGCCATAGTGGAACTTCGTTGCGAGACCGACTTTGTGGCCAAGTCTGCTGAATTTGCCGAGCTGGCCCACGAGATTTGTCTGCAAATCAGCGCCATGAAACCGTTATTCTTGTCAGTAGAAGATATTCCTGATGAGTTTTTGGACGGAGAAAGAAAGATTTATACCGAACAGTTAAAAGATTCAGGAAAGCCCAGGGATATTTTGGATAATATTGTCGAGGGGAAGCTGAAAAAATACAAGGATAGTGTTTGCCTTTTGAATCAGTCCTGGATCAAGGACGACAGTAAAACCATCAGTGATTTAATTACGGAGTATATCGGCAAGATTGGGGAAAACATACTGATTAAAAGATTTACGCTTTACGAAATCTAATTATGTTAGAAATTATTTTTGTTATCTTGATGTTGGCCAGTTTCTTTGGAATACTGGCAATGCTTTACAAAAAGGCCGGCATTTTAGCCGAGCTGCCTGAACAGGAAAGCGAAGACTTAAAGATAATGAAGAGAATTAAAAATCACCGATATTTTTCAGTCCTGGCTCCGAAAAGAGTAATCTCGGGAGTTTTATCAAAATCAAAAAGCGTGGCCAAGAGAGTGGAGGGCAAGGCCTCTAGCATGCTCGATACTCTTCATAATCAGAGGCCGGAGAATAAGTTTTCCGGAGATTATTGGGCCAAAGTAAAAAGAAAGAAGAAGTAGGCCTGAATAGCTCAGCTGGCCAGAGCAACTGTTTTGTAAACAGTAGGTCGTCGGTTCGAATCCGACTTCAGGCTCCAAGATTAGACTTTCAATCTATCGGTCAAAAAAACTTTTTGCTCTCTCTGGTCATTTTCCACAAAGTTAATGTCAGCCAATCTCATCCCAACCAAAGCGCTCTCATGCTTGGGCGCATGGGAGCGATGTTTTCTTGGAATAAAATTTTGCAGTTGCACTGATATTTTTTAAAATGGCCCCAAACTTCATCACTGCGAAGTGGTGAAGTTTCAATGTTCAACACCGAGTGTTGAACATAAAGAATCTCCAACATACAGCACAAACACAGTTCCACGGTCCCTACCGTGGAACTGAATAAATAATCAATGAGTTAGTGATGAGTTAGGTTGAACCTAACTCATTCAAGAGTTGAACTCAGAAAACAAAGATTTGACAAAGTTGCATTATTATGCTAAAATACAGGTATAATTTGTTCCTTGAAAAAATTAACAGTCCCACTCAATCCCGCACGGGAAGAAGGAGAACAAAATGGAAGAAAAACAAGGTTTACACCTCGCAGTCCGTGGCTGGATCAACATCCAGCCGACGAACAAAAACATCAGGGCTGCCCTAGCTGACTGGGGCGCCTTGGCGAACCAGAAAGGGGAGCCAATCTGCCTCACAGGTCTCTCTAGGGAGGAGGTGGCCACTTGGGCTCGTGCCTGCTTGCAGCAGGCTCAAACCGATGAGGGGTCTAATGCCCCCAATGCTTGCATAACAAGCAGTCAGGAGAAGCTCATCCTGGAATGGATGGGCATGTGGACCAAAGGGAGAGAGTTCAGGGTGGATCTCTCCTATAAAGATACGGCAACCAACCTGACAGTCTCCTGGGACACGGGGACTGGGCAGCCATCTCGATTTCTGAACACTCACAAATGGGTGACGGGTCGGGATGACCCTCAACCAGAGGGAGGGAGTTCGTGGGAGCAACAAATGCAGTGGAGCATCAGAGGGGATGCTCTGAATTGGGGATTTCTTCTCGGAGATGGTCCTCACCATCGCCGAGAGATAGTGATCGGCGATAAGATCACAGATCACTACGAGGAGATAAGGGAAGCCTTGCGGTTCAATCCGCAGGTCTATCTCTTCTTCTCGGATGGGTGCTCCCAATACAACCTCCGGGTTGTAGAGGAGACCGGAGGGGATTTTGCTGGGAGGATTTATCCTCTCGGCAGTAATAACAATCTCTGTGGCGAAATCCCACGGAAGGATATTGTCACTACATAAAGGGATTGCCGCAGAGTCGGCTAATCTTTAAGGCGAATGTTGTAGTATAACTACACATTCGCCTCTTTTTTTAAAATGGCCCCATACTTCATTACTGCGAAGTGGTGAAGTTTCATGCCACTTTGGGTTTAAAAAATTAGAAAATTGCAATTAAGGTAATAATTCAAGCTAGAATTGAAGATAAAACATGATTTGACACGATATTTTATAGGGCTATAATCAGACTATGGAAAAGAAGAAAAAAATAACCACTATTGAAGATTTGGCGACGATGGTCAATAATGGTTTTCAGGCCAACCAAGAGCAATTTGACAAAATTGATGCTCGTTTTGACAAGATGGACGATCGTTTTGACAAGATAAATGGCAGATTAGTTAATATAGAAATCAGGATGGATAATTTAGAGAGGGAAGTTGAAGAGATTAGAAAACATCAAATAGCCCATACCATATACAGAGATGAATTTGAGAAATTGCAAAATCGGGTCAAGGCTTTGGAAAAGCTTTTGATTAAACAATAGACAGTTTAGATTCTGGCTCATTGACAGAAATCTTTAAACCAGTAGAATGGGATTATATCTTCTTTGCACATTTAAAATTTAATAAAGTATTAGTTAATTCAACATTTTAGAGTTGCTTTGACTATTTTTTTGAAGTTATGAGCTAATCAAAACTTTTTATTTGAGAGTTTGATCCTGGCTCAGGATGAACGCTAGCGGCGTGGATAAGGCATGCAAGTCGAACGGTCCGATTTATCGGACAGTGGCGAACGGGTTAGTAACACGTAGATACGTGCCTCAGAGTCTCGCATAACTCCGAGAAATCGGAGCTAATTCGAGATGGTCTCGCAAGAGTAAAGATTTATCGCTCTGAGAGCGGTCTGCGGTCTATCAGCTTGTTGGTAGGGTAACGGCCTACCAAGGCAATGACGGATAGGGGACATGAGAGTGTGATCCCCAACAAGGGCACTGCGACACGGGCCCTACTCCTACGGGAGGCAGCAGTCGAGAATAATCCACAATGGGCGCAAGCCTGATGGTGCGACGCCGCGTGCTCGAAGAAGTTCTTCGGAATGTAAAGGGCTTTTCTGTCTGAGAAATATTTATATGATGTTAGGACAGGAATAAGAGGCTGCTAATCACGTGCCAGAAGCATCGGTAATACGTGAGCCTCGAGCGTTATCCGGATTTATTGGGCGTAAAGCGTCCGTAGGCGATTTGTTAGGTCTTCTGTTAAAGGTTGGGGCTCAACCCCAAAGGTGCAGAAGAAACCGGCAAGATAGAGGGCATCAGGGGCTGATGGAACGGTCGGTGTAGGGGTGAAATCCGTTGATATCGACCGGAACACCAAAAGCGAAGGCATTCAGCTGGGATGACCCTGACGCTGAGGGACGAAAGCGTGGGTAGCGAACGAGATTAGATACCTCGGTAGTCCACGCCGTAAACGATGGATACTAGCTATTTGAAGTGTCGACCCTTCAAGTGGCGAAGCTAACGCGTTAAGTATCCCGCCTGGGAAGTACGATCGCAAGATTAAAACTCAAAGGAATAGACGGGGCTTCACACAAGCGGTGGACCATGTGGCTTAATTCGATGCTAAGCGGAGAACCTCACCAGGGCTTGACACCTAACTGAAAGCTTTCCGAAAGGATTGCCCCTTTTAGCAGTTAGGCAGGTGTTGCATGGTTGTCGTCAGCATGTGTCTTGAGATGCTCCCTTAAATGGGGTAACATGCGCAACCCTCGCTCTATGTTTTATATGTCATAGAGAACTGCCCGGGATAACCGGGAGGAAGGCGAGGACGACGCCAAATCAGCATGACCCTTTGACGCCCTGGGCTGCACACGTGGTACAATGGGACTGACAATGGGCGAAGTCGTAAGACGGAGGTAATCCCACCAAACGGTCTCTTAGTTCGGATTGAGGTCTGAAACTCGACCTCATGAAGCCGGAATCGCTAGTAATCGCTGATCAGCCATGCAGCGATGAATATGTTTCTGAAGCTTGTACTCGGGTGACTGGCAGCTAATTAAGCTGGTCTGTTAAAATCAGACTAGAAAAACTAAAGATTTTCTAAAGTGAAATCGCAGGTTAAAATCGCGAGGTTTTAACTGAAGGGCGAAAGTAGCATTTTCTAGCTTGAATATTCGTTCGAGGCATAAATAAGATGGTGATCCTGCGAGTACATGGAGAAGCTATCTTTAGAAGTATCTTATTTATGTGTAGGAATATCGAGATGGAAAAGAATAGTTTAATTAGTGACCCAGTGAGATCTTGTAATTGCTTCTGCGGTAAGCTAACATAAAATTGGAGTTAGTTTGCTTCAGAATAAAAGATTAAAGCAATTTAATTTTTATGCAATCGCAAGAAGTCAGCAGAGCTCATAGTACTGCGGTTAATGATCGCAGGAAGGAGCGAAACCGATTAGTCAAGAAACTCAACCCTTATTACATTACGGGTTTTATAGATGGGGAAGGAGGTTTCTGGGTAGGAATTTATAGAGACGAGAAGATGAAAAACAAGGTCTTTGTTAGAGCTCAATTCGAGATAGAATTGAGAGCAGATGACAAAGAAATCCTAGAGAGAATTCAAAAAACCTTAGAATGTGGAAGACTTTATGACTGTAACTATGAACGTTACGGCTGGTATCCACATGTTAAGCTTAAAATTTCTAGGTTTGATGACATCGTCAATAAATTAATTCCATTCTTGGAAAAATATCCTCTTCAGGCTAAAAAAGCCAAAGTGTTCCGATATTTCAAAAAAGTCATTGAGCTTAAATTGAATAAAGAGCACTTAACCAGTAAAGGGGTTAAAAAAGCTTTTGATCTTCAGGAGAAGATGAGAGCTTTGGGTAAAAAGAAAAAATCGGTAACCGCTAGAGTACGGGAAAACCGTTCGCTCAGTGGTGCAGGACGATTCAAACTGGCGCTACAGCGCTCAGATATACATTGATCCTAATACCGCCCATCAAGTTAGAGAAGCCAACAGTAGCCGATGTCCCTGCTCGTCAGGGCCTAAGCTAAGGCTGGTGACTAGAACTAAGTTGTAACAAGGCATCGGTAGCGGAAGCTGTCGATGGATCATTTCCTATTTTTTTGAAGTTGTCGACGGAGGTTAAAGATTGAGAATTCTGTTTTTAACTTCACAGGATGTTGATCGACAATCCAATATGTCGATCGTCAAAGCAACTCTAAAGTATTGAATTTCTAAACAATTAACCCGATTTACTTTAAGGGGTTTTTGTGCTAGAATTTTTGTATTAAGGGCGTGTAGCTCAGCCGGTTAGAGCGCGTCACTGATAATGACGAGGTCCGAAGTTCGAGTCTTCGCACGCCCACCGCTGATTTATGAGCAAACAGGAATTTACAACTAAACAGGGATTGGAAGATCTAAGGAAAGAGTTAGATTACTTAAAGAACGAGAAAACCAGAGAAATCGCGGAGCTGATCAGGCATACCGCCTCTTTCGGCGATCTGAAAGAAAATGCCGCTTATCATGACGCTAAAGAAAAGCAGTTATTTTTGCAGATGAAGATCAAAGAGCTGGAGGACAAGATTTCCAATTCAGAGATAGTGGAGAAAACCGATTCCGGAGTTATTGATGTCGGCAGTAAAATAAAGTTGTTGATGGACGGAGAAGAGCAGGAGTTAGAGATAGTCAGTCCGACTATGGCTGATTCAATGAAAGGGAAGATTTCTTATGACGCGCCCCTCGGTCAGTCAATTATGAATCGAAAAGTAGGGGAGGAGTTTGAGGTTGATGTGAGCGGGAATAAGTTTAGTTGCAAGATTTTGGAAGTTAAGTAGCCAGGGCCCTTAGTTCAGTTGGCTAGAATGCCTCATTTGCAATGAGGAGGTCGTCGGTTCGAATCCGACAGGGTCCACTAAATAGGAAATCGCAAGCAAGGGGCAGTCGCCTCGCTTCTCTTGGCGACCAAATCGTAAAATTTTTGGAGAGAAAAAATCAGTTGGCGATTCTGTATTTTAGGAAAAGAAAATTTTTTATGCATAATCTTTACGCAAAAATTCTTAATGAATCCATTCCTGTTGATGATAAATTCAGAAATATTTCCGAGAACGAATTGTCGTCATACGAAGTCGTTTTTAATGTTCCGCCGTTCCACCCGCGAAGCAATGAAATAAGCCAGTATTCGCTTCGCGTTTCTGAACTATCAAAAAATACATTTAACGATTCACAGCTAATTTTTGTAGATAAAGGGCTAGAAAAAACCTTTGTAAAAGATATTTTCCCGACATCGGGGAATGTATTTTTTGAAGAAGCGCGTGAAGAAACTTTCAAAGAATGGAATTGGCTCAATAATTTCATTGAGAAAAACAAAATCAAGGAACGCGAAGCGAAAGAAGTTGTTGGAGTTGGAGGCGGACTTACTCTCAATGTGGCGGCATACATCGCGGAACTTTTGGATGTGCCTCTTATTCTTGTTCCAACGACAGTAATTGGAATGGCGGACGGAAGCGGCGGAAAAGTTAGGTTAAACATGGTTGATAAAGGCAGGTTTTTTAAGCATTACTACAAAAGTTTTTACGAGCCGAACGAAATAATTGTTGATCATCGATTTTTAGACACGCTTTCCGAAAAACATATTGCAACCGGACTTGGTGAGGTGATAAAGCACGGAATTTACCAATCGCAAGCACTTCTTGATTTTTTATTGTCGTCAAATTTTGACCCACACAAAAATCGTAAGTCATTGTTAAAAGCAATTTTATGGACAGCGTCGTTGAAAGCAGTGTGCCTAAAAATCGATGTAGAAGAAAACGCAAACGGCTCGCGAAAAATTTTGCGTGGTGGTCATGAAATTTCAGACCGTATCGAGGAAGATACTCACTTTGAAATTCCGCACGGGCTTGCCGTTGCGATTGGAATGTACCGAGAGATGGAATTGGGTGAACACGATTTGTTGCCATTGTTTGTAAAATTTTGTGATAAATTTGGTATTCCGAAAACGAAAGATGAATTTAGCCGCCAAAGAAAAACTTGAAATTGTCATCGGCGCGACGGAGCCGCGATTTCGGATTTTCGCGGGGGCATTTCCTCGCCGCCGCAGGCGGCGAAAACCGTCCGAACTATTTCAATAATATCCCACCATATTGAATTAGTCGCCTCGCTCGGGTGCTCATTCCTCCTTCAGCGGGCAGTTTTGCGAGCAAATCAAAGGGTTTTTTGAAATCAAAATATTCCCTTAAACAACCGAGATAGGCCTTTATAGTTTTAAAGCTATAATTTCTTAATTTTAATTCTTGTCTTGTCTGTTCCAGATATTTTTGTTGCATAATTTTATGAAAATTAGTAGAGTAAAATTGATTGAGTCGTTATTGCTTATTTTATTGATTCAAGTTCGTATAATACACAAGAAAAAGTCGATATTATGCATTCAGTTCGTCTAAAAACGAGTTATCGGAAATATTGCTCTTTTAAATAAAATACTTTTAGAAGGAATTCCCCTTCAACAAATGAAAAAGGAGGTGTTAAAATGGGCATTTGGCACATTGATCAAGGGTGTGAGTTGGCGTTAATTCGGTTGAACGATGCGCTTTGCTCGTTCGAACGGGCAACTGGGCGAGAATATACACTAATTCTCGTTCCCGAAACGCTAAACGAAAAAATCCACATGTCGCAAAGCGGCAAACCTCTGCCCCCGAATTCTGACATGAGTCCCGAAGAAATTCTGGCAATGGCACTGAAAAAGAGAGAAAAATCCTAAAGGAGGTTTCAATTTGAGGGAACGAACCACCAAACCCGTTCCCTTCTTCTAAAAGTATTTTATTTTGCTGGCTTAACGCCAGCAAGCTATCGCCTAAAAGAGCAATACATCCGATAACACGGCATATCTAGTTACGGCTTTTTACAAAAGCCTCCACCCAAATTGCTACGCAACTTCAGATATGCCGATATGTTATACGCAATTCAAAAAAATTTTGAATTGCGTATAACATTAGGATTATGAGAAGTTGCGACCGTAGGGAGCAATTTGGGTGAGGACTGCAAGTCCGAACCAGATAATCGCTGTTATGTGTTTTTTCTGCAAGAAAAAATGCCGAAACGAAGCGTAGGCACAGTATGATGCAGAAAATTTTGCCGTATAGAATTAAGCCTCTTTGCCGTTCCTACAAATAGAAATATAATCTCCATATTCTGATTCAAAAGTTGGCCATGTTTTGATTGTTTCAACATTGCCAAAAACTCTTTCATAAATAACCTGGCGTTTTTTCATTGAAGTTTTAAATTCTTTCATTAAAACATCATTCCAAAGAATTTCAATCGTGGCTTCTATAACAGGATCAGGAGCTCCATTTTGGATCGTTTCTCTTAGATATTCGTGTCCTAATTTTGCAGCAGCTATTTTTCTTTCAGCTTCATTTGCATAATCATCAATACAACAATCTGAAATTAGAACAAATCCGTCTGGTTTCACCATAGAAGCCATTTTTCTGACAGCTTCTTCTTGTTTGTCATAAGGTATGTGATGAAGAGATCCAGTACAAATTACTGCATCATATTGTTCATCAGGTGTCCAGGTTAGCACATCTCCTAATTCAAAATCAATTTGAGGATATTTGTCTTTAGCATGTGGAATATATCTGTTATCAATATCTACTCCTCGAAGTTTTAAATTTGGTCTTCTTTCTGCTATTTTCCCGAGCAAATATCCGGGCCCGCACATCAAATCAAGCAGAGTTCCATTTTTTGGAACATTCTCTGTTAAGTAATCTAAAACTTTATTCCATGATGTAATATATGGCCAATATTGTAATTCTTGTTCGTACACTTTTGAATCAGGTAAACCTTTCATAATATATAGTAATTAAGGAGATTATATAAAGATTATTCTTAAGGGCAAAGGGGCTTACTAAAATAATTTACGGCAAAATTTCCGAGTAATATTTCACATAACATCAGGGATATACGAAGTTTTGCGACGAAGGAGCAAAATTTGGAGAAATGCCGAGCTGAGGCATTTCTCATATATCCCTTGTTAAGTGACCTGACGACCGAAGGGAGGAAAGCGCAGCGTCCCCGAAGCGTTTCCCGTAGCCAGCCGTTACAAATTACGCTTAATGATTTGCTTTGCAGAATTATCTATATCAATCTTAGCAGAACTGCCCGATAAATCATACAAAATTTCAAAATCAAAACCTAAATCAAATGCTTCAAAGACAGAAGCTAAAAGGCAAGCATCTAAATCCAAACCACAAAAGTATAATTTTGAAATTTTGTTCTGACTCAAAAAATCAACAAATTGTTTTGACTTGAATATTGAATACGTGCTCTTTTCAAAAATATGATTCTCCAATGCAATTTCAGAAAGCTCTGGAGCAATATCGGTTTCAGAAGAAGTTTTGCATTTATTCCATCTCAATTTTTTGACGAAATTTGAGCTTTCTAAATTGGTGAATCGTGAGAAAATAATAAAATCATATTTTTGTGTTTCAATATGCTTCTTGATTTTTTGAGGAAGAGATTTGGTTTTATCTGTGATAAAACAATTCTGTAAGTCCATCACAATAAGGGCAGTTCTGCTCATAATATTCATTAACTTAGATTGATATATAAATCATTTCATTAAAGGCGGGCGGAGGGAAATGTCGCATAACTCGTTTTTAGACGAACTGAATGCATAATA
>Ga0326597_10002236_pt1 | contig 29185 bp, 21 predicted proteins | sample RVTome_12_FD_203789 | JGI IMG/M metagenome (GOLD analysis project Ga0326597, IMG submission 203789) | Soil microbial communities from uranium-contaminated site in the Upper Colorado River Basin, Wyoming, United States - RVT100D185 | ecosystem: Environmental > Terrestrial > Soil > Contaminated >... | reverse complement strand
CCAGGCGCTGCAGTCTCCCGGCATTGCCAATGCTTCGGTTACCGGCACCGGTGCCGCGGTGGCGGCCGATACCGCGGCCACGGTGACCAACACCACCGCAACGCTCAACGCCGACGTCAATGCGTCCGAGGTCGGCACCGGCACGTTCGACACCTCGGCCGCCGGCGGGAGCTTCACGGTCAACGGATTTACCGTCAACTTCCTGCAGAACGACACGATTGGCACCGTCACCACCAACATCCAGGCCGTTCTGGACACGAACAACGTCAATGCGACCGCGAGCAACAACGGCACCGTGATCACCATCGCGGCCGATGATGCCGATACGACCATCACGCTTGGCGGTGCCGACCTCGCCGCGGTCGGTCTGGACACGACGACGAGCACGGCCAACGTTAACCTCATCACCCAAGGCGCGGTTGCGCAGGGCGAGACGCTGACATTCACCGTCGGGTCCGGGTCCACCCAGACCATCACCTTCGGCACCGGCGGCACCGAGGTCTCGGCGCTGGCCGAACTCAGCACCGCCCTCGGCAACCTCACCGGGTTCTCGTCCGCGACGGTCAACGCAACCAACGGCAACATCTCGTTCACCGCTCTGAGCTCGGCCGACGGTTTTGCCACCAACACGACGCTGACCTTCGAGCCGGCCAACGCCACCATCGGCGCGCTCACCGCCAGCTCGACCCTGACCGTTCAGGTTGGCAGCAACACCACCACCACCGTCACCTTCGGGACTGGCGCCAATGTCGGCAACCTGCGCGATCTGAATGCGGCCCTCGCCAGCCTCGCCGGCGGCACCGCTTCGGTCGACACGGCAGGCAACTTGTCCGTCGCTGCCAACAACAACACCGACTCGATCACGATCGGCGGCACGACCTCGCTCGCGACCTTCGGCGTCACCGCCGGTGTCACCGCGCCCGCCAACAACGCCGACCGCGCGGCCCTCGAGGCTCAGTTCAACGACCTCCGGACCCAGATCGATCAATTGGCGGGCGACACCAGCTTCAACGGCGTCAACCTGCTCGGCGGGGACAATCTGTCGGTGATCTTCAACGAGGGCAACACCAGCTCGCTGGCCATCACCGGTGTGACCTTCGACTCCGCCGGCCTCGCAATATCGGCCGCCGCGACCGATTCGTTCCAGAACAACGCCAACGTCAACGCTCGGCTGACCGAACTCGACGCCGCGATCCGTACGCTGCGCCAGCAGGCCGCGACATTCGGCTCGAATCTGTCGGTGGTGGAAATCAGGCAGGACTTCACCAAGAACCTGATCAACACGCTGGAAACCGGCGCGGCCAACCTCACGATCGCCGACGCCAACGAGGAAGGTGCCAACGTGCTGGCGCTGCAGACCCGCCAGCAGCTTTCTTCGGTCGCCCTGTCGCTCGCATCGCAGGCTGACCAGAACGTGCTGCGGCTGTTCTAGAGCATAATCCGACCGGAGCGAAGCGAGGATCGATAAGATTATGCGGCCAAAACAAACAGATAGAGCGTCTATCCGATTCAATTAGATCGGATTGCGCTCTAAGCGGGCGCGTTTACGCAACAGCGGGGGCGGGACCCGACGGTCCCGCCCCCTTTTTTCGCTCCCACCACAGCGAGGCTGCATCTCGACGATGGCGCTCAAGGTCACGCTCAAGCCCCGTGAGAGGTTCATCCTCGGCCAGTCGGTCATCACCAATGGGGATCACCGCTCGAACCTCGTGATCGAGGGTGGCCAGCCGATTCTGCGCGAAAAGGACATATTGCGCCCGGACGACGCGGACACGCCATGCAAGCGCATCTACTGCATGATCCAGCTTATGTATCTGGCGTCCGATCCGCGCGCTCACCACGCGGTCTATCTGCAGCTCGTGCAGGACGTCGCCGTCGCCGCGCCGAGCACCCGCCAGACCCTCCAGCGCATCAATAATCTAATCTTAACGGATGCTTACTACAAAGCACTGCGAGAAGCGAAACAGCTGATCGCCTATGAAGGGGAGCTACTGAATCATGCGGAATGCAGCCGACGCATACGGAGCTGTGGCAAAGCAGACCGGCACGCCTCGCGAGCTTGAAGCCTCGCTCCTGGTAAACGCCGCCGGCATGCTCCAGTCGGCCAAGGAGAACTGTACCGCACGCAGCTCGGCTCTCGGCGAAGCGCTGGCCTACAACCGTCGCCTGTGGTCGATCTTTGCCTCCGCCGTGGCCGACCCGAAAAGCCCGCTGCCGATCGAGATCCGCAACAACATCGCTTCTCTGTCGGTTTTCATCTTCCACCAGACGCTCGAGGCGGAGTCCAAGCCTGCGGCGGACAAGCTGTCGGCCCTGATCCGCATCAACCGCGAAGTGGCCGCCGGCCTGCGCGGCTCGGAGACAGCCTGACGACCCTGGGACACCGGCCCGGCTGCGTGAGCGCGCGGCCGATCGCTTTCCCTGCCTGCCGATCGCTTTCCCTGCCTACAGGAAGTTGACCAGCGTCAGCCGCGCCAGGATGGCGGTGGTCTCGAAGCTTGCCTGAAGCTGCGTCTGCAGGCGCAGGAAGCGCACGCCGGTCTCCTCGAGATCGACGCCTTCGGTCGCATCGAGCGTTCCCTCGGCGAATGCCAGCGTCTCCCTGTGCCGGTCCCTCGCGGCATTGATGGCAATGTGCCGGTGGGCCAGTTCTGTCGCAACGTCGCTTACCGCAGCGGCCCCGGCGCCGCCCGACAGCGCCGGCAGGCCGCGCGCCTTCAGCGCCTCGTAACGCTCCTGGTCGGTGCCAAGCGAGGCATCGAACCGCGACACTGCAATCAGCGCCACCTGCTTCACCGCATTTCTGAGCGCTGCTTCGTCGGCGCGCGCGCCGTAGCCGATCGTGCGCCCTTCGTCGACACGCGCGAGCGCGCTCTCGCGCGCCGGCGTTACGAGATCGCCGCGGTACCAGAACACCGTGTCCGCGGCTGTCGCGTCGACCACCGAGGTGGCGCTGTCGAACGGCGGGCCGGCGACCCTTTGCGGCGGGGTCGCGGCATCGAAGTCGAAGAACTCATTGGCCGCCTGGACAGCCGACGCGGCGCGCAGCTCGATCGCCGCGACACGGCCGATCTCGGTGCGCAGCGCCGTCTCGAAATTCGCCGCTGTTGTATTCTCGTCGGCGCCGATCGTGAACCCGCCCGCGCCGGGCGGCACGGCCGTAGTCGCAACAAGGCGGATTTCGCGGCTCGTACCGTCGGGCAGCGCGACCTGAATGGCGATCTCCTCGCCCGCGACGGGCAGCGTCGCGGAGAACACTACGTCGATCGTCGCCGGCGCGCCCGCAGGCCCCGTCACACTGGTCCCGGTGAGCGAGGACGTAACGCCGGCAAGCTTGAATCCGAACGGATGGCCGGCAGCATCCTCGGCAACGCTCGCCGCCGAACCGACCGCCGCCGGAACGGCGAGCCGGCCGAGCCCGTCGCTGCCGAGATCGGCCGCCGCGCGTTCGCTCACGACCTGCCGGAGCCCGGCCCGCGCGCCTTCGCCCTCGAGGATCGCCCGGTCGGACGCCACGGGCCGCGTCTCACTGTCGCGCCCGGCAAACAGATAACGGCCATTGACCTCGCTGTTGAGCAGCTGGACGAGCTGCGACAGCCCGGCCTCGGCGGTGTGCTGGATCTGCGTTCTGCCGTCGCTGCCGGTCTCGTAGGGCGCGATCAGCCAGGCGCCGTGCAACGTCCCGACGACATCCTGCATGCCGCTGAGCGCCCCGTCCATGACGTTGAGGCGCAGATCGACCAGCGTGATCGTGGTCATGTAGCTCTCGATGCGGGCGATCTGCCCGCGCAGTTCGAGCGCAAGCGACCGGCCGCTGCCGATGCCGCCGTAGGTCGTGGCCTTGCGCCCGGTGCCGAGCTGGACCTGGAGCTCGGCCATCTGCTGCTTGAGCTCCTGGATGTGCACCGGCAGGGCGCCGCCCGGCCGGATGGTGGATACCGCCATCGGTTCAGACCCTCACCAAGACGTTCAGCAGTTCCTGCACCACCGAAATGACCCGCGCATTGGCCGAGTAGGCGGTTTGCAGCACGATCAGCCGCGACAGTTCCTCGTCGATGTCAACGCCCGACTCGTCCTTGAGGCGCTGCTGGATGGTATGGGTCACCGCCGATTGTGCCGAGCGCTCGGCTTCCGCGGCGGCGACCTTGCCGGTCTGGAACGTGATGACCTGGCGCGCATAGTCGTCGACCGTCGTGCCGAGCGGCGCCTTCTCCGAGCCGAGACCACCCTGCGGCGCGAACCGGAAAGCCTTCTCGGTCAGTCGCTCGAGCAGCTCGAGCGGCCGGGACTGGTCGCCGAGCGGCGTCTGCGGGCTTGACGCGTAGACCACGAGGGAGGTGTCGTCGGCCCTGACCGCGGGATTGAGCGCGATGCGCTGCGCGAAGCCGGGTTTCTGGCCACCGCCCTCGAGCGCATTGGTGTAGACGGCGCCAGCCGGCCCGTCGCCGAACAGCGCAAGCCCAAGCCCCTGGTCTGCCGTCTGTGTCGCAGTGACGCGGGCTGTCACGCCGGTGATGTCGATGGTGCCGGCCGCTCCGTCATCGAGGATGCGCAGGGTGCTGCCGCCCGGGTTGGATACCGAGAACGATGCGCCGAGAGCCAGCGCGAGCGCCGACGCCGCGCCCGCGACACCGCCGGAGAAATCGATGCCGATCACCGTGTCGCCGGGATCGGCCGTGACTGAATTGCTGAGTGGCAGAAGCGCGCCATCGTCGACACGCAGCACCGTGACGGAACGGGTCTCGCCCGGCGGCGTCAGGGTATAGGAAATTGCAATCTCGTCGCCGGCGAGAAGGCCGGCCAGATCGATGTCGAAGCCGCTCTGCGCCCCCGCCGTCACCGCGACGCCGTCGACCTGCTGCTCGGAGAGCGCGGAGGCAAGCCCATGCGCCAGCTCGTCGAGCTGCGCCGCGGCTGCCACCAGGACGTCGTCGCGCAGCTCGCGCAGGCCGGCGATCACGCCGCCGCGCACCTCGCCGCTTGCGAACAGATCGAGCCGTTGGCCCGCGCCATTGTCGAGATAGAGCGTGCCCACGCCGCGTTTGGCCGGATCCGAGTCGTAGAGTGACTGCGCACCGATCTGAGCGCTCTGCTCGAACACGAATTTCTTGGCGCCGATGCCGTCGACCAGGAGATTGCCGGAGGCGGTCAACACCCTGACCGAACCGCTGCCGCTTTCCTGCACGCGAATGTCGATCAGAGTGGCAAGCTGGGTGAGAAGCAGATCGCGCTGGTCGAGCAGGTCGGCCGGCGAGCCCGTGGAAGCCGCAACCAGCCCGTTCACCTCGGCCAGGCGGCCCAGAATCTGGTTGGCGCTGGCGGCCGCCTCGGCGATGCCCTGCTCGGCGTTCTGGCGCAGCGCCTGTACGGCGTTCGCGAGGCTGTTGATGCGCGCGGCGAGCCCATCGGCCTGCGCCAGCACGCCGGCGCGTGCGGCTGCCGACTCGGGGCTGTCGGCGAGGTTTTGCAGCGCGTCGACGAAGCCGTTGACCGCGGTGTCGAGTGCGCCGGCGCCGCCCGGGATGCCGAACAGCGCATCAAGGCGGCCAAGCGAATCCGCGATCACGTCGATCCGCGCCTGCGCGCTGGTCTGGTCGCGCAGCTGGAGCTGCATCAGTGAATTGAGAAGCCGCGTGGCTTCGGTGACGCGCACGCCGATCGTCTCGCCATTGGCCAGGATCGCCTGCTGCTGCAGCGTCTTGCGCGTGTAGCCCGGCGTTTCCGCGTTGGCGACGTTTCGCGATACCAGCTCGACTCCGGCCTGCGTGGCGTGCAGGCCGGAAACCGCGGTAAGCAGAGCTGACGATAAGCCCATTGCGTCCCCTCTGCGCATGATCCCGAAAGAGAGTACGCCACTCGGGAAACATCACGCGCAATCAATTTGCTAGAGCAGATACCTGATTCGCCAGGTTCGTGTCCCGCTCCAGTAGACGGCGCGCGACAGGCTCAGCCGCGGTCCCGCGCCGACCAGCTCCGCACTTACCGAATCATGTTGAGCGCCTCCTGCATCATCTCGTCGGCGGTAGTCACGATGCGCGTGCCCGCGGCATAGGCCTGCTGGGTCACGATCAGCTTGGAGAACTCGTCCGCGATGTCGGCATTGGATCCCTCCAGCGAGGCCGGCACGATGGTCCCCTGCGCGCCAAGGATCGCTGGCCCCGATTCGGCCGTCGCGGCGAATGCGCCGCCGTCGAGTTTCGCCAGCATCGAATCGGCGTTGAAGCTGGCCAGCGTGACCTCGTAGAGCTCGAGCTGCTCGCCATTGGTGTAATTGCCGACGATGCGGCCTCCGGTGGACACCGAGATGCTCTCGAGCTGGCCCGAGCCGAATCCGTCCTGGTCGAGGCTGGTGATCGACACCACGCCGTCGGCGTTGGCGAATTGCGTCACCGCCGATGTCCCGTGGTCGAGCCGCACGTTGCCGAGGTTGATGCCGTCGACCACCAGATTGTTGATCGTCACGCTGTTGATCGGCGGCGCGAGTCGGCCGGTCGCGTCAAACGTGTAGTCCGTGCCGATATTGCGCCACGCAACCTGGCCGCCCGTCGCGTCGGAATCGGTCAGCGCGAACAGGTTCCACTGGCTGTCGCTGATCTTGCCCCAGCGAAACTGGATGTCGACCGCCGCCCCCGTTGCGCTGAACGCCGTGAGTGCGCCGCCGGCCACGGTCGACTCGATGAATGGCGTGGCTTCGCTGGCGATCACCGTGCCGGCGCCGGCGACCGGGCTGGTGGTGCCGCCGCTGATGCCAAAATTCGCGAATGTGACGGTGCCGCCGACAGTGATTGAGCTGTCGTTGTTGTTCGCGGCGAGCGATATGTTGCCTGCGCCGTCGATCGACGCCGACACACCGCTGATGCCGGCGATCGCCGCCTGAAGTTCGGCGAACGTCGAGACCTGGCCGCCGGCGGTGCCGAAGGTGATCGTCTCGACCGCACCCGAGCCGTACTGCACGGTGAGCGTCTGGCCGGCCGAGACCGCGCCCTGGGTAATCAGGTTGTTCGGGCTGGTGATCGCGGCGGTGAGGCCAAGCTCGGTCAGCGTGGTCGCGCTGCTGGTGCCTGCAATGTCGATCGCGGTGTCGGCATCGTCGCTCGTCAGAACGAGCTGGTTCAGACCGTTCAGCGTCGCGGAGACGCCGGTAGAGCCCAGCACGCCGTTGATTGCGGACAGCACATTGGCGGCGTTGGCGCCCGCACCGATGGCGATGGACGAGCCGTTTATGTCGATATTGCCGGTGCTCGCGGCCAGGGCCGAGAGATCGGCCGTGCCGGTCCGGCTGGCCACAGCGTCCGCGGTGATCGCCGCGCCGCTGCCGGTGACGGCAACCGGCACCGCGGTGACCGGAACGTTGGTGAAGGCGCTGCCGTTGAGCAGCTCCGAGCCGGGCGTCTGCGGGTCGGCGTCGGCGGTCCTCGGAAAGACAGGAAGGTTGGCCTGGTAGTCGATGGTCGTCGTTGCCTGCGCCGGCAGAAATCCGTTGGCGATGGTGACGACCTGCGGCGTTCCGCCGACCGGATTGCCGGTTATGGCATCGATAGGGATGCCCTTCAGGTAGGAGCCGGCCGAATTGGCCAGCTGCCCATTCTTGTCGAGGTCGAAATCGCCCCGCCGCGTATAAAGGTCGATGCCGAGGAACACCGAATTGCCGTCGCTCTCGCCGGCTTTTTCCTCGACGATGAAGTAGCCGTCGCCGCTGATCGACATATGCGTCGCGATGGTCGAGTCGCGGATATCGCCTGATACCGTGTTGGTTGCGCGCGACAGCGCGAAAACCGAACCGCCGGGCTGCGTGCCAGGGCTCGATTCCGTCACCAGGTCCTTGAAAACCGTTTCGGTGCGCTTGTAGCCGATAGTCTGCGAGTTCGCGATGTTGTCCGATACATGCTCAAGCGCGAACGACTGCGCCTGCAAGCCGGCGATCGCCGTCGTCATCGCCCCGAAAATGCCCATGCCCCGTCTCCAACTGCCAGATTGCCGGCAAACCGGCCCCACCAGCGCAAAGCAAAGCCCGCGCCAGCCAGACAATCGCTTATTTGTCAGATAGTTAGCTTAATCGGCAGAATTCGCTGCGGTGGCTCCGGGGACGAATTTTCCGCCCGCACCGGCAATTGCTGCCGGGTAAACGGCCATCCACAAGGCACGTTTGGGTCGCGTCGCGGGACCGGCTATCGCAGCTCGATCGCCATGCCGCTGAGGTCGATCGAGAACTCAAGTCCCACCTTTTTGCCGCGCAGATGCAGCTCCACCCCGCGGGTGTTCTGCAACAGCGCCGCGCCCTCCCCGCCGGCCACCGCATAGCCCGACTCGGTGGCGCTGTAGATGCCCTGGATGTCGTAGGGATTGTGCAGATTGTACACTTCGCCGACAAGATCGGCACTCGACGCGCCAATCGTCGCGCCGAGGCTGACGCCGGCGATACTCAACGGATAGGCGTTGCCCTGAAAATAGAGCGTTCCCGAACCGCCGCTGATGCCGACGATGAACCCCGCCTTGAGCAGCTCGATCTGGATCGTTCCGCTCGGTCCCTGGGCGCGTGCCGGCATGGCGAATATGAGTATGGCGAGCGCGGCAAGCGCCGCGAACGGCACGAATCTGCATGATCTGGTCGGCATTGATGGGTCCCTCCTCGGGGCAGTTTCCCGATCCGTCCGGACTGTGCCGGGCCTGCCCATCCCTGTCGCAGAATGATCGACTTGCGGTTGGCTGGCAAGGCTGCGACAAAGCCGCGCGCGTGCTATATCCCGCTCGGCCCGCCCGAGTCGGCCGTGCAATGTGGCACCGCGTCCGCTACCGGCGATGCCTGCTCGCCCACGGAGAGTTGAGCTGAAGCTTCTGGTCCTCAGACACGCGAAATCCGAGCCGAACCGCCCCGGAGCACGTGACCTCGATCGCACGCTGAACTCCCGCGGCCGTCGCGATGCGCAAGCCGTGGGACGGGCGCTGCTGGAGCGCGATCTGGTGCCCGCGCTGGCTCTCTGCTCGCCGGCCCTGCGGACGCGCCAGACCCTGTCCGAGGCCGCCGCCGCCTGGAGCGGCAAATGCGAGCAACGTCCGGTCGAAGAAATGTACGAGGCGCAACCCGCCGAGCTGGTCGGCGTTGTGCGCCGGTACGGTGGTGCGCGTTCGCCGCTGCTTCTGGTCGGCCACAATCCGGGTCTGCAGCGCTTTGCTCTCGCGCTCGCCGCCGACGCGGCAGCCGGCGCAGCCGAGGCGGTCGCCGCCGATTTCCCGACCGCGGCCCTGGCGGTGCTCGACGTTCAGGCCGAGCAATGGGACGACCTCGCCGCGCATTCGGCGCGTCTCGAAGCCTGTGTCCTGCCGAGCGAGCTGGTGTGAGCTGAATGAGCCAACCGACAGCGAGTGACGACCCGGCGCCGGGCGCCCGCTCCGGGCGTCCGCATTCGATTTTGCGGGTCGGATTCGGGCTCGAGGTGGTGGGCCGCCTGGCGCTCCGCGCCCCCCGCCTCACGCTCGCCCTGGTTCTGGTGCTGGTGATCGCCGCCGCCGCCTCGGCGACGCGCATCGGCTTCGACGACAGCCTCTACGCGATCTATTCCAACGACACGGCCGATTTCGAGCATTTCCAGCAGCTTTCGGACATGTTCCCGGTGCTGCGCGACCGTGAGGTGATCCTGTTCGAGGGGCCCGACACGACCACCCGCGCCGGGCTCGAACTGATCCGCTCGATCCACCTCGAACTCCAGTTCGTCGATGGCGTTCTGGGCGCGACCTCGATCTTCTCGACCCGCCGCCAAAGCGTGGGCGGCGCCGCGCCAGAGCCGGTTATACCGCGCGAAATTCCAGACGGTGCCGAGCTCGATCGCCTGCTCGACGAGATAGCGGCAAACCCGCTGGCCGGCGAGCGCATCCTCGCGCCCGACCGCAACGCCACCCTGGTAACCGTTGCGATCGATCCCGAATCCGATGCTATCGACTCGGCGCTGCGCATCCGCGACACCGCCCAGCAGCAGTTCGACGAGCTGGCCGGCGATCTGGACATCGAGATCGGCTTCACCGGGGCGCCGCTGCTGAGAAGCGAGATTCTGACCTCGTTGCGCCGCGACCAGCGTCTGCTGAACGGCATCGGCCTGTTCGTCACGCTGTCCCTGTGCCTCGCCTATTTCGGACGCTTCCGTCTCGTTGCCATCGCGCTCCTGCCCGGCGCCTGCGGCATCGTGTGGATTCTCGGCACGCTGGCCGCTTTCGGACAGAACATCAACGCCATCAACTCGGTGCTGCCGACACTGGTTCTGGTGATTGCGTTCGCCGATTCGCTGCACATGACGAGCTCGATGCGCGCGGCGCTGAGCGAGGGGCTGTCGGGCATCGAGGCAGCGCGCCGTGCCGTCGATCGCGTGGGCCCGGCCTGCGCCATGACGTCGATGACCACCGCCGTCGCTTTCGGCTCTCTCGCGACGTCGAGCTCAGATGCCATCGGCCGCTTCGGCTTTGCCGGCGCGGTGGCCGCACTGTTTGCATTCCTGGCCGTCATCACCGTCATTCCCTGCCTCGGCGCGCTGATTCTGCGTCCCTCGGACGGCCCCGCGCGCGGCGCCATCGACGGCTCGCTCACCCGCCTCAACTCGCGCGTTGCCGGCATCGCCGGCGACCTCGTCGGCGGCTACCCGCGCACAATCGCGCTCGCCGGTATTGTCATGCTCGCCGTCACCTCGGTGTTCTACTTCTCGGTCGAGCCGCGATACGGCTACCGGGACTTCCTGCCCGACCGCAGCCGCGCCAACGAGGTGATCGACCGTATCGACACGCTGTTCAAGGGCGCCGACAGCGCCACGATCCTGATTCGCCGCACTGCTGCGCAGGGCGAGGCGACGCCGCCGCCGGCCGAGGTGGTGCGTTCCCTGCATGACATCGCCGAGGATGCCGAGCGGTTCGGCAACGTCATGTCGCTCAAGACCGCGGAGCAGTGGATCGGCCGCGATCTTTCCCAATGGGCCGAGACCGCGATCTCGCGTGACGATCCGGACCTGCTGCGCAGCAATCTCGGCATGCCCGAGCACGTCGCCGCCCAATTCAAGTCGGACGATGCGACCGCCTGGCTTGTCTCGACCTCGCTTCCCTCGATGGACGCAAGCATTTCCGTGCCGCTGTTCAATGCACTCGACCGCTCCCTGGACACAGTGCGCGCCTCGGCCACCGGATATGACATAGCTGTCACCGGGATCGTGCCGATGACCACGCGTGCCGGCATCGATCTTGTGGCCTCGCTCAATCTCAACCTCGCCGCCGCGGTGATCGTCACGATCGCGCTGGTGGCGCTGTCGCTGCGCTCGGCCCTGGTCGGACTGCTCGCCGGCGTGCCCAATCTGCTGCCGCTTGCGATTGCCGGAACGGTACTTTATGTAACCGACACCGGCTTGCAGATCACGGGGATGGTGGCCCTGACGGTTGCATTCGGAATTGCGGTCGACGACACCATTCATCTGGTGCACCGCTGGCAACAGGAGTGCACGGCGCATCCGCCGACCAAGGCGGTGCAGATCGCGCTGCGCGAGGTGGGGCCGATCATGATCGCGACGACCCTGGTGCTGTCGGCCGGGCTGGTGGCGACGCTTGCGAGCGGCCTGCCCATGGTCCGCCTGTTCGGCGGGCTGTGCATTCTTACATTCGCCGCCGCCGTCGCCGCCGCGCTGTTCTTCATGCCTGCCGCGCTGACGCTGTTCGCAGACCGTGCTGCACCGCGAAATCGGGAGTAATCATGCGCTTCGCCCCCCTGACTGCCTTCTTGATCCTCACCATTCTGGCCGCCGCAAGCTCCGCCGCCCCGGCATCCGCGGCGAGCGAGGAGGCCGCGCTCAGCCAGCTCAAGAGCCCGGTCACCGGCGACTCGATGCTGAACGAGCTGATGGGCAAGTGGACCGGCGAAGGCGTCGTGCGCCAGTCTTCCGGCGGGGCAGAGGAGCCGGTGAAATGCCGGCTGACCAATATCTGGACGGCGGAAAACAAGCTGATGAAGATGCAGCTGGCCTGCCGCGGCATCGACTACGTGTTTACCGCGACGAGCTTCATTGGACGTTCCGGCAACGTCTACCGCGGCTCGCTTACTTCCTCGGTCAACGGCGACGCCAACGTGGCTGGCAAGCGCTCCGGCAACGGGCTTGCCTTCAACATGGTGGGCAACTCGCCGAAGGGGCCGGTCCACTCCAACCTGTCGCTCGCAATCGCCGGCAGCCGCGTCACCAACATCGTGCAGCGCACCGATCCCGATACCGGCCAGCGCTACACCGCTCTTCAGGTGACCATGTCGCGCTAGTGCGTGGGACCGAAAGGTGGGTCTGGTCCTTCCGACGCCAGCGCGCGTGCGCGAACGCGGCGGCCAGCCCACCGGTGCCGTAGTCCGGGGTGAGACTTCGAGCTGTCTCGGCGACCTTTCCCGCACCGCGCCGCGCCCCCGATGACATGATGGCCGCGATCACCGACGAGGCGCGCATCGCCGCGGCGAGCGCGGCCGACTTCGCCGCCTCGCTGTTCCAGCCCTCGGTCAGACTCGGCGTTACCGGACTTGCCCGCTCGGGCAAGACCGTCTTCATCACAGCGCTCGTGCACAATCTCATTCATGGTGGGCGCATGCCGCTGTTTCGCCCGCTCGCCACTGGCAGAATCCGCCGCGCCTATCTGGCGCCCCAGCCGGACGATGCGGTGCCGCGCTTCGACTATGAGGGCTGCCTCGCCGCGCTCACCGGCCCGGGCAGGGAGTGGCCGCAAAGCACGCGCTCGATCAGCGAGCTCCGCCTGATCGTCGAGTATGAGCCGCAGGGCCTGTTCTCCCGCCTGCGCGGCCGCGACCGCCTCACCATCGATATTGTCGACTACCCGGGCGAGTGGCTGCTCGATTTGGCCCTGATCGACCAGAGCTATGCGGACTGGTCGCGTGAGGCGATCGCGCTATCGCGGGAGAACCCGCGCCACCGCCTCGCCGCCGACTGGCATCGAACGCTCGACGACACCGATGCTGCCGCGCCTGCCGACGAAGAGACTGCGATCGCAGCCGCCCGCCTGTTCACCCAATATCTGCGCGCCTGTCGCGAGGACCGGTTCGCCCTTTCCACGGTGCCGCCGGGCCGCTTCGTCACTCCCGGCGACCTGCAGGACTCCCCCGCCCTCACCTTCGCGCCGCTGGAGCCGCCGCCGGGCGGCGCGGGCGCGCCGCGAAACTCGCTGTGGTCGATGATGGAGAGCCGCTTCGAAGCCTACAAGCGCATCGTCGTTCGGCCTTTCTTTCGCGACCACTTTGCACGCCTTGACCGCCAGATCGTTCTGGTCGACGCGCTCTCCGCGCTCAATGCCGGCCCCGCGGCAATAGCCGATCTTGAGCGTGCCCTCAAAGGCATCCTCGCCGTCTTCCGCTCGGGCCGCAGCTCGATACTGGGAGCGATCTTCCGGCCGCGCATAGACCGCGTGCTGTTCGCCGCGACAAAGGCCGACCATCTGCACCATTCCAGTCACGACCGCCTGCAGGCGATTCTCGCCCGAATCGTCGCTCCGGCTCAGGCTCGCGCCGCCGGCGCCGGAGCCGAGGTGGCCGCGCTGGCGCTCGCATCGGTGCGCGCCACCCGCGAAGCATCCGTGGCAAGCGCCGGACAAGAAATTGCCTGCATCACCGGTGTGCCGCGCGCTGGCGAGACAGTCGGCCAGCGCACCTTCGACGGCAACGAGGAGGCGGCGGTGTTCCCAGGCGATCTGCCGGACGATCCGGCGGCTGTCCTCGACGGTGATTTTTCCGGGCCTGACCGGCTGCGCTTCGTGCGCTTTCGCCCTCCCCTCATGGAGACCGGCCCGGCGGGCCAGCCCGTCCTGCCCCATATCCGGCTCGATCGGGCGCTCGAATTCCTGCTCGCGGATCGCTTTTCATGACACCGCCGCCGGCTCCGCGCAGGCCCCGCGCCTTCGGTCTCGCCGAGCCCGGCGTGAATTTGGCGCGCGGGCCCGCGCCGACTGAAGCGGAGGGGCCTGGGGATGGGGTGGAGCCGGTCGCGCCGCGGCCACGCCCGCGCGCGGGCCCCAGATGGGCGGCCCTTTTCGTGGCGGCGGTCGCAGCGCTTGCATCGCTTGCGCTTGGCGTTGCCGTCGCCGAATTCATTGCCGTGCTGATGGCGCGCCAGGGCTGGCTCGGATGGATTGCGCTTGCGCTTGCCAGCGTGGCCGGTCTCGCCTTTCTCGGCCTTATGCTGCGCGAGATCGCCGGCATTGTCCGGCTTTCGCGGCTGCGCCGCATTCACGACGCCGCGACGGCGCCGGTGCTGAGCGACCAGAAGGCGCGCGCGGTCCTCGTCGCGCTCGCGCATCTCTATGCCGGACGCCCGGAGCTTGCTGCCGGTCGCGCCGAGATCGCACGCCACCACGACGAAGTGGTGGACGCCGGCGACCGCCTCGCCATCGCCGAGCGCGCCCTGATGCCGGTGCTCGACGCCGAGGCGCGCCGCCTGATCGCAGACGCCGCCAAGCGCGTATCGCTGGTCACCGCGATCAGTCCGGCCGCTGCCATCGATGTCGGCGTTGTCCTCTATACCCAGTTCAATCTGATACGCCGCATTGCGACGCTCTACGGGGCGCGTCCCGGCGCCATCGGCCTGGTCCGGCTGGCGCGCCTCGTCGTCACCCATCTTGCGGTCACCGGATCGATCGCGCTCGGCGACGACATGATCCAGCAGCTCGTCGGCCACGGCCTCGCGGCGCGGCTGTCCGCCCGGCTGGGCGAAGGCGTGCTGAACGGGCTGATGACGGCGCGTGTCGGCCTTGCCGCGCTCGATCTGTGCCGGCCGCTGCCGTTCCGCGCGCTTTCGCGGCCGCGCGTCACGGATTTCGCGCGGCTCTTTCGCGCGCCTGCCGACCCGGCCTCACCGTCACAGGGCGGCACGGACCGGCCATCCGGTGCTGCCGGCTGACCTTCGCCGGCCGCCTCAGGCGACCCCCAGTTTCTTGTGAATGCTGGAGCTTGAGGTGGTGTACTGGAACACCAGCCGCTCGCCCGGGAATACGATGCCGTGGGCGTGATGCGCCATCAGCGCGGCTTCGTGGAAGCCGGACAGGATGAGCTTGAGCTTGCCCGGATAGGTGTTGATGTCGCCGATCGCAAAGATGCCCGGCAGGCTGGTCTCGAAAGTCGCGACATCGACGACGATGTGCCCGTCCTCGAGTTCGAGCCCCCAATCGATCACCGGGCCGAGCTTCATGGTCAGTCCGAGGAACGGCAGTAGCACGTCGCAAGCGATGTCGAATTCGCCATCGGCTCCCCGCGCCGCCACCGCTTCCAGTTGGCCGTCATGCCCGTGCAGGCCGGTCACCTGGCCGAGGCGGAAATCGACCTTGCCCTGTCCGGCCAGCTCCATCACGCGCGCCACCGTGCCGGGCGCCCCGCGAAACTGCTCGCGGCGGTGCATCAGCGTCACCTTCTCCGCCACCGGCTGAAGCGCCAATGTCCAGTCGAGCGCGCTGTCGCCGCCGCCCACGATCAGCACCCGGCGGCCGGCGAAGCTGTCCATGCGCCGGATCGAATAGAATACGGAACGCCCCTCGAACGCCTCGATTCCCGGAACCGGCGGCCGCTTTGGCTGGAATGAGCCACCGCCGGCCGCGATCACCACGACGCGGGCGAGAAATCGCGTGCCGAGGTCGCTGACGGTGAGCCAGCGCCCGTCCTGACACCGTGTCAGCGTCTCGATGATCTGGCCGAAATGGAACTGCGGCGCGAACGGCTTCGACTGTTCGATCAGGCGGTCCGTGAGCTCCTGGCCGCTCACCACCGGCAGCGCCGGAATGTCGTAGATCGGCTTTTCCGGATAGAGCTCGGCGCACTGGCCCCCGGGCCGGTCGAGGATGTCGACGACGTGGGCCCGGATGTCGACCAGTCCGAGCTCGAACACGGCGAACAGACCGATGGGACCGGCGCCGATGATCAGGGCATCCGTCTCGACGGGTGTCTCGGCCATGGCCGCCTCCGATCGGCTTGCACCCCTGCCCTAGAACTGGCGCTCCGGCGTGGTCACGACAAGCCCGTCCAGTTCCTCGCTCACCCTGAGCTGGCAGGAAAGGCGGCTGTTCTCGCGCACATCGTATGCGAAGTCGAGCATATCCTCCTCCATCTCGCTGGCATTCCCGGTGACTTTGGTCCAGTCGGCGTGGACATAGACATGACAGGTCGCGCAGGCGCAGGCGCCGCCGCAGTCGGCCTCGATTCCGGGCACCTGGTTGCGCACCGCTGCCTCCATCACCGTCTCGCCGACCTGGGCCTCGACCTCGCGCCTGGCGCCGTCCTGGTCGATATAGGTGACTTTCGGCATCCGTGCCCGCGTTCCTCTCGTCTGGCCCAAGCCAGGCGCGATCCCTCGCCGAACCGCCGCCCGGCGCTTCGCGGGCCGTATCTATTGCGCGCTGGGGGAAAGAGCAAGCAGACCCGTCCCGCCGGTTGCGGCGAAAGCGCCGGCGCGACCTACTCGTTGAGGAACTGGGCAATCATGGCGTCGGTTTCGCTGACCGCGGCCTCGAGCACGCCGATCGCCGCCGCGCCGCCGCTCATGCGCGTCTCGCCTTCCATCCTCTCCGCCGCCTGCGAGGCTTCATGCACCGCCCATGCGCCGATTCCGGCCGCTGCGCCCTTCAGCGTATGCGCCGCCATTTTCCAGTCCTGATCGTCGCGTGCCTGCCGCAGCCGCTCGAGGCAGCTGTGCGACTGGGTGCGGAACAGCGCCAGCACTTCGCATTCGAGCGCCCTGTTGCCCATTGTGAAGCGCTGCAAATGGTCGAAATCCACCGCAAGGTCGGCGCCAGGCGCGGCTTGCGGCGAAGGTGAGTCACTGGGGCTTGCCATGGCGCGGGCATCCGTCAGGTTGGCGGGTCCTTCGGTTTCCGACGCGCGCACGGGCGGTGCCGGAATCCGAGAACATTGTAAGAATCCGCGTATAATAAGACGTTAAATCGATGCTATGGAATCCGGCGGTCAGCCAGGTTAGGAAAGGCAAGGCAAATGATTCAATGCCTTAACTCCACGGGCTGCTGGCCTGCCGCATTCCGACGCCGCACCCGGCCCGGACCCCGGCCGGGCATGGTTAACGATACTTGTAATAAGTTGGACAAAGTTAGTTGTAATTAATGCATGATTTGACCGTCATAAATGGGAGCGCCGAGGCGGCCGCAGCGCGGGCCGGACGGGCGCCGTTCCGTGACCGCCGCATGGGGCCCTGCGGTACGGACAACTGACAGTCGGGTGGGAAACATGGCACAGGAAGATGCGGCGAACGCCGGCAGCAAGCGCAGTTCCGAAGCTACGGCGCAGCCGCGCCCGCCGGTCCGCGAGCGGCGCGTCCAGTCCGAGCCGGCGCGCGCCGAGCGCCAGGTCGAGTTCCCGGGCGATCCGCGTCGCGCCCTGAGCGCGGCCGCCAATGACGACGAGCCGTTCGCCGCGGCCCTGATCGAGGGCCTGCGCCGGACGCCCACCAGCGGCCCGCTCTATACCGCCGCGATCCTGTCGGTGGTGTGGATTTTCGTCGGCGTGGTGTTCGCGCTCAGCCAGTTCGGCGAGCGCATCGCGATCTCCGACTCATTCGTGTCGCTGCTTGGCGCGCCGGATTTCCTGGCCGCCATGCTCATCATTTTCCTGCCGGTGCCGTTCTTCTGGACCATCGCCTACATGATCCGCCGCTCCAAGGAGCTGCGCCTGATGGCGCAGGCCATGCTGCAGACGTCGCTGCGGCTCGCCCAGCCCGAGACCTTCACCCGCGAGGCCGTGACCTCGATCGGCCAGGCGATCCGCGGCGAGGTCGCCGCCATGACGGACGGCATCGAGCGCGCGCTGGCGCGCGCCAGCGAGCTTGAGATTCTGGTCAGCAACGAGGTGACCGCCCTCGAGCGTTCCTATTCCGACAACGAAGACCGCATGAAGAAGCTGGTCGCCACCATCGAGGCCGAGCGGCGCGCCATGACGTCGCTGACCGAGAACATCCATAACGAGCTGGAGCCGATCCTGACGAGGCTCGGCCAGGAGGCCTCGAGCCTGCACACTCTGATCGAGGGCTCGGCGGACAACATGCAGGCGATCGAAACCCGCATCACCGAGCGCACCGACGCCATCAACGAGGCACTCGAGGGCATGACGCGCACCGCCGGGGCTCTTTCCGAGGCGGCCGAAATGGTCGTCTCGCGCTCCGAAAGCGCAACCGGCAATATCGACAACCGCACCAGCGATCTGCGCCAGGTGGCTGAGCGCATCCTCGCCGATGTCGAGCAGATCAACAGCCAGTTCTCACAGCAGACCGACGGCCTCTATCAGGCAGCCGAGTCGCTGCAGAGCGCCAACATCCAGATCGACGATGCGCTGAAGTCGCGCCATGACGCGCTGGCAGCTCTGGCGGAGGACCTGTCCTCGCGGGTCAGGGACATCGACCAGCTGATGGCGACCATGGGCGAGGTCGTGCGCGACACGTTCACCGGCGCCGAGACCAGCGCGCGCGACATCATCGACCGCTTCGCCGACAGCGCCCAGGGCGCCGCGAAGCTGGCGCTGGCCGAGCTCGAGCGCATCCACGAGGCGGCATCGCAGAGCATCGACGAGGCCTCCAGCTCGGCGGAGGGCAAGTCGCGCGCGGTGGCCGACATGCTGAGCCGCGTGTCGCAGGACGCCATTCGCGTCGCCGAGGACGCTTCGGAACGCTTCGAGCAGGCATTCGTGGGCGCGGATGAGAAAGTCCGCGCGGTGACCGAGTCATTCGCCGCCAATGCCGAGGCGTCAGCCGAATCGGCGAGCGCGCGCATCGAGGAGGCACTCCGCGCGGCCGAGGAGAAGGCATCGTCTGTGCAGGCGATTCTTGCTGGCGCCGCCGACGAGACGACACGTGCCGCCACCACTGAAATCGACCGTGCGGTGGAGCACACCATGGCCAAGGCGAACGAGGTCGCCCGGGTTCTGCGCGACGCGCTCACCGACTCCACCGCCAACGTATCCGGCAATCTCGACGAGACCCTGAACGTCGCCCTGCAGAAGGCCGGACAGCTTTCCGAGATCGTGACGCGGGCGACGACGGACTCCTCGAATTCGGTGTCCGCCGAATTCGACCGCATGCTGGCCGGCGCCGTCGACAAGGTGAACGACATTTCCGGCATCCTGACCACCGCGGCACGCGAATCCGCGGCCATCACCACGGGCGAGCTCGACAAGACGATAAGCGCCCAGATGGAGCGCGCCGCCGAGGTCGCCGAGGCGCTGGCCGTCGCGGCGCGCGAGGCGACTGCGACGACGTCCTCGGAATACAACCGCGTGATCGCGGAGGCCGCAAAGGGCGCCAATGTCCTGTCCGAGACGCTGTCCAAGGTGGCGCGCGAGGCGGCGCATTCCACCGCCGCGGAGTATGACCGCCTGGTCGGCGAGGCGACGACCCGCGTCAACCAGCTCTCTGAAGCGCTCACCACGGCCGCGCGCGAGGCGTCGGAGACCACATCGGGTGAATATGACCGCGTGATCTCGCAGGCCACGTCCAGCGTCAACCAGCTTTCCGAGCTTCTGGCCACCGTGGCCGCGGAGACCTCCGACCACGCCCGCGGCGAGCTCGACAAGGCAGTGCGCTCCGCCGTCGAGCGTGCGCGCGAGGCCGCCGATCAGGTGACCAAGGCGACAACCGGCGCGGCCAGCGAGTTCGAGTCCAAGCTCGACACCATGATCACGCGCATCAACACGGTGTCGCAGTCCCTGTCCAGCTCGATGCGCGAAGCCACCGACTACACGTCGAGCGAGCTCGACCGCACCATGTCGGTGGGGCTGGAGCGCGCCAACGCGCTCACCGAAGCGCTGGCCAACGCGGCGCGCGAGGCGACCAGCGGCGCCTCGGCCGAGTATGACCGCGTCATCTTCGAGGTCACGAGCAAGGCCAACGACCTGGCCGACCTGCTTGGCAGGATCTCGACCGAGACCTCCGAGCACACCAGCCGCGAGATGGAAAAGGCGATGGAGGCGGCGATCACCGCGGCACGCGAGGCCGCGTCCGTGATCTCCGAAGCCGCCACCGACACGGCCAGCACCACCGCGGTCGAGCTCGACAAGGTGCTGTCGGCGTCGATCGAGAAAGCCAACGACGTTTCCAACACGCTGGTCAGGGCGGCGCAGGAAACGTCTCGGCTGGCGATTGACGATCTCGAGCACGCCATGGAACAGACCGTGAGCAAGGCGCACGAGGTAGCCGGCATCGTCGGCGAGGCCTCGCGCGAGACCGCCCGCGTGGCGCTGGCCGAGCTCGATCACGGCATGAAGGCCGCGCTGTCCAAGGCCGACGAGATCAATTCGCTGCTCTCCAAGGCGTCCGACGAAGCCGGCGCGGCGGCAACCGCCGAGCTCGACCGCGCGATCGCCGCGGCCGAGGACAAGGCCCGCCAGATCTCCGAGCTGATGGCCAGGCAGGCGGAGGAGGCAGGCCGCCAGTCGGCCGAGATGCTGGAGCGCGCGACACGCGAGGCCGACCACAAGGTGTCGGAGATCGCCCGCTCCCTCACCCGCGCCTCGAACGAAACCGCGCAGGCCGCGGCCGTCCAGCTCGAGCGTATGGCGGGACATGCCGCCAAGCGCCTCACCGAAGCGCAGAGCGCTTCCCAGTTCGTCTCCCAGTCGATCGGCAAGAGCGCCTCGGAGATGAGCGCCAAGGTGCTGGGCGAGCTCGAAAAGCTGCACAACGCCACCGCCGCCGAGCTCTCCGACATGTCGGCGGCGTATCGCAAGAGCTACGAGGAGGCGGCCCGCGAGATCACCGGCAGCGTCGATGCCGCAAACAAGCGCTTTGCCCAGAATGCAAGCGCGATGAGCGCGGTAGCCAAGGAGATGGCCGACGAGCTCGAGCGCAGCCGCGAAACCATGAAGCGGGCGATCCTCGACCTGCCCGAGGAAACGCGCCAGCACACCGCGGCGCTGCGCAAGGTGGTGGCCGACCAGATCGCCGCCCTCTCCGAGCTTGGCGAGCTGGTCGCGCGCTATACGGGCGCTGCCGACAGCGGCGACGACCGCGACCGCGGCCGCGAGCCCGCTTCTCGCGGCGGCGAGCGCACCCCGGCGCGCCGCGCCGGGGCGTCACGCGAGCGCTGGGGCGTGCCCGATCTGCTGGCCGCGGCCTCCCGCGACGACCGCGACGAGCCGTCCGCACGCGGCCGGCGCGGCGAGTCGCGCTCCCAGCTCCACGTCGTCGAAAGCCTGAACTCGATCTCCATGGACATCGCGCGCGCACTCGACCATCAGGCGCCGGCGGAGCTGTGGCAGCGCTACAAGTCGGGCGAGCGCAAGGTGTTCACACGCCGCCTCTACACCATGCGCGGCCAGCAGCTGTTCGACGAGATCTCGCGCAAATATCGCGAGGACTCCGAGTTCCGCGCCGATGTCGACCGCTATGTGCTGGATTTCGAGCGCCTGATCGATCAGGCGTCAGGCGACGACCGCGACAACATGCTGGTGGACACTTACCTGACCTCGGAAACCGGCAAGGTGTACCTGATGCTGGCGCACGCCGCCGGCCGCCTCGGCTGACAAGGCCGACCGCGCCCGCAGTTGGGGCCGGGCAAGGGCGGCCGCGCGTCGGGTGCGACCGTCCACCCTGGCCCGCCCGCCGGAGCAGGTACATCCATGCCGCGCCGCAGCGTCGATATCGCCATCGAGTCCTTTCCGCTCGCGGTTCCGTTCCGCATTTCGCGCGCGCTGCGCCGCGCCGCCGACGTCGTATGCGTCACGCTTACCGAGGACGGTGTTGCCGGTCGCGGCGAGGGCCGTCCGATCGAGCGCTATGGGGAGAGCTGCGCCAGCGCGCATGACGAGATCGCCGCGATCGCTGGCGATCTCGCCGCCGGGCTCGACCGCGCAGGCCTCGATGCCGCGATGCGCCCCGGCGCCGCACGCAATGCCGTCGACTGCGCGCTCTGGGATCTCGACGCCAAGCGTGCCAGCACGAGCGTCTGGGCGCTCGCCGGGCGCGCCCGGCCGCATGCGATCGAGACCGCGTTCTCCCTCAGCCTCGACCGTCCCTCTCTGATGGCGCAGGCGGCCGCAGGCGCGCATCGCCATCCTCTGGTCAAACTCAAGCTCGGCGGCGACGGCGAGGATGTCGCGCGCATCGCCGCGGTGCGCGAGGCGCGGCCCGATGCCCGCCTGATCGCCGACGCCAACGAGGCGCTCCTGCCGCAGGGCCTTCCGGAGGTTGTCGATGCGGCGCTGCGCTTCCGCCTGGAAATGATCGAGCAGCCGCTGCCCGCGGACCGCGACGGGGAACTTGACGGCATCGCCCCGCCAGCATTGTTCTGCGCCGACGAATCCTGCCACACCACGCCCGACCTCGACCGCCTCCGCGGCCGCTACGGCATGGTCAATATCAAGCTCGACAAGACGGGCGGGCTGACCGAGGCGTTGCGGCTCGAGAAAGCCGCGCGCGCTCACGGTTTCAAGGTGATGGTCGGCTGCATGTTCTCCACATCGCTCGGCATCGCCCCGGCCCAGATCATCGCCGCCGGAGCCGACCTCGTCGACCTCGACGCGCCCCTCTATCTTGCCGCCGATCGCGACAGTGCGATCGCTTATGACGGAGCGGCGATGCGCCCGGCTCTGCCGGCTTTGTGGGGCTGACGCGCCCCGTGCCGGCGGAACTCGCTTCCGCATGGGCCAGCGCCTACAATCACTCCACCGTCTGGTAACGAATCAGGCGCCAGCATGGAGCGGTTCCGCAAGAGGGATCCATGACCCGCGAAGCGACGGAGAGCGGCACGGAGGCGCCCGAAGAGCTCGATTACGAGGAGATCGAGACGGCGGTTCTCGACTCCGGGCGCGGGCGCTGGTTTCTGGCTGAATTCGCCCGACGCAACCGCCACGCCGAAACCGAGCGGCTACTGGCGGCGATCCGCCGGCTCGAAGCCAATCTCGTTCCCCAGTCCGGCTCCGCCGTCGCCGCCCAGATTTCCGCCCTGCGCCGCGAGATTTGCGAGATGGCGGAGGAAATCGCCAAGGCCAAGCGCGAGATAGCCTCGATCCGCCCCGCCGACAGCAACATCGCCGAAATCGCCGACGCCACTGCCGAGCTTGACGCGATCATCGAGTCGACCGAGCGCGCGACATCCGACATTCTGAGTGCGGCCGAACAGATACAGGAACTCGTCTGGACGCTCCGCGAACAGGGTGCGCCGAGCGACTTCTGCGACGCCTTCGACGGAAAAGCGGCCGACATCTACACTGCCTGCTCGTTCCAGGACATAACCGGCCAGCGCACCGCCAGGGTGGTGCGCGTGCTGCAATTGCTCGATGCGCGCATCGACGCGATGGCGCGGCTATGGAGCGAACCGGCAGAAAGCGGGAGCGCGGACGAAACATCGGGCGCCGGCCGTCACCTGCTGAACGGGCCGGCGCCACATGGCGAAGGCGTCGACCAGGCTTCGGTGGACCGCGTGATGGACGATGCCCACTCCGGCGACGAGGCAGACGATGGCGAAAGTCAGGGCGCAGAAGGTCGGCCGGCAGCCGACGCCGGCGCGGCCGATTCCGACCACACGGCCGTTGCCGGCGGCGCCGAACCGGATCTCACCAGGCTGAGCCGCGCGGACTACGAGGCGCTGTTCTCCTGACCGGCGCCGATCAGGCGGCAGAAAAGCTCCGCATCGACATTACCTCCCGACAACACCACCACCACGGCGCCGGCGGCCTCGGGCACCTTGCCGGCCAGAAGTGCCGCAAGCGCGACAGCGCCGCCGGGCTCCGCCACCAGCTTGAGGTCGCGGAACGCTGCCCGCACCCCATCGGCCACCTCCTCCTCGCTGACCACAAGCCCGCCCGACAGCGTCGTCCGGTTGATTGCAAAAGTCAGCTCGCCCGGCGACGGCACAAGCAGCGCGTCGCACATCGACCCCGCTTGCCGCTCGTTCGTCGAGCGTATTCCCGACGCAAGCGAGCGGGCATGATCGTCGAAGCCCTCGGGCTCGGCGACGAAAACGCGCGTCGCCGGCGTGAGCGCCTTGATTGCGAGCGACGTTCCGGCCGCAAGTCCGCCACCGCCCGCCGGAATCACCACCGTCTCGACCACCACGCCCAGCCGGGCCGCGTCCTCCGCGATCTCGAGCCCGATCGTGCCCTGCCCTGCAATGATATCGGGATCGTCGTAAGGCGGCACCAGAACGCCGCCCTCGCGCGCAACGATGGCGCGGGCGATTTCCTCGCGGTCCTCGCGGCCGCGTTGATACTCGACGATCCTGGCGCCCAGCGCGCGCGTGTTGGCGCGCTTGATCGCCGGCGCGTCGCCCGGCATCACGATCGTCGCCGCAAGCCCCGCGAGCGCCGCCGCCGCCGCCACGCCCTGGGCGTGGTTGCCCGACGACATCGCCACGACCCCGCCGGCGGCCTCGGCGCGCGTGAGCTGCGAGATCCGGTTGTAAGCGCCGCGAAACTTGAACGATCCGGTGCGCTGCAGGCATTCTGGCTTGATATAAACCGGGCGTCCGCACCGCTCCGACAGCGTCGCCGCGTGGACGAGCGGCGTTCTGACCGCGTGGCCGTAAAGGCGCGCAGCGGCGGCGCGCACATCGTCCAGCGTCGGCAGGCTCATCGGTCGGCCAGCCATGGCGTGCGGGTGCGGCTTTTCTGCGGCCATCTCAGTCGATGTCCTGGAAGGCCGAACCGATGATCGCCGGATCGACCGCGCCCGCCGCCCGCTCATCCTTCTCCGGATAATCGAGAGCGGCCAGAACATGACGGATGCAGTTGATCCGGCCGCGCCGCTTGTCGTTCAGCTTGGCCACAGTCCACGGCGCGAACGCCGAATCGGTGGCCTGGAACATGGTCTGGCGCGCCCGCGTATAGTCGTCCCACCTGTCGACCGCGTTCAGGTCGATCGGGCTGAGCTTCCAGCGTTTGAGCGGATCGTGCCTGCGCGCGTGCAGGCGGCGCAGCTGTTCCTCCCGGCCGATGGTCAGCCAGAACTTGAACAATCGGATGCCGTCGCGCACCAGCATGGCCTCGAATTTCGGCACTTCGTCAAGAAATTCCGCGGTCTGTTCGGGCGTGCAGAATCCCATGACCGGCTCGACGCCAGCGCGGTTGTACCAGGACCGGTCGAACAAGACGATCTCCCCCGCCGCCGGCAGCGCGGCCACGTAGCGCTGGAAATACCACTGGCCACGCTCGCGGTCGCTCGGCTTGGGAAGCGCCACGATCCTCACCATGCGCGGATTGAGGTGCTCGATGAAGCGCTTGATGGTGCCGCCCTTGCCGGCCGCGTCGCGGCCCTCCCAGACGATGACGATCCGCTCGCCCGCCTTCGCCACCCAATCCTGCACCTTCACGAGTTCGATCTGCGGCGCCATGAGCTCGCGCTCATACGCCCCGCGCTTCATCTTCTTGTCGTAGGGATAGCCACCACTGGTGAAGGCGTGCCGCGCAATCCGGTCGGGGAGCTCGAAATCGTTGATGTCGAACCGGCGCCCATGCTGCGACTGCGGCACTGCAGTCGTTGCCTGCCTGCTCTTGGCCACGCGCGGTTCTCCCTGGAATGGCCGGTCCCGGCGGTTCATTCTAGAGCATAATCCGCCCGGAGCGAAGCGAGGATCGACAAGATTATGCGGCTAAAACAAACAGATAGAGCGTCTATCCGATTCAATCGGATCGGATTGCGCTCTGGAGCATAATCCGACCGGAGCGAAGCGAGGATCGATAAGATTATGCGGCCAAAACAAATGGATAGAGCGTCTATCCGATTCAATAGGATCGGATTACGCTCTAATTGACTGAACACGAGGACGAAATCGTCACTGGCCGGCCACGATGAACGATCTCGGGAACAAGGATCTCGGACGGCTCGCTGCGCGGCTGGAATGCCTCCTCGCCACGCGTGCCGTCTCACTCGACCGGGTTGCCGGCAATTGGGGCCTCACCCTCTACCGCGCCGAAAGCGCCGATGGCCGTTTTGCGGTAAAGACCGGGCGGCCCTGGCTCCCCGCGCACCTCGAGACCGAGGCACGCATGCTGGCCGACCTCCACGCCACCGGGTTCCCGGTGCCGCGGGTGATCGCCACGGATGAGCGAACGCTGGTCACCGAATGGGTCGACAACGACGGCGCCCCCCTGCGCCCCATCCATGAGCGCGCCGCCGCCGAGGCGCTGGCGGCACTGCACGCCGTTCCCCGCCCCTCGTTCGGCTACGGTTACCCGACGCAGTTCGGCGCGCTCATGCAGCCCAACAGCCCGGCACCGGACTGGACGAGCTTCTTCCGTGACCGGCGGCTCGTGCATTTCGCCTCGCTCGCCCTTGACCGGCGCAGCCTCGAGCCGGCGCTGCATTCGCGGCTGTTGCGGCTCGCCGACCGGCTGGACCGCTTCTGCGCCGAACCCGCGCATCCGGCCCTGCTGCACGGCGACGTCTGGACCGGCAATATCCTGACCGACGGACCCGGTCTACGCGCCATCGTCGACCCCGCCCTGTTCTGCGGCCACCCGGAATACGAGCTCGCCTATGTCACGCTGCACGGGACGTTCGGCGCGGCGTTCTTCGATGCCTACGCGGCACACCACCCGATCGCGCCCGGATTCGCCCGCCTGCGGCGCGACCTCTATCTCCTCGTGCCGCTGCTGCAGCATGCCGTCCTGTCGGGGCCGGTCTACCTACACCGCATCGACCGCATTCTTGCGAAGCTCGGATTCTGAACTGGCGGGCGAAAGGCCCGCCCCCGCGCGATCCGTTAGCGTCCGACCGCGTAGTTCTGCATGCCGCGCGGATTGGCGCCGGCTCTCAGCGTGCCGTCTCCGGGCCGGCTCGCGGCGCACAGCCGGCCCTCCGTCCAGCCGTCCGAAACGGAAAGCGCGTGGCCCCTGTCGGCCAGCGCGTCAAGCGTCGCGGCCGAAAAGCGGTCTTCGATGACCAGGCGCCGAGGGCACGCCTGACGGGGATAGAACGAGTTCGGAAAATGCTCCGAGTGGAAGCTCGGCGCGTCGATCGCCTCCTGAAGGTTCATGCCGTGGTGAAGATGGCGCAGCAGGCAGATCGTCTGCCACTGGTCCTGGCCGTCGCCTCCCGGAGTGCCGAGGCAGAGATAAGGCGTGCCGTCGTCGCGTAGCACCATGGTCGGCGTCAGCGTGGTGCGCGGCCGCGTGCCCGGGCGCAGCGCCGCCGGAGAGCGCGGATCGAGCCATGCCATCTGCAGCCGCGTGCCCAGCGGCATGCCGATTTCCGGTATCACCGGCGACGTCGGCAGCCAACCGCCGGACGGCATCGCCGAAACCATGTTGCCGTCGCGGTCGATGACGGCGATGTAGCAGGTGTCGCCGTCCGGCACGGCGCCAGCCGCGGCGGGGCTGCGCGCCAGCGTCGGCTCGCCGCCGCCGCGCGCGGCAAGCTCCTCGGCCAGCGCCGCCCGCGCGCATGCCGCCTCGTAATCGGGCGCGAAGCCGTAGCCATCGATCTGTCCGGGCCGGTATTCGCCCGACGCCTCGCCGCCGATCATGCCGCGCCGTTCGCTGTTGTAGCGTTCGCCGAGCAGCGTTCCGAGCGGCACCTCGACCGCGTCCGGATCGCCATAGAATGTGTCGCGGTCGGCGTAGGCGAGCTTGATCGCCTCAACCACCGCGTGGACGAATTCCTCGCCGGTCGGCTCCATTTCGGCGAGATCGAACCCGGCCACCAGCGCCAGCGTCTGCAGCATGACCGGCCCCTGGCTCCACGGGCCGCATTTGAGAATGCGGTGCCCATCGTAGTCGAAGGCGAGAGGCTCCTCGAATCGGGCCGACCATTGCGCCATGTCCTCGCCGGTGAGCAGCGCCCCGTTCTCCCGGCCCGTCTGGTCCATGGCGCGTACCGTCCGGCACCAGCGGTCGACCGCGTCGGCAACGAAGCCGCGCGACCATTGCGCACGCGCGGCGCGGAACTGGCGCACCCGCCCCTTTGCGCGCGAGGCGTCGCGGACGAGCCTGCGATAGGTGCGACCCAAAGCCTCGTTGCGAAACGGCCGTCCCGGCAGCGGCACCTTGCCGCCCGGCAAAAACACCGCGGCAGAGGTCGGCCAATGCGCCTCGAACAGCGTGCCGTGCGCAGCGATCGTTTCACAAACCCGGTGCGTCAGCGGCACGCCGTCGGCGGCATATGCTGCTGCCGGCTCGATCAGCGTGGCGAGCTCGAGCCGGCCATATTCCTCCGCCAGCATCAGCCAGGCGTCGACCGCCCCGGGTACCGCCGCGGGGAGCAGGCCGTTGCCGGGAATGATGTCGGTGATGCCAAGCGCCGCGAACGCGTCGATGGTCGCTGCCGCCGGCGCCGGTCCCTGGCCGCACAGCACCCGCTCGACGCCCTCGGACGCATCATGGATGATGATCGGCACGTCGCCGAACGGGCCGTTCAGGTTCGGTTCCGCGACATGCAGCACGAAGGCGCCGGCGACCGCCGCGTCGAAGGCATTGCCGCCGATCTCGAGCATGCGCATGGCGATCTGGCTGGCGAGCCAGTGGGTCGAGGTGGCAACGCCGAAAGTACCGATTATTTCGGGACGTGTGGTAAAGGGCGGCATTGCGACGATCCGTTTCGATGGCGGCGGGCAGATTAGAGTATGTTGACGTGCGGTCAAAACGATCGCCCCAGGCCGGCGCCGTCGCGACTCTTGCCTGTGGCATATCCGCGCCGCAGCGGATAAAAGCGTGCCGGCGCGCGCCAACCCGCCTGCCCATCGCGGACATTAGCGCCGCCGTTGGCCAGCCTTGCCGCGGGCCCGCGTAAAATGGGTCAGCAATGAGATCTGCCATCATCGCCTTGGCGCTGCTCGCGCCCGTGACCACCGGCCTCGCCATGGCGCAGGACGCGGCACCGGTGCGCGTCGATGAAGTGATCAGCGAACCGATGCGCCAGACCGCGCCCGTACTCGGCCGCATCGTCGCGCGCCAGCGCGGCGACGTCGCGGCTCAGGTGGCCGGCCCCGTCGAGGCAGTGAATGTCGACGTCGGCGACCGCGTCGGCAAAGGCAATTCCATCGCCTCGATTGACGATTCGTGGCTCGTTCTCACGCTGCGCCTGCGCGCGGCGGAACTCAGCGAAGCCCGCTCCGACGCCGCGCGCGAGGAAGCAAGTGTCATCATGGCCCGTCAATCCCTCGACCGCGTTGCGGGACTGACGGGGACGTCCTCCTATTCCGGCGCCAGGTTCGAGGACGCGCAAGGCGAACTCAGCCGCGCCGCCGCGGCACTCGCCGC
>Ga0326597_10002235_pt1 | contig 29193 bp, 19 predicted proteins | sample RVTome_12_FD_203789 | JGI IMG/M metagenome (GOLD analysis project Ga0326597, IMG submission 203789) | Soil microbial communities from uranium-contaminated site in the Upper Colorado River Basin, Wyoming, United States - RVT100D185 | ecosystem: Environmental > Terrestrial > Soil > Contaminated >... | reverse complement strand
GTGTCCGCCCGGCGGTTGAGGGCTGGACGCACGGTCTCTGGAGCGAGACCGATGGTTTTGAAGGGCGGATTCAGTTCTGAAGCCCAGCCTGCGGCGCCAGACTGACTGACTGCATCGCGATCGTGAGTACGAGGCAGACGATCAGCGCGCCGATCGCGACAACCCAGATGCGGCGCGTCGGCACGCCCGCGGCTGCCGCGCCGAGCACGGCGCCCGAGAGTCCGAGCTCGATGGTCTGACCTGCCCACCAGCCCGCGAGGAGTCCGACCGACGCGGTGGCGATCGAGTAGAGGCCCAGCACGAGCGAGCCCCACACGACGGCGCCGCTCGCGGCCCCCAGCTTGAAGCCCGCGCCCCAGCCGCGCGCGTCGACGCGCCGGACGAGCCACGCGAGCGCGATCGTCACGCCGAGAAAACCGAGATAGCCGATCGGGATTCGCCGGAAGGCGGCCTCGGGTGCGAGGAGGAACGGGCTTTCCTGCGCGTAGAAGCCGGCGAGCAGACCGCCATGAAGGAACAGGTCGAACGCGAGCGCCATCAGCCATGCGGCGAGAATCGGCCCGACCGTTCCGCGCGGGTCTGGCGAGCGGGGTCGTCCTGGCGACATTGGCCGGCGATCATAGCCGGTCCGCGCGTTGACGGGCACGTCCGCCACCCGGCGCCGGTCCGTCTGGCTGTTCGAGCGCTAATACCGCTTCCTCGCCAGGGGGCAACTCACGCACCCCGCACCTGACGCACCCAAGATCAGCGCCGCGCGAGCTCCCGCGCCGTCACGAAGTTCGGCTCGATGTCCACCGGCACGTCGGCGAGCCGGTCGAGCACCCGCTGCACCTCGGGGCGAACGACGCCCATCGTCTCGAGCAGTTGGCCGGCCGCCGCGTAGTCGCCGACAGCCTGCATCGTCAACAGGTCGCGTGTGAGGCTCGTGACCGCGTCGCGGATCTTGTCGGTCGCCACGCTGAACGTGCCGTCGGCATTGACCGTGACGGCGCCCTGGTCGAGCAGATAGTTCAGCTGAATCGCGATGCCGCGACCGTGGGCCTCGTTGACGCCGAATCGAATCGACCGGAACGTGGACGCCAGGAACGTCGTGTACATCGACTCGGCGATCGCCGGCGTGACGACGCCGATGTCGGCGAGCTGCGCGAGCGCCCACAGCCCCGAGATGTCAGCTTTCGCCTCCTCGATCGTGGAGTAGACGTCGGTGAGCGCCTGGCGGACGGTCTGATCGGTGCCGTGCACGTGTGTGGGCCCGAGCCCGTGCATCAGTTCGTGCATCAGGATGTGCGTGAAAAACGCGTCGAACGAGACCTGGCCGCGGTCCTGCGGCGGCAAGGCCACCTGTGAGATCGGCCGGAGGACCCGCTCGAACTTCGCCTCCTGGACGTTCTTGAGCATCACCCGTTTCGAGCCCTTCTCGCGAATCACGCGCTCGTCGTTCGGCAGGTTGAACGCGGCGGTCTGCACGCCCCGGTTGCCATCACCGGCCGTGAACACGACGTTGACGACGCGGATGGGCGCGAGGCCGCCGATCTGCGGGTTGCGGTACCGCGGGTCGATCGGCAGCGCGTTCTCCAGGCTCTGCAGCTGCGCGCCAAACGCCGCCAGGCGCTTGCTCTCGGCCTGGTCGCGAACCGTGATGAACGCCTCGAACGCCGCCTTGTACCCGAACCATCCGTCCTCGTAGGTTTCGTACGGCCCGATCGTCGGCTCGATCGCGGCGTCGAGATCCATCCAGGCCAGGTCGCTTTCGTAGTAGTCGTTCGAAAGGAAGGCGACCGCCCTTGTCTCCAGGTACCGCCGGAGCGTGGGCTCGTTCACCTGCGTTGCCGCTTCACGGAGCAGGGCCGCGGCCTCGAGCAGCGTGTTGCGGTACGCGACGCCGTACGGGACGGCCGTCAGCTGGCCGCGCGCGTCGCGGCGGATGACCGTGAAGAAACTCGTCGCGTCGGCCCGGGCCTCCGGGTTGAGTGAGTCGATCCAGGCGGCGACCTCCTCGCGCGTCGCGTCGGCCGGATAGTAGTTGGCCTGCGGCGGCTTGGCCGGCACGGCGTGGCCCGGTCGCAGGAAGGGCTCGTTGTGATCGAGCCGCGACCAGGGACCCTTGTTGAGCAGGAAGTAGTGCAGCTCCGCCCGTCCCTCGGGCGTCTGGTCGGCCGCCAGTTCGGCGAGCAGGCTCGTGTTGCCGGACCAGACCTGCTCGAGGAACAGACCGTCCATGAGCCGCGCGGCCTGGATGAGGTAGGTGAGTGCCCGCGGGTCGTTGCCGGGCAGATCGACGGGCACCACGATGTCCACCGGCGCGAACCGGCGGGCTTTGGCGTCGATGGCGGCAACGGTTTCCGAGACCGGCTCCGGCTGGGAGCCGGGCGCGCAAGCCGCCGCCGCGGCCATGCCGAGGGCCAGGGCGGCGCCGATACGGAGACCGAAGGTCGGGGAGGAGCCGAGTGCATGCATATGCCTCATTCTGCCCGCATTTGCGGTCCGTTGGTATCGCCCGACCGGCCCTCGGAGCTAGAATGACAGGATTGTTCGCCTGACGAAGGACACTGCAGACGCATGAAGAACCTGTCTCCGACTGACGCGGCGGCCCTCGAAGCGATCGAGACCCGCGAATGGCTCGAGTCGCTCGATTACGTGATCGAGCAGGGCGATCGCGCGCGCGTGACGCGCCTGCTCGAGGCGCTCCGGGGCCGCGCGCGGGTGGCCGGCGTCCGGGTGCCGTTTGCCCCGACCACGCCGTACATCAACTCCATCGCGGCCCACGAGCAGGTCCCCGTGCCGGGCGACCGTGCGGTCGAGCGGCGCATCAAGAGCCTCATCCGCTGGAACGCGCTGGCGATGGTGGTCCGCGCCAATCGCGAGTCCGACGGCATCGGCGGGCACATCTCCACGTACGCGTCGGCGGCCACGCTCTACGAAGTCGCGTTCAACCACTTCTTCCGCGGCCGCGACGGCGGCGCTGACGGCGACGTCGTTTTCTTTCAGGGGCACGCCTCTCCGGGCATCTATGCGCGCGCGTTCCTCGAAGGCCGCTTGACCGAGGCGCACCTGACCGACTTCCGCCACGAACTGCGCCCGAGCGGCGGCCTGTCGTCGTATCCGCATCCCTGGCTGATGCCGGACTTCTGGGAGTTCCCGACGGTGTCGATGGGCCTCGGCCCGCTGATGGCGATCTACCAGGCCCGGTTCATCCGGTACCTCGAGAACCGCGGCCTCAAGGCGCCGTCAGACCAGAAGGTGTGGGCGTTCATCGGCGACGGCGAGACCGACGAGCCGGAGGCTCTGGGTTCGATTTCGCTCGCCGCCCGCGAGAAGCTCGACAACCTGATCTTCGTCGTCAACTGCAACCTGCAGCGGCTCGACGGGCCGGTGCGCGGCAACGGCCAGATCATCCAGGAGCTCGAGGCCGTGTTCCGCGGCGCCGGGTGGAACGTGATCAAGGTGCTGTGGGGCACCGAGTGGGACGACCTGCTGCACGTCGACCGTGAGGGCCTGCTCGTCAAGCGGATGGGCGAGGTCGTCGACGGCGAGTACCAGCGCTACGTGGTGGAGGACGGCGCCTATCTGCGCAAGCACTTCTGGGGCGCGGATCCCCGCCTGCTCGAGATGGTCCGGCACCTGTCGGACGACGACCTGAAGCGGCTCAAGGTCGGCGGCCATGATCCGGTGAAGGTCTACAACGCCTACCACGCCGCGGTTCGCCACCGGGGCGCGCCGACGGTGATTCTGGCGCGGACGATCAAGGGGTACGGCCTCGGCGAGGCGGGTGAGGGCAAGAACATCACCCACCAGCAGAAGAAGATGAACGAAGCCGACCTGCGCCACTTCCGCGATCGCTTCGGCATCCCGATCTCCGACGACCAGATCGCGGCGGCGCCCTTCTACAAGCCGGCCGACGACAGCATCGAGATCCGCTACGTCCACGAGCGCCGGCAGGCGCTGGGCGGCCCGGTGCCGCGGCGCGCGGTGCTCGCACCGGCGATCAAGCCCGATCTGTCGGAGGTGTTCGAGGAGTTTTCGAAGGGCACCGAGGGTCGCTCGGCCTCGACGACGGCGGTGGCGGTGCGAATCCTGGCGAAGCTGATGCGCGACAAGGACATCGGCAAGCTCATCGTGCCGATCGTCCCCGACGAAGCGCGCACCTTCGGCATGGAGTCGCTGTTCCGCCAGGTCGGCATCTACTCGAGCATCGGACAGGTCTACGAACCCGTCGACATGGACACGCTGCTGTACTACAAGGAAGCGAAGGACGGCCAGATCCTGGAAGAAGGCATCACCGAGGCCGGGTCGATCTCGTCGTGGATTGCCGCTGGCACCGCGTACGCGGCGCACGGCGTCAACACGATTCCGTTCTTCATCTTCTATTCGATGTTCGGGTTCCAGCGCGTCGGCGACTTCATCTGGGCCGCCGCGGACGCGCGGTGTCGCGGCTTCCTGTTCGGAGGGACCGCGGGCCGGACGACGCTGGCGGGCGAGGGCCTGCAGCACCAGGACGGCAACAGCCACACGCTCGCGCTGCCCGTGCCCGTCTGCCGCGCCTACGACCCCGCGTTCGCCTACGAGCTCGCGGTGATCGTCGAGGACGGCATCCGGCGGATGTACGGCGACGGCGAGTCGGCGTTCTACTACCTGACGGTCATGAACGAGCAGTATGCGATGCCCGCAAGGCCGGCGGGCGCGGCCGAGGGCATCCTCAAGGGCCTCTACCGGTTCCGCGAAGCCGGCACGTCGAAGCCCAGGGCCCGGGCGCAGATCCTCGGCAGCGGGGCGATCCTCAACGAGGTCGTGAAGGCTCAGGAGATTCTCGACGGCTACGGCGTCGCCGCCGACGTCTGGAGCGCGACGAGCTACAACGAGCTCTATCGCGACGCGCACCGCACGCAGCGCTGGAACCTGCTGCACCCGACCGAGAAGGCCCGTGTGCCCTACGTGGCCGAGTGTCTCGCCGGGACGGACGGCGTGGTGGTGGCCGCGTCGGATTACCTGAAGAGCCAGCCCGACATGATCGGACGCTGGATTGGCCGGCCGATGGTGACGCTCGGCACCGACGGCTTCGGTCGGAGCGAGGACCGCGCCACCCTCCGGGACTTCTTCGAGGTCGATGCCCGGCACGTGGCCGCGTCAACCTTGGCGGCCCTGCACCGCGAGCAGGCCATCGACTCGAAGGTCGTCATGAAGGCGTTCGAGGACCTGGCGATCGACGCCGAGAAGGTCGATCCCGCGACGGCGTGACGAAAGGGAAAAGGGAAGAGGGTGCATGTCCGTAGAATTCACGCTCCCTGAGCTGGGCGAGAACATCGAAAAGGGCGACGTCGTCCGCGTGCTCGTGTCGGCGGGTGACCTCGTCAAGAAGGACCAGCCCGTGCTGGAGCTCGAGACCGACAAGGCCACCATCGAAGTGCCGTCATCGCTCGAAGGCACCGTTAGGGAGGTCAAGGTCAAGCCCGGCGACAAGGTGAAGGTCGGCCAGGCCGTGCTGCTGCTCGACAACGGTTCCGGGGCGGCAGCCGAGAAGCCGGCACCCCCCCGGTCGGCGGCCGTCGTGGACATCGCAAAGGCGCGTCCGGGACGGGAGTCGGTCGCCGACGCCAGAAGCGCCGACGTTGCGGTCGAGCCCCCCGCCGCGCCCGAACGCGACGACACCGAGCCGGCCGGCAACGGCGCCAGCGTGGCGGCCGCACCGTCGGTGCGGAGGTTCGCGCGCGAGCTCGGTGTGAACATCGCCCGGGTCAGCGGCACGGGCCCGGGCGGCCGCATCGGCCAGGACGACGTGAAAGCGCACGTCAAGGCGCGGATGAAGGCCCCGGGTTCGGCGCCGGGCGGGCCGCCAGCGCCGGTGCTGCCCGACTTCTCGAAGTGGGGCGCGATCGAGCGCAGGCCGATGACGAACATCCGCCGGAAGACGGCGGAGCACCTGAGCGCCGCGTGGCAGGCGCCGCACGTCACGCAGCACGATCGCGCGGACGTGACCGGGCTCGAGGCGTTCCGGGCGTCCAACGGCACGCGCGTGGAGAAGGCCGGCGCGAAGCTGACGATCACCGCGATTCTCATCCGCGTCGCGGCCGTCGCCATCGAGCGGTTCCCGCAGTTCGCATCGTCGCCCGACATGGCCGACGAGTCGATCATCTACAAGCAGTACGTGCACATTGGCGTCGCGGTCGACACGCCGGCCGGCCTGCTCGTGCCGGTCATCCGCGACGCGAACAAGAAGACGATCACGGCGATCGCGGTCGAGCTGGCCGCGCTCTCGGAAAAGGCCCGGGACCGCAAGCTCTCGCTCGACGAGATGGCGGGCGGGGTCTTTACCATCACGAACCTCGGCGGCATCGGCGGCACGTCGTTCACGCCGATCGTCAACCAGCCCGAGGTCGCCATCCTCGGGGTCTCGCGCGGCGCCACCGAGCCGGTCTGGCGCGACGGTCAGTTCGTGCCTCGTCAGCTGCTGCCGCTCTCGCTCTCCTACGACCATCGCGTCATCGACGGGGCCGACGCGGCGCGATTCCTCCGGTTCGTGGCGGAGGCGCTCGAGCAGCCGATGACGATGGTGCTCTGAGAGTGCGGGGTGCGTCGGGGTGCGGGGCGCGCCGCGGTGCGGCGTGCGGGGTGCGTCGCGCTTCTGGTCGCGAGTCGTAGATCATGTCCGATACTCACGTCGCGGTGATTGGCGGTGGCCCTGGCGGGTACGCCGCGGCGTTCTATGCCGCGGACCTCGGGATGCGGGTCACCCTCGTCGACCGCGAGGCCAATCCCGGCGGCGTCTGCCTCTTCCGCGGCTGCATTCCGTCGAAAGCGCTGCTGCACGTGGCCAAGGTGATCGGGGAGGCGGAGCACGCGCCGGCCTGGGGGATCACGTTCGGCAAGCCCGAGATCGACCTCGACAAGCTGCGAGCGTTCAAGGACGGCGTCGTGAGCAGGCTCACCGGCGGGCTCGGCCAACTCGCCAGGCAGCGCAAGATCTCCCATATCCAGGGCGAAGCCGCATTCGACGGCAATCGGAAGCTGAAGGTCACGATGACGGGCGGGAAGACCTCGACCGTCGAGTTCACCCACGCCGTCATCGCCACCGGATCGCGGCCGGCATCGGTCCCGAGCCTGTCGATCGACAGCGCGCGGGTCCTCGACTCGACGAGCGCGCTCGACCTTCCCGATATTCCCGGTTCGCTGCTCGTCGTGGGCGGGGGCTACATCGGCCTCGAGCTCGGTTCCGTGTATGCCGCGCTGGGCTCCAGGGTGACCGTCGTCGAGATGACGTCCGGCCTGCTGCCGGGCGCCGATCGCGATCTCGTGGCCCTGCTGGCGCGGCGCCTCGAGAAGACCCTGCACAAGATTCTGCTTGACGCGCGCGTCACCGAGATGCGGGAGGAGAAGAAGGGCGTCAAGGTCACGATCGAGGGCAAGCAGCTGGCCGATTCGGACCGGACGCAAGTCTTCGATCGCGTCCTGGTGTCGGTCGGCCGGAAGCCCAACTCGGCCGTGCCCGGGCTCGACACGACGAAGGTGAAGGTCGGCGAGCGCGGCTTCATCGAGGTCGATCCGGCGCGCCGGACCGGCGATCCGAACATCTACGCGATCGGCGACGTCGTCGGCGAGCCGATGCTCGCCCACAAGGCCTCGCACGAGGCCCGTGTCGCGGTTGAGGCCATCGCCGGGCAGAAGGTCGCGTTCGAGCCGCAGGCGATCCCGGCCGTCGTCTACACGGACCCCGAGGTTGCCTGGTGCGGGCTGACCGAGACCGAGGCGACGGCGCAGGGACGCCACGTCGAGATCGCCAAGTTCCCGTGGGCCGCGCTCGGCCGGGCTCACGCGATCGACCGGCCCGACGGGCTGACCAAGCTCGTGATCGACCCGGGGACCGAGCGGATTCTCGGGGTCGGCATCGTCGGCGCGGGCGCCGGCGAGCTCATCGCCGAAGGCGTGCTCGCCGTCGAAATGGCCGCGCTCGCGGCCGACCTGAAGCTCAGCATCCATCCCCACCCGACGCTGTCGGAGACCCTGATGGAGTCAGCCGAGGTCTTTTTCGGCCACGCGACCCACGTCTACCGGCCGAGGCGGAAGTAGCGCGGCCGGCGGCTTCGTCGTATTTTCGGCAGGCCCGTCCGTCCCCGGCCACCGTGCGGTCCGGGCGGGGATCGGATAATCTTTAGGCCAGTTACAGGCATATTCGTGGCCGATCACCTCTCAGATCGCGACTTCGTGCGAGACACTGTGACGCGCGCCGACCGCGCGCGCCGCGACCGGTCGGCGCTGGCGCGAGTGGCCCGCGTCGCGCCATGGGCGGGCGCGGCATCGCTCGGGGTGGCCGCGGCCGTTCGCGCCGGCGGCGCACCGGCCTGGATCGCCGTGACCGCCCTGACGGCAGCCGCCCTGGTCGTGGGCGCGTGGTTCATGGCGCTGCGCCGCACGATCGCGGAACCGGATGCTGTCGCGACCCGCGTGGACGGCGATGCCGGGCTGGGCGGCGAGTTGCGCAGTGCCGACTGGTTCACGCGACACGCCGACCGTGCCCGGCCGGATGCGTGGATCGAGTTCCACGTGCGGCGTGCAGCCGAGCGCATGCGCGGCGTCGACTGGGACGCGTTGTACGCGCCCGTACGCGCGCGGCGGGCCTGGGGCCTCACGGTGGCGGCCGCCGCCGGTGCGCTCGCGCTGGCGCTGACGACGCCCGTGCCCGATCGGTCGGCGCAGGCGTCGGCGCTGCTGGCGGCGGACGAGCTTCAGGGCGATGTGCTCGGCATGCTGCCGCCGGAGTTGCAGGCGCAGCTCGAAGAGCTGCTCCGGAGAATGGGCGAAGGCGGCGAGGCCGGGGAGGTCGCCGAGGCGACGCTGGCCGAGCTGCGTGAGTTGATGGAGAACATCGATCCGGCGTTTGCTGCGAAACTGGCCGAACTGGCCAAGGACGCACTGGAGAGTGCCGAAGCGGCTCAGGCGGGCGAGCAGCCGCCGAACGCCGACGAGGACATGGCCAAGAACACGAGCGCGGGCTTGCCCGAGGACGTCCGGTGGGCCATCGACGATCTGGCCGAGCGGCTCGCGAACGCGTCGCGGGATCGACAGACAGCGGAGAACAACCCGTCGGCGTCCGAAGAGACCGGCGAGATGGGCTCGGGCTCCGAACAGGCCGCGTCGGCTGAGGCGAGCGCGGCCGACGCGCAGATGAAGATGACGCGCGAAGCCGCGGCCGACCCTGGCGCCGCCAAGATGATGATGGGCGGCGCGGGCGCGATGGGCGGCGACTCGCGCCCCGGCGCCGGGGGGAACAACCCCGCGGCCAACGGCAACGCGCTGGACCCGCTGTCGATTGCCCAGGCCCTCCGTCAGGAGCTCGTGGAGGCGAGTGCCGACACGAAGGGCACGAACGTCGAAATGGAAGACCTCCGGCGCAAGACCGAACAAGGCGAGGCCAACGTCGGATTCACCCGTGTCCAGCCGCCTTCAACCCTGGATCGCAGCCGGGCCCAGGCCCCGCCCATCGTGCCGGATTCGTACCGGGTGCTGCTGTTCAACTACTTCATGCGCGAAAAATGACGACTGCAGTCGCTGAGAGCATTGACCTCTTCCGGGAACGGTTCGTTCGCATCACGCGGGAGATCGGCAAGCGGATCGTCGGGCAGGAGGAGATCGTCGGCAGCACCGTGACGAGCCTGCTGGCCGGCGGCCATGTGCTGCTCGAGGGCATCCCCGGCGTCGGCAAGACGAGCCTCGTACACACGCTCGCGGACGTCCTGCACCTGAACTTCGCGCGCATCCAGTTCACGCCGGACCTGATGCCCGCCGACATCGTGGGCACGAACATCGTTCAGGAGAACCCGCATGGCGGGACGTTCTTCGAGTTCCAGCAGGGACCGGTGTTCGCCAACGTCGTGCTGGCCGACGAGATCAACCGCGCGACCCCGAAGACCCAGTCGGCGCTGCTCGAGGCCATGCAGGACGTCAGCGTCACGGTCGGACGCACGACCTACAAACTCGAGCAGCCCTTCTTCGTGCTCGCGACCCAGAACCCGCTCGAGATGGAGGGCACCTACCCCCTGCCGGAGGCGCAGCTCGACCGGTTCTTCTTCAAGCTGAAAGTGGAATACCCGAGCGAAGCGGCCCTGCACCAGATCCTCGACCGGACGACGCAGCTGGCCGACACGAGTGTCGAGCGGGTGTGCGACGGGCCCGAGATCCTGGCCATGCGCACGACGGCCCGGGCCGTGCCAATCGCCAGGCCCGTGCAGGCGTACGCGGTGCGCCTGACGCTCGGATCGCACCCGGATTCGCCGTACGCGACGCCGCTCGTCAAGCGTTACGTCCGCTATGGGGCCAGCCCGCGCGCGGCTCAGGCCATGGTGCTTGCCGGCAAGATCCACGCGCTTCGTCAGGGCAACGCGTTCGTCTCAGTGGACGACGTGCGCGCCGTCGCGATGCCGGCCCTGCGCCACCGCGTGCTCCTGAACTTCGAGGGCGAGGCGGAGCAGGTCAATGCCGACGCCATCGTCGGCGAGCTCCTGGCCGGCGTCGCCACGGAGTAGCCCGCCGGGACTGCAGGATCGTGGCCGCCCTCAGGTTCGAAGACGACTTCCTTCGGAAGCTCGAGTACCTCCATGTGGTCTCGAAGCGGGCGTTTGCCGGCCAGAACCGCGCCGACCGGCTCGCGCGCAAGCGCGGCCGCGGGCTCGAGTTCGCCGACCATCGCGCCTACTCGCCCGGCGACGACTTCCGGCAGATCGACTGGAAGGCGTACCAGCGCCTGAACCGCCTCCTGCTGCGCCTGTTCGACGAGGAGCAGGACCTGCCGATCTACCTGTTCATCGACTGCAGCCGCTCGATGGCGGAGCCGGCGAAGTTCGATCAGGCGCGGCGCATCGCGGCCGCGCTTTGCTACATCGGCCTGGCCCACCTGGACCGCGTGACGCTGCTCACGTTCGGCGCGAGCCTGGGCGACGAGCGGGTGCCGGGCCGCGGCAAGGGCCGCATCTTCCGCGTGTTCGAGATGCTCGAGAAGATGGAGACGACCGGGGCGACGGACCTGCGTGAGTCGTTCAAGCAGTTCGCGTCGCGGACGCGCCAGCAGGGGCTCGCGGTGGTCATCTCCGATTTTCTCGATCCGGCGGGCTTCGAGTCCGGTCTCAAGATGATCTCGTCGATGGGACACGACGTGTTCGCGGTGCACATCACCTCGCATCGCGACCAGGATCCCGGGGCGCTCGGTGAAGTGCGCTTCGTCGATGCCGAGACCGGCGACTTGCGCGACGTGGAAGTGACGCCGGCGCTGGTGGCGGCCTACGACGAGGCCTGGCACACGCATGCGGAGGAGCTCGAGCGGTTCTGCGGCCGGTACGACCTCGGCTACATCCGGGCGGATGCGGCGCAGCCGTTTCAGGACGTCATTCTCAAGACCTTCCGGAAGGGGCGGTTCCTCGCGTGAGCTTCGGGGCGCTGGCCGCCTGGCAGGCGTGGCTCCTGCTCGCGGGCGCGGGTGCGGCCGCCGGCTGGCTGTTCTACCGCAAGGTCCGGCCACCGCGCGTGGCCGTGCCGACGCTGCTCCTCTGGCGGCGCGTGCTCGACACGCCTCGGGAGATGACCTGGTGGGAGCGGATCCGCCGCACCGTCTCGCTTGGCGCCACCGTGCTCGTGGCGGTGTTCCTGGCGCTGGCGGTCACCCGGCCCGGCCCGGCCGTGGAAGCCGGCTCGCGCGGACGCGTGCTCATCGTCCTCGACTCCTCGTGGTCGATGCTGACCGAACTGCCCGGCGGCGGCACGCGATGGGACCGGGCCGTCGAGCGGGCGCGGCGGCTCGCCGCGGCGGCCGGCGGCGACGCGGTGGCGATCGCGACGACGGCGGGCGGGCTGGTCGAAGGGCCGACCGCCGATCTGGCGCTGATTGAAACCGCGCTCGGCGCGCTGAAACCGTCGGGCGGTGAGGACGCCGCGTGGCCCAGAATCGTGGGCGCCGAGGCCACCTACTTCCTCACCGACGGCAGCGTCGAGCGCGCGCTCGACGCGTCGGTCGAGATTCACTCCGTGTACGAGCCCGCGCCAAACGTGGCCGTCACCGCGTTTCAGGTGCGCCGCGCCGCGATGCCGTCGGGTCAGCACGAAGCCTATCTGGAGATCGCCAACTACGCCGACCTCACGCAGCCGGTCCGCGTCGCGGTGAGCCGGGGCACCGAGGCCATCTCGGACACGAGCGTGAGCATGGCGCCCGGTGAAGCCATCCGCCAGGTTCTCGTGCTCGGCCCGGGCGAGCCGCGGTTGCGGGTGCGCGTCTCGGCCGAGCACAACGCGCTCGCGGCCGACGACGAGGCCGTGGCCTGGTTCGAGGGCGCCCGGCCGATCAAGGTCACGGTCGTCAGCGCCGAGCCGGGCGCGCTCGGCCTGCTGCTGCAGCGCCATGCCGCGGTAGAGGCCAGCTACGTTGCGCCCGGACGCTACGCGCCCGACGACGCCGACGTGCTGGTGTTAGACGGGTGGGTGCCGGCCGACGCGCCCGGCAAGCCTGCGCTCGTCCTCTCACCACCGACGACTTCCTGGCTCGGCCGGCGGCTGGCCGAGGAACGGGACCTGCGCTGGTCGGATCGGGGCGCGCATCCGGTCCTGGCGGGCGTGGATCCGCAGACGCTCGCCGTCGCCCGCGCCGCGGGGTTCGAGGGCCCTGGCCTGGTGCCGGTGGCGGCCTCGGAGAGCGGCACGCCGCTCGTGCTCGTCGCTGACGAGCCCGGTCGCCGGCTGGTGGTGTTGAACGTCGCGTTCGAAGGCTCCAACCTCGCGTTTTCTCCCGCGTTTCCCGTGCTGGTCGCGGACGCGATCGGCTGGCTGGCGCGTCCGGAAGTCCAGAGCTCCGGGCGGCCCGGCGTCGTCGAGCTGCCGGCGAGCACGACGCGGCTGACCGCGCCCGACGGCACGCCGGTCGCGCTCGTCGAAGCCGGCGATCGCGCGGTCGCGCGGCTCGACGAGCCGGGTCTGTATCTCGCCGACATCGGCGGCGGACACGCCGTTCTCAGCGCCAACGTCGGCGGCCCCGACGTCTCGAACGTGTCGCAGACATCGCTGACCGACGAGGCGGTCGCGGCGGGCGCCGAGGCGCTCGGTGCCGGCCGCATCTGGTGGCTGTACGCCGTGGCGGCCGCGTTCGTGCTGCTGGCGGCGGAATGGTGGACGTGGCAGCGGCGGATCACGGTGTGACATGGACGTGACCTGGACCGCGCCCGGCGCTCTCTGGCTGCTCCTGGTCGTGCCGCTCGTCTGGGTCACGCGCCGGTTCGCCCGCACGAACTTCAACCCACGGCAGCACCTCGTGCAGGCCTCGATCCGTTCGGTCCTGTTGATCCTGCTGGCCGTCGCGCTGGCTAGGCCCGTGATCACGCTGGGCTCCGCCCGGTTGTCGGTCGTCTACGCCGTCGACGTGTCGCATAGCGTGAGCAGCGCCGCGATGCTCTCGGCGGCGGACCGGATCGACGAGCTCGAGCGCGAGCTGAGCCCGGCCCACCGCGCGATCGTCGTGTTCGGCGCCGACGCGGCGGTGGTCGGCGACACGGCGGCCGTCCGCCGCATCGCCGGGGCCGACCCGGCCGACGCCGGCGCGAGCCCGGTGCGCCGCGAGGGCAGCGACCTCGACCTGGCGATTCGCGAGGCGCGCGCCGAGCTGGCCGCGGGCCACGTGCCCCGGCTGGTGCTCTTTACCGACGGCCGCGAGACATCGGGCTCGGCGCGCGCGGTGGCGACGCACCTGGCGGCCGATGGGATCCCGTTGTTTCCCGAAGCGATGGCGCCAAGAGATCTGGGCGACAGCTGGGTCGAGCGCGTGCGCGTCCCGGCCCGCATCGACGCTGGCGCGCTCGTCACGGTCCGGGTTGACGTCGGCAGCCAGCGGGCCGTGACGGCGCTGGTGGAACTTCGCGACGCCGACCGCGTGCTGGCCGCGCGGCCCGTCGCGCTCGAGATCGGCACGACCGGCGTCGATCTCGACGTGGCATTCGACGAAGCCGGCGCGCACGCGCTCACGGCCAGGCTGACGGCGCCCGGAGACCCCCTCGCGCCGAACAACACGCTCGTGCGCGAGGCCCTGGTCGGGCCGCGCACGCCGGTGCTCTACGTCGAGGGCGCGGCCGGCAGCGCCCACTACCTCGACCGCGCACTCAGCCGATCGGGATTCGACGTCACACGCGCGGCCGCGTCGGCGTTGCCCCTGCATCCGGATGCGCTCGACCCGTTCGACGTCGTGATTCTGAGCGACGTCGCGCGCGCCGACATCGCCGACGAGGCCATGGCCGCGCTCGGCCACTGGGTCGAGCACCGGGGCGGTGGCCTGCTCGTGGCCGGCGGCGAAGCGGTGTTCGGCGAGGGCGCCGACGGCGGACCGCCGGGGTATCGCGAGTCGGAGATCGAGCGGCTCACGCCGGTGACGTTCGAGCGGAAGGACGAGCCCGAGGTCGCGCTGATCATCGTGCTCGACAAGTCGTGGAGCATGGCCGGTCTGGTCATGGAGTTGTGCAAGGCGGCGGCACAGGCGGCCATCGACGTGCTGGCCGACGAGCAGTCGGTCGGCGTCGTGACGTTCAACGACGGGCTCAACTGGGACGTCACGCTGCGGAACGTGGGGCAGCACCGCGCCGCGATCGGCGAGGCGATTCGGGCCATCGAGCCGAGCGGGCACACCCTGATCTTTCCCGCCATCGAGCAGGCGTTCATCGCGCTCAAGGACGCCCGCGCCCGAGCCAAGCACGTCGTCCTGTTGTCCGACGGCCGCTCCTATCCGGACGACTACGAAAGCCTGCTGAAGAAGATGGTCGACGCGAAGATCACGGTGTCGTCCATCGCCGTCGGGCCGGCCGCCGACAAGGAGCTGCTGACCAACATCGCGAAGTGGGGCCGCGGGCGCAGTTACCTGGTCGAGGACGCGCGCGAAGTGCCGCAGATCTTCGTCAAGGAAGCCAAGGACGCGGCCACGCCGGCGTTCGACGAAGGCGAGATCCGGCCGGTCGTCAAGGCCCAGGCGTTTCTCGAGGGCGTAGACCTGTCGCGGGCGCCCGCCCTGCGCGGCCGCACCGCCACCGTGCTCAAAGACACGGCGCTCGAGCTGCTGGCCACCGAGGACGGCGATCCGATCCTGGCGTTTTGGCCGGTCGGCCTCGGCCGCGCCGCGGTGTTCACCTCGGACGTCAAGAACCGCTGGGCCGCCGACTGGGTGGCCTGGCGGGGCTACGGCCCGTTTTTCGCCGCCGTCGTGCGGGCGCTCGAGCGCCAGCGCCCGCCCGAGGTCGTCCTCGGGGTTGCCGAGGGGCCGGTGCGTGACGGCGTCAGGCCGTTGTCCGTGTCCGTCGAGGCCCGCGACGCCGGCGGCAACTACCTGGACCTGCTGCAGCCGGCCGTGCGCGTCACGTCGTCAACCGGCGAGACCGCCGACGTGTCCCTCCGCCAGACCGCGCCCGGCCGGTACGAGGCGTCGGTTGCCGCGGGCGCGGCCGAGGCGATCTCGCTCGAGGCCACGGGCGACGCCCCGGGCATCCGTTCCAGGATCGTGGTCCCCGACCTGGCGGCCGAGTATCGTTTCAGCCAGCCGGACGAGGCGCTGCTGTCGATGCTCGCCCGGACGACCGGCGGCGCCAACCCGGCGACGATCGAAGGCCTCCGCCCGACTGGCGGCGCGCGCCGCGTGTCGCGGCGCGCGATCTGGCCGGCGTGCGTGATCCTGGCCCTGCTGCTGTGGCTCGCCGACATCCTCTTCCGGAGGATCCGGGTCTTCGAGCCGGCGTAAGCAAGCGGCCTGATGGACACGTAATGAGCAGTCGAGGGCGGTGCTCGCCCTGGACGACTTTCGAAAGGACGACGTCATGCGGCTCCTGGCCTCTCCCGTTCGACATCCGCTCGTCATGTTGGCGCTGTCGCTGACCCTGGGGGCCGCGCTCGTTGCGCAGCAACTCGGCGGCCCGCAGCAGGCGCCGGCTCCACTGAACGCCTCCGCGGACCCGATGCTGCGGGGCTTCGTGTTCCGTTCGATCGGGCCGGCCGTCATGGGCGGGAGGGTGGACGACATCCAGGGCGTGGACGACGACCCGATGACCATCTGGGCCGGCTTCGCCACCGGCGGGCTCTGGAAGACGACGAACGGCGGACGGACGTGGACGTCGATGTTCGACGAGATGCCGAACGCCTCGGTCGGCGACATCGGCATCGCCCCGTCGAACCCGAACGTCGTGTACGTCGGAATGGGCGAGCCGAACAACCGGCAGAGCTCGACGATCGGCAACGGCGTCTACAGCACGACCGACGGCGGCCGCACCTGGCGGCACCTGGGGCTCGAGGAGACGCAGTCGATCGCGCGCGTCGCCGTGCACCCGCGCAATCCCGACACTGTCTTCGTGGCGGCGCCGGGTCACCTGTACGCGGCGAACGAAGCGCGCGGGCTCTACAAGTCCACCGACGGCGGCGCGACCTGGACCAAGGCCAAGTACGTCGACGCCGACACCGGCTTTACCGACGTCGTGATCGACCCGGTCAACCCGAACAACATGTTCGCTGCCTCGTATCAGCGCCGGCGCACGTGGTGGGGATTCAACGGCGGCGGTCCGGGCAGCGGGCTGTGGAAGTCGACCGACGGCGGCACGAACTGGACGAGGATCCAGGGCAACGGCTGGCCCGCTCCGGCCGACGGCATCCTCGGCCGCATCGGCGTGGACTTGCATCGCGCGAACCCGCAGGTCGTCTACGCGCACGTCGAGGTTGGCGCGAGCGGCGGCACGGGGGCCAATGTGGCTGACGACGGCGGCCCGCTCGTCGGCCGCGGCGGGGGTGGGGGCGGTGGAGGGCGCGGCCGGGGCGGTCCGCCGGCGCCACCCAACCCGCAGCAGAGTGGCGTCTGGCGGTCGAACGACGGCGGCCGGACGTGGGCGGTGATGAGCAACGAGAACAACCGTCCGATGTACTACAGCCAGATTCGCGTGGATCCGGCCAACCCGGAGAAGCTCTTCGTGGGCGGCGCGAGCGCGCAGATGTCGCTCGAGGGCGGCCGCACGTGGCAGCCGCTTCAGGGCACCGGGCACGGCGACTATCACGCGTTCTGGATCAGCCCGAAGGACCCGCGCATCGTCTGGACCGGCCACGACGGCGGGCTCGACGTGAGCTACGACGGCGGCCTGACGTGGGATTACCTGACGAACATGCCGCTCGGCCAGTTCTATCAGATCTCGGCGGACATGCGGCGCCCGTTCCACGTGTGCGGCGGCCTGCAGGACAACGGCAGCTGGTGCGGGCCGAGCGCGGTGCGGTCCGGCAACGGGCCGGTCAACACGGACTGGTACAACGTCGGGGGTGGCGACGGCTTCTACACGCGCCAGGACCCGACCGACTACACGACGATCTACTCGGAATCGCAGAACGGCAACGTGAGCCGCGTGAACCTGCGCGACGGCTCCTCGACGAGCATCCGTCCGAGATTCGCAGGCGGCGGCGGGCGCGGGGGCGGCGGGGGAGCGGCCGGGCCCGGCGGAGGCAGCGGCAGCCCGGGGAACATCCTGAATCCGCCGGCCGATCTTCCAGACCTGCGCTTCAACTGGAACGCGCCGATCGAGATGTCGCCGCACGACCCGAACGCCATCTATTACGCGGCGCAGTTCTTCTTCAAGTCCACCGACCGCGGCGACACGTGGTGGATGAACCACACGGACCTGACGAAGAACGTCGATCGGTTCGCCGGGCCCATCATGGGCGTACCAGGCCGCGCGCCGATGGCTTCCAAACACGACGGCTACGCCAACAACTCGAACGTCACGATCGTGCGCGAGTCGCCGTCCAAGCCAGGCGTGCTGTGGGTCGGGACCGACGACGGCAACCTCCACGTGAGCCAGGACGGCGGCGTCACGTTCACCAGCGTGTACGGCAACGTCGCCGGCGCGCCGCGAACTGAAGTCCAGATCTCGCGCATCGAGCCGTCGAACTTCGCCCCTGGTACCGCCTACGTGGCCATCGACAACCACCGGTTCGACGACTGGAAGCCGTATCTCTTCAAGACCACCGACTACGGCCGGACCTGGACCCCGGCGATGGGCGACCTGCCGGCGAAGGGTCACATCAACGCGGTCGAGGAGGACTACGTCAACCCGGACCTGCTGTTCGTCGGCACCGAGTTCGGCCTGTTCGTCACACTCGACGGCGGCACGAGCTGGAAGCCGTTCATGACCGGCCTGCCGCGCGTCCGGATCGACGACCTGTTGATTCACCCGCGCGACCGCGATCTGATCGTCGCGACGCACGGGCGCAGCTTCTGGATTGCCGACGACATCACGCCGCTCGAGCAACTGGTCGGGCCGGCGTCGGGCGCCGTCCGGGTCTTCACGCCGCGGCCGGCCGTGGTGTGGAAGAACGACCGCGAGGCGACCCGCCGCGTCACGGCGCGGATGTTCGTCGGCGACAACCCGCAGGGTGGCACGGCCTTGAGCTTCTGGAGCCGGTCCGCCGGGCCGGCGAAGTTCGAGATCCTGAACCAGACTGGCGGGACGATCCGGACGATCGAGGTCGAGGCGGAGGTTGGCATGAACCGCGTGCAATGGAACCTGCAGCCGGATCCGCCTGCCCAACTGGCGCCGGAGGCTCAAGCGGCCGCCGGCCGCGGCGGTCGCGGCTTCGGCGGCGGTGGCGGAGGCCGGGGCGGCCGCGGCGTGCCGTTCGTCTCAGGCGGCGGCCGCGGCGGCGGTGGGTTCGGCGGCTTCGGCGGGCCGGTCGCCCCTGCCACCTACCTCGTCCGCTTCACGATGGGCGGCGAGACGCACACGACGTCGGTCGTCGTGCTCGACGACGTGTGGCTCAATAAATAGTCTGTTCGCGCCCGGCGTCCGGGCCGTCAGCCACTCGGGTCAGCGGGAGCGGCGGCGTCGCCGCAGTTCCAGCAGCGATCGAATGGCGCCTCGACCGTTTCGCCGCACCGGCGGCACGTCCAGGGCGTTCCGGCGCTTTCCGCGGGCGCGCGCTCGAGCTCCTCGACAACCTGGCGCGCGAGCTCGAGATCGGACTCGGCGACCCAGACTTCGGGCAACGTGTCGAAGGTCACCGGCGTCTCGCCCCGCGTGCTGAACAGGGCATCCTGCCGGACTTCCGCGGGGATCCCGACCGCTTCGAGCGCGCCTCGCAGGACGTGCGCCTGGAGCGGGTCGGCTGCCGAGTAGAGCCTGATCATGGCCCGGTCCCCCTTTCGCCGGCGAGGGCCTCGGCCTTCCGCAGCACCGCGCGCATCATCGGTGCGGTCAGCCGTCCGGTGTGCGTATTCTGCCGGCTCGGATGATACGCCCCGACGAGCGTGGGGAGGCCCGCCTCGGCATGGACCACGCCGTGCGCAAAGGCGGGTCGTCCCGGGCGCGTGCCGGGGCCGCCGTTCTTCCGCTCTCGCGCTTCGCCCAGCAGACGCCAGGCGGCGTCGAAGGCGATTCGGCCGAGGGCGACGTAGACGTGCGCGCGCGGCAGCGCGGCGATTTCGGATCGCAGGTGCCCGTGGCACGCGGCGATTTCCGTTGTCGTCGGCTTGTTGCCGGGCGGCGCGCACCGCACGGCCGCCGCGATCCAGACGTCGTGAAGCGCCAGCCCGTCGTCGGCGTGCCGGGAGAAGGGCTGGCTGGCGAGGCCGTTGGCGTGGAGCGCCGACATCAGGAAGTCCCCCGAGCCGCCGGCCCCGTCGCCGGTGAAATTGCGCCCGGTCCGGTTGGCGCCATGCGCGGCCGGCGCCAGCCCAATCAGGACGATGCGCGCCTTCGGGTCGCCGAAGCCGGGCACGGGCCTGGCCCAGTAGGCTTCATCGCGAAAGGCGGCCCGCTTTTCCCGGCCGATGCGCTCGCAGTAGGTGCGCAGCCTCGGGCACGCTGCGCATTCGATGATGGCCCGACGGACGGACTGGAGACTCACAGTCGCGCCCGGTCGTACCCGTTCGCCTGCTCGTGCGCGTGATAGGAGCTGCGGACGAGCGGTCCGGATTCGACGTGTCCGAACCCGAGGCCGAGCGCCACGCGCTTGATCTCGCCGAACTCGCCCGGGGTGTAGTAACGCTCCATGGGCAGGTGCGCGAGTGACGGGCGGAGGTACTGGCCCACGGTGAGAATCTGGCAGTCCACGCCCCGCAGGTCCCGCAGAACCGCGACGATTTCCTCCATCGTTTCGCCGAGGCCGACCATGATGCCGGTCTTGGTGGGCACTTTCGGGAGGATGCGACGCGCCCGATCGAGCAGCTCGAGCGCTCGCGCGTACTTGCCCCCGGGGCGCGCGAGCCGGTAGAGGCGCGGCACGGTCTCCGTGTTGTGGTTGAGCACGTCGGGCCGGGCGTCGAGCACCGTGCGCAACGCGTCCTCGCGGCCCTGGAAGTCGGGAATCAGCACCTCCACCCGGCAGGCCGGACGGCGGGCCTTGATGGCGCGGATCGTCGCCGCAAACGCGCTCGCGCCGAAATCCGGCAGGTCGTCGCGATCGACCGAGGTCACCACGACGTAGGCGAGATCCATGTGCTCGACGGCGCGGGCGAGGTTCTCGGGCTCCTGCGGATCGAGGGCCAGGGGCGCGCCGTGCGTGACGTTGCAGTACCCGCACGCCCGCGTGCAGACGTCGCCCATGATCATGAACGTCGCCGTGCCGTGATGCCAGCACTCGCCGATGTTCGGGCAGTTGGCTTCCTGGCAGACGGTATTCAGCTTCAGCTCGCCCATCAGCCGCCGGAGGCGCAGGTAGTTCGGTGAACCGGGGGCCCGTACCTTGAGCCACGCGGGCTTGGGCTCGCGCGCGAGCGCGGCGTCCTTGACTCGCCGCCCGCGAATGAACTGAAGTGGGGCAATACCGGTCATCGTGCCCTTTCAGTATAAAGGGCGACGGTGGGCGAGGATCGCCATGTCCCTATCCATCACCTGGCTCGGTCATTCCACGTTCCTGATCGGCACGCCCGGCGGCCAGCGCGTCGTCGTCGATCCCTGGCTCGGCAACCCCACTTGTCCCAGGGCCTTCGCCAGGCCGGACGCCCTCGGCAGGCTCGACCTGATTCTGGTCACGCACGGCCATCCGGATCATATCGGCGACCTCGTTGCCGTGGCCAAGGCGTCCCGGGCCCCGGTCGTCTGCGCCTACGAGCTGGGTCGCTACATCGAGGCCAAAGGCGTCACCGGTGTGCACGACATGGGCGTTGGCGGCACGCAGGACGTGGCGGGCCTGCGGGTGACCATGGTGCCGGCCGTCCATTCGAGCGGGTTCATCGAGGATGGCGGCGGCATCACCTACCTCGGCGTTGCCGCGGGGTTCGTCGTCCGGCAGGCCGGGATGCCCACGGTCTACATCGCCGGAGACACCGCGCTCTTCGGCGACATGAAACTCATCAAGGACCTGTACTTGCCCGATATCGCGTTTCTGCCGATCGGCGACCACTACACGATGGGGCCCGATACGGCAGCCGTCGCGGCACGGTGGCTGGGCGTGCGCCAGGTCGTGCCGATGCACTACGGGACGTTTCCGGTGCTACGAGGGACCCCGGACGAGCTCCGGAAGAACCTGGCGGGCACCGAGATCGAGGTTCTGGAGCTGAAGCCGGGGGAAACGGCGGAATAGGTTCGCGGTTCGCGGTTCGCGGTTCGCGGTTCGCGGTTCGCGGTTCGCGGTTCGCGGTGCCCGGCTTCTCGCTGTCCCGCGTACCGTGCCCGCGTACCGTGCCCGCGAACCGCGAACCGAAGCGTTTCCTACTTCATCCAGATGTCCTCAAGCACGCTGAACGTCGCCGAGCCCGCTTCGCGGCCGCCGACGGTCAGCGTCACCCGATAAACGCCCGGATCGACTGCCGCGCCGCCGCCCCCGCCGCCACGGCCGCCACCCCCACCGCCGAATCCGCGTCCCCCGCCGGCTTCGGCGGCTGGCGGGTTGCCGCGCAGGTCCCACCGCACGCGATTGAGGCCCTGCATGCCGGCCACCTCGATCGTGCGGACGATCTGGCTGGTGGCGGTATTGGTGACCGTGAGCGTCACGTTGCCGGCTTGCGGCAGGTGGAAGGCGAGCGCCGTGCCGTCCGGCGCGTTCTCGCCGGCCCACGTCTTGTCGCCCGGCATCCGCGCGGCGAGGCGGAAGTCGGCCTTCCAGAGGACGGCGTCGCGCGGCTCGAACAGCAGCGCCTGCGACGGCGGCGCGGTCATCTGCTGGAGCGGCGAGATGTCGTCCATGACGTAGAGGCCATAGCCGTGCGACGCCAGCACGAGGTCGTGATCGCGCGGATGCACCACGATTTCGTCGACGCGCGTGATCGGCAGGCCCGGCATGAACCGGCTCCACGATCCGCCGTCATTGAAGCTGACGTAGAGGCCGAACTCGGTGGCGGCGTAGAGCAGCCGCGGGTTGACCGGATCCTGCCGGATGCTGTTGACGTTGCCCGCGGCGGGCAGGTTGCCGCTGACCGACGTCCAGGTCCGGCCGTAGTCGGTGGTCTTGAAGACGTACGGCCTGAAGTCGTTCGAGTGGTGCCCGTCGAGCGCGGCGTACGCCGTGCCGGCGTCGAAGTGCGACGCCTCGAGCCCCGACACCCAGTACTCGCGCGAGCCGCCGGACAGGTTGCGGCTGACCTCGGTCCACGTGTAACCGGAATCGCGGCTGACCTGGATGTTGCCGTCCGCCGTGCCCGCCCAGTAGATGCCCGGCACGACCGCCGACTCGGCGATCTCGATGACCGTCTTGAACTCGTTCATCTGGACGCCGTCGCCCTTCGACAGGATGCACTCCTGTCCGGGGCCGGCGCCGCGGCCGCAGCCGGGCAGCGAGTACGGCTGCTCGAGGAGCGTCCGCTGCGTGACGTCGATTCCCTTGCCGAGCTCCGGCGTCATCCGCCACGTGCTGCCGCCGTCGGCGGAGATGAACATGCGGTTGCCGCCGTAGAGCAGCGTCCCGGGGTTGTGGGGCGAGATCCGGATCGGCGAGTTCCAGTTGTAGTTGAACTCGTCGGTGTCCGGCGCGGGAGGCGGCACGACGTTCGTCTCCGCGCCGCCGCCTCGTCCGCCACCGCCGCCGCCCCCGCGGCCGCCGCCGCCCGTGCCGGCCCGTGGCCGGATGCTGCCGCGCTGGCCGGTCGAGGCGTCGTACCGGTTGAGGTTGCCGTTCTGCGACTCCGTGTAGAAGACGTCCGGATTGGTGGGGTCGACCTGCGTCTGGAAGCCGTCACCGCCGCCGACGCTGATCCAGTGCCAGGTCCGGATGGCGTTGGTGCGCACGTGGCTCGGCCCGCACCACGAGCCGTTGTCCTGCAGGCCCGTGCACACGGTGTACGGCCGGTCCATGCCCACCGACACGTGATAGGGCAGCGCGACCGCGTGGTTTCGAATCGACTCCCACGACTGTCCGCCGTCGTAGCTGATGTCGAGGCCGCCGTCGTTGCCGTACATCACGTGGTCGCTGTCGGTCGGGTCGATCCAGATGGCGTGGTTGTCCACGTGGCCCATGCCCCCCTGGATGCTCTCGAACGTCCTGCCGCCGTCGACCGACTTCTGCGCGTTCGTGCCCCCGACGTAAACGACGTTCTCGTTGTTCGGGTCCACGCGAATCTGGCTGTAGTACATCGGCCGCTGATTCTCATTGCTCACGAACGCCCAGGTGCGGCCCTTGTCGTTCGAACGCCAGATGCCGCTGCGCGTCGGGTCGGGCGGCTGCTGGCCGCCGCCCCCGCGTCCGCCGGCGCCTCCTCCCCGGCCGGCCGGCGGCTGCGGCGCGTCCTGCGCGACGGGCGGCTCGTTGTCCTGCGCCACCTCAATCTGGGCGTACACGACGTTCGGGTTCGAGCGCGACCAGTCGAGGCCGACGCGACCCATCGTGCCTCGCGGGAGGCCGGTGCCCGAAAGCTTCGTCCAGGTCCGGCCGCCATCGGTCGTCCTATGGATGCCGCTGCCGGGTCCGCCGCCGGCGAAGCCCCACGCCGTGCGCCGGCGTTCGTAGGTCGCGGCCATCAGCGTGTTCGCGTTCGACGGGTCGATGACCAGGTCGATCGCGCCGGTGTCCGGCGTGACGTACAGCACCTTGCTCCAGGTGGCGCCGCCGTCGGTCGTCTTGAAGACACCGCGCTCCTCGTTCGCGCCGAACAGGTGCCCGACCGCCGCCACCCACACGATGTCGGGGTTGGTCGGGTGCACCACGACGCGGCCGATGGACTGCGTCTCGCGCAGCCCGATGTGCGTGAACGTGGCGCCCGCGTCGGTCGACTTGAACAGACCGACGCCGATGGACGAGCTCTGACGGTTGTTCGGCTCGCCCGTACCCACATAGAGCACGTTGGGATTCGACGGCGCCAGCGCCAGATCGCCGATCGAATGCGCGTACTCGCCGAAGATCGACTCGAACGTCGTGCCGTTGTTGGTCGTTTTCCAGATGCCGCTCACGGCATACCCGATGTAGAACGTGGACGGGTTGCGCTCGTCCGCGGCCAGGTCGTCGATGCGAGCGCCCTGGGCCACCGGGCCGATCGCGCGAAACCGGAAGCCCCGCAGCAGCGGGTCGGTGGGCTCGTTGATCACCCGGGGCTGGTTCCCGCCGGCTTGGCCCTGGGCGACGACGCCCGTCACGAACCCGAGGCTGAGGAAAGCGAGGCCGGAGAGCCACAAGGAGCCGATGCGGAGGCGTTTCTGGTGCGTCATGGGTGTCGATCTCCTTGAATGTCGCGGGCGGGCGGCCAAGGGCGTCCCGGGCTTCCGAGTTCTGGGGAATACTACCGCAGGAGGCCCGCCGATGTTTCAGCAGCGCGCGGCTCGCGCGTCAGGAGGGCCGGCCGAGGGCGTCGAGCACGGCCTCGACCGTTGCGCCCACCGGGCGGCCCGACGTGTCGATCGTGAGATCGGCCCGTGAGTACAGGGGATGCCGCCGGGAGACCAGGTCGGCCAGCGCCTGGCGGGCATGCGGATGGTCGGTGATGGGTCGCCGGTCGCCTTGCCGGATCACCCGTTCCCAGTACTCAGACGGCTTGGCTCGCAACCAGACCGTCGTGGCGCGACCCGACAGGAGGGACCAGGTTTCGGGGGAGGCGACGAGGCCGCCGCCGGCCGCCAGGACGACCGACTGCCGGCTGTCGAGGATGGCGCCGAGCGCCTCTCGCTCGAGCCGCCGGTAATAGTCCTCGCCGTGCAGGCTGAAGATCTCGCCGAGGGCCAGCCCCGCCCGCGCCTCGACCTGCCGGTCGAGCTCGACGAATCGCAGGCGGAGGCGGCGCGCGAGCCGGCGCCCGATCGTCGTCTTGCCCGAGCCGCGCAGGCCGAGCAGGGCGATGACGGTCGGCGGCGGCTCCGCGGCGGTCGCCAGCAGCTCGGACGGGGTCGTCTCGAGCGCCGCCGCCAGGTCGGCAAGGCGCCGCACGGAGATGTTGCCCTGGCCGGCCTCGACCGCCATGAGAAAGCGGGGCGAGAGGCCCGATCGCGCGGCCAGGGCGCGCAGCGTGAGGCCCAGTTGCTGCCGCAGCCGGCGCGCGCGCGCGCTGAGCGTGACCAGGACGTCCGGCGCCGGCGGACGACGCCGGCCCGGCGGCGTCGTTCGCGGTCGGGGTGGCTCCTGCCGGCGGGCGGCCGGGGCGCGCATGGAAGGCAGTATAGAGCATACTCGCGAGTCGGCAACGCACTATAGTGCCTTGACAGTCCGGCGGCCGGACCACTACGCTCTTTGAGGATTCCCGATGGCCACCACCGAGTCGCCGACCAGGCTGCGCCCGATCACGTTCGACACGCACCCTGACGCCTACCGCCACTGGAAGCTGACTTTCGACGGGCCGATCGCCACGCTCTCGATGGACGTGCAGGAAGACGCCGGGCTGTTTCCGGACTACAAGCTGAAGCTCAACTCGTACGACCTGGGCGTGGACATCGAGCTGGCCGACGCCGTGCAGCGCATCCGGTTCGAGCATCCCGAGGTGCACGCGGTCGTCATCACGAGCCTGAAGGAACGGATCTTCTGCGCCGGGGCGAACATCTTCATGCTGCGCGGTTCGAGCCACGCCTGGAAGGTGAATTTCTGCAAGTTCACGAACGAGACACGGCTGGCCATCGAGGACGCGAGCGCGAACAGCGGCATCAGGTTCCTGGCGGCGCTCAACGGCATCTGCGCCGGCGGCGGCTACGAGCTCGCGCTGGCCTGCGACGAGATCCTGCTGGTCGACGACTCCAACTCCGCCGTCAGCCTGCCGGAGACGGCGCTGCTCGGCGTCCTGCCCGGCACCGGCGGCCTCACCCGCGTCGTCGACAAGCGGAAGGTGCGCCGCGACCTGGCCGACGTGTTCGGCACGCTGGCCGAAGGGGTCAAGGGGAAGCGCGCCGTGGAATGGCGGCTCGTGGACGCCGTGCACCCGCTGAGCAGGTTCAAGGCGGCCGTTGACGCCCGGGCCCGTGAGCTGGCGGCGCGTTCCGACCGGCCCGCCGAGGGGCCGGGCATCGCGCTGCGCCCGCTCGATCCGACCGTGACCGACGACGGCGTGACGTACTCCTCGGTGTCGGTCGAGATCGACGCCGGCCGGCGGACGGCGACCCTGACCGTTCGGGCGCCGGCAGCCCCGGTCGAGCCGACGCCCGAGGCGATTCTGGCCGCGGGCGATCAATTCTGGCCCCTTCGGGTCTTCCGCGAGCTCGACGACGCGATCCTGCGGCTCAGAGTCAACGAGCCGCGGATCGGCACCGTCGTGATCCGGGCGGTGGGGGACCCGGCGCGGGTGCTCGAAGCCGACGCGGTCCTCCTCGCGCACCAGGACCACTGGCTCGTGCGCGAGGTCATGCACTTCATCAAGCGCACGCTGAAGCGCGTCGATCTCTCGGCGCGCAGCTTCTTCGCGCTCATCGAAGTCGGCAACGCCTTTGCCGGCACGCTCTTCGAGCTCGCGCTGGCCGCCGATCGATCGTACATGTTCGACGACGACGATCAGCAGAACCGGGTGGCGTTGTCGGGGATGAACGCGGGGCCGCTGCCGATGAGCAGCGGGCTGACGCGCCTCGAGGCCCGCTTCTACGGCGAGCCGGACACAGTGACCAAGGTGCTGGCGCATGAGGGCGCGTTCGACCCGACCGAGGCGCGCGATGCCGGTCTGGTGACCTTCGCGCCGGATTCGATCGATTGGGCGGACGAGATCCGCCTGGCGCTCGAGAGCCGGGCGGCGCTCTCCCCGGACGCGCTGACCGGCATGGAAGCCAACCTGCGGTTCGTCGGCCCCGAGACGCTCGAAACGAAGATCTTCGGCCGCCTGACGGCCTGGCAGAACTGGATTTTTCAGCGCCCGAACGCCGTCGGCCCGAAAGGCGCGCTCACGTCGTACGGCTCGGCCGAGCGCGCCGAGTTCGACTTCGGGAGGACGTAGGGCTTAGGGCCTCAGGCTTGGGCCTTAGGGCGACGAATGATTTCAGCCGACAAGATTCCGAACAACGTCGACCTGCACCTGAACAAGCGGCTGCAGCGCGCGCTCGAGCACTGGCAGCCGGCCTACCTCCAATGGTGGCTCGACATGGGCCCGCAGGGGTTCCAGCACTACCACCAGGTCTACGTCCGCACGGCGATCAGCGTGGACGCGGCCGGCTGGGCGCACTTCGAGTACGTCAAGCTGCCCGAGTACCGGTGGGGCATTTTTCTTGCCGACCAGGTGCCGGATCGCACGATCGGCTTCGGCGACTTCCTGGGGCAGCCGGTGTGGCAGGAAGTGCCCGGGGAGTTCCGGAACCAGCTGCGCCGGCTCATCGTGACCCAGGGCGACACGGAGCCGGCCAGCGTGGAGCAGCAGCGGTGGCTCGGGCACCGGTGCCCGAGCCTCTACGACCTGCGCAATCTCTTCCAGGTCAACGTCGAGGAGGGCCGGCACCTCTGGGCCATGGTGTACCTGCTGCACTCCTACTTCGGGCGCGACGGGCGCGACGAGGCCGAGGACCTGCTGGCGCGTCAGAGCGGCAACCGCGACAAGCCGCGCATCCTCGAGGCGTTCAACGAGCCGATCGACACGTGGCTCGATTTCTTCATGTTCACGATGTTCACCGACCGCGACGGCAAGTCGCAGCTGCTGTCGCTCTCGGAGAGCTCGCTCGACCCGCTGTCGCGCACGACCCGGTTCATGCTGACCGAAGAGGCCCATCACATGTTCGTGGGGGAGACGGGCGTCGCGCGGATCGTCAAGCGGACGTGCGAGCTGATGAAAGAGACCGGGCTCTCCGAGGACGTCCGCACGCTCGGCGGGATCGATTTGCCCACGATCCAGAAGTACATCAACCTCTGGTTTTCCCTGAGCCTGGACCTGCACGGCAACGAGATCTCGACCAACGCGGCCACCTACTTCTCCAACGGCCTCAAGGGCCGCGCCGAGGAGGCCAAGTTCGTCGAGCACACGGCGTCCGAGCAGGCCTATCCGCTCGACGTGGTCGAGGCCGGCAAGATCAAGCGGGTCGAGGTGCCGATGCGCAACGCCATGAACGAGGTGCTGCGCGACTGGTACGTCGGCGACTGCCAGGCCGGCGTGGACCGGTGGAACAAGATCTTCGACCGCTTCGGGATGTCGGATCGGCTGCGGCTGCCGGACCGGAAGTTCAACCGGCACATCGGCCAGTTTGCCGGCGCCCGTTTCGATCCCGACGGCCGGATGGTGCCCGAGGAGGAGTGGACGCGCCGGCAGCACGAGTGGCTGCCCGCGCCGGCCGACAAGGCCTATCTGATGAGCATCATGAACAGCCCGCTCTACGAGCCCGGCCGCTTCGCCAACTACATCGCGCCGCCCAGCCGCGGCATCAAGGGGCAGCCGGTCAATTTCGAATACGTGCGGACTGAAATGTAGTGGATTAGCGGATTGGATATGTCCAAGGTTCACACGCGCACCGACGCCGGCGTCCGCATCCTGACGCTCGACGAGCCGCCCGCGAACACGTACAGCTACGACCTGATGCGCGAGCTGGACGCGGCGATCCTCGAGGCCCGCATGGACGCCGGCGTGCACGTGATCGTGCTGACCGGCGCCGGAGAGAGGTTCTTCTGCGCCGGCGCGACCATCGGCATGCTCAAGGACGCCGATCCGGACTTCAAGTACTACTTCTGCCTGCACGCCAACGAGACGCTCAACCGCCTCGAGCAGACGCCGAAGCTGGTCATCGCGGCGCTCAACGGACACACGGTGGGCGGCGGGCTCGAGATCGCGATGGCGGCGGACCTTCGAATTGCGCGCGCCGGCGGCGGGAAGATCGGGCTGCCGGAGGTCGCACTCGGCGTGCTGCCCGGGACCGGCGG
>Ga0326597_10002233_pt1 | contig 29205 bp, 29 predicted proteins | sample RVTome_12_FD_203789 | JGI IMG/M metagenome (GOLD analysis project Ga0326597, IMG submission 203789) | Soil microbial communities from uranium-contaminated site in the Upper Colorado River Basin, Wyoming, United States - RVT100D185 | ecosystem: Environmental > Terrestrial > Soil > Contaminated >... | reverse complement strand
GGTCTTCCGACTGATGCCGTAGCGTCGCGCCAAGTCCGCGACGTCGAACACGTCGCGCTGGTAGTCCGCGATGAATTGCACGCGTTGATCCATGAGTAACGTCTCCTGCCACGGCATCAAGCACCTCAGCTCGAGTGTGGCCGAATGTGTTACCCATGTCCCCGGACTATTCTGTTACCCTTGTCCCCGGACCGCACCCTTGAAGCCGCCTAACAACGCGTTGCACCAGTCGGCGGCTGTGCCATCATGAGCCGCCGCTGGTGAACGCTGACGTTAGCCGGACATGTTCCGGCAGAGTACAGGCGGGATGTTCGACTGCTTCCAGAGCAAGGGATCGCTCTCGCGATCGAAGGCTATGCGGTATACAGAGAGGCCGCGGCCTTGGATACACGATTCAGCGTCGCACGAACTTCGTATAACAAGTCGTCGGCAGGCATGTCTGGGTCTTGTCGCGCAAGTTCGTACCCCAAGGCCATCGCGTACTCCGAAAAGGCGATTTCGTATGAGAGGCGCTTGAAAATCGGATCTTCAGGTCCAGTCGTCTTGAGCGCGTTCGCCACTGCCGCGTGATCCAGATTGATCAAGATCCCGAGAGTCGTGCGGTCGTACTTCGACCTATGCTCGTCCCGACCAAGGGATTCGTATCGCACCTCAAATCCTCCTCGGGCACGGCGTTTTGCTCCATCGCCGCCGGCAGGATCAACCGACTGCTTGCCGGCAGCGTTGGCCTGACCAGCCGACGGAATGTCCGGGGCACCGCGCCCGCTCTCGCTCCCCCTCCCTTGGTTAGAGCCACGGCTGGCCAGTTCAACGTCGCCGCGTTCTGATGTCCCCTTCGTCCAGGTACCCTCGTCCCCTCCGGCGGAGGCTCCGAAAAGAGATCTGGCAGGGCCCTTGGACGCCGAAGCACTTCGAATCTGCTCCAATCGCTCCCTGAGGTACCGGAAGTCTTGATTCAAGAATTCCGCGATACGATCCGCTTCCTGGGCCAAGCGGCGCATCTGCTCGGACTTGTGAGCTTCGCGAGAGGTTCGTACCTGCTCCTGACGAACCTCATCGAGTTTCGAGCCTAGGAATCCGATAAGAACCCTAACAACTGGATGCTCCGGGTTTAGCCTTAGCGACCGCGAATCGTCGTACGGTTCAATGGGAGTGGCGAAAGATTCCAGGGCCGGTACATCAACTTCGCCGAACAAGTAGTTCCCGAATTCCTTGTGCGCCACGCCACAGTCTTCGCGCCCCACGAGATTGTTGGCTCCGGCTGTCACAAAAACGCCCTGTTCGACATCCGAAAGTGGAACGCGGGCGACGTGGATCGTCAGTGTGCAGTCACCGATGACATTGGCTTGGGCAGGATTGGGTCTAAACGTCCGGGTCGTGACGAGTTCGGGGGGGCGATACTCGCAAACATGGTCGTTCACGGCAACAGACGGTTGCAGGGCACGAAACGCCTGGAGATGGCGCTCTACGTAGTCGATGATTTCATTAGTCCGTAGCCGAGCGACAAAGATATCGCTAATGGTGACGACAGTTCCGTTCGGCTGAGCGAAGTCTTCGTCATGTATTAACCACCGCACGGGAATCTTCTCGCCCGAGGAGTGATCAATCGCACTTCGATCGAGTTCAACGACATTGCGCCGACGTGCGCTAACGGTTTCCAGCGTCAGCTTGTTGCCGATGCCAAACGCCGCCGCCTTGCCGGTGCCGAACTTGCCACGTCCAGGTCGTCCCGCGAGCCGGTCGCGGTTCTCCGCGTGCATCATGAAAAAGTGCTCCAGATCTGTGACCGACATTCCGCGACCGTTGTCCGAGATCCGGATCCACCGACCGGCGGTATCGACAGTGACCTGCACGACGGGCGAGGTGCCTGGCTCAACATACTGCAGGCTGTTTGCCACGTACTCCCACACGGCGGCTGCTTCGTTCTTGAACGCAGCAGCCGATGACAGGAGGTCCCTGCCAACGTGCGACGTGACCTGTAATTGCGCTTTGGCCATGTGACTAGCTCCCTTTGGCGGTCAGTGCGGTCGCGACATAATCGATGAACTCAGTTACGGTCGTGTCACCGCTGAAGCACTTTCGGAGACGTTCGACTTTTGTCGCTCGAAGGTCTCCGGTGGCGTAGCTATCGATGCGGAACACTTCCTCCGCGTCCCTTGTGCTTATTTCCCTTCGGTGTGCCGGCCACTTTGCCCAGGCCGAAGTTGACGCGATACGCGCACGCTCGCGGTCAGTACGCTGAGCATCAACTGAACCGCCGCGTTGACGCCCACTGCCGACGTCCGGCGTCAGCATCGAAGGGTCTTTGGTGACACCTAGGGCCCATACCAAGCCCTTGGCGGTCAGCGTCCACCCGCGAGGCGTCGACCCTCGTATCAAGGCTCCATGCGCTTCGCTCTTCGCTTCAGAAAGCCTCACACGAACGAGCTCGAGGTTGATTTGCCCGGCGTGCTTACGCCAGCTGAACCGACCAGGGGAGAGCTCGTGCGTCTTCATCGCCACGTCTTCCGTGTCGATGAACCGGTCGCGCCCCCCCAGCAGGTAGACAGCCAACGTCACCAATTCCGTGTTTGAGTACCGGCGCGTCAAATCGTCACCTTGAGATTCATGTTGCAAAGGATAGTAGTAGGCTGTTATAAGACGTTTGTCAAGTTGATTGTATTTGTAAGTGACTTGACAGGAGCCGCTCCAGAGGGAGGACCGATTGCACCTTCTTCCACGCGCTTTGGCCCAGCGATTGGGCCACGTCTCAATCCCGCCTTGGGTTGCGGAATGTTGCGAGTTCCGAGGGTCCTCTTCAGTAGGCGATCTCGCCCATGCCGGCGCCCCCACGGAAACGGCGGCTCGCACAGCGGTGGAGTTCTTTGTAATGGAGCTGGTCAGGTCGCGAGCGCCCGAGGTGGCCGATGTGCTCGTCTTTCCGCCTGACGCCTCGGTGGAGGGAGTCATCGAAGCCTCTGCGCTGTGGCCGGCGCGGGTTCGGAACGTGTTCACAAACAGTGGCTTGCTCGAGGATCACGAAAGGCTCCGCAAGCTCACGTATGGTCAGCTTCTGAAGATGAGGGGTCTGGGAGTGAGGTCAGCAATTGACCTCGGACTTCGCGCCGAACTTATGGGAACCCTGCACGCCGGTAGGAGCTCATCGCCTAGCGAGCCCGCTGCCGAGCGGACACTTGACAACTCGACGTTGCAAGAACTGCGGGCAACGGCGTCATTGGACTGGGCCGATCTTGTGCTCGGCAGCGACCCGAGGTTTGCCGACTTGATTCCGGCGAATGGCGGTTCGCTGGCTGACGTAGCTGAAGCACTTATCCTGACCTTTGGAGGTGGGCAGGACGCAGATCAACCGGGGAGCTCGCCGGCCTACGGGATCCCCAGCCATCTTCAAGACGCGGCGGGCGTGCGCACTTGGCTGACCGAAGTGCGCAACCGAATCTCGCGAATTGACGATCTCCCCCTGGAGAACCTTCTCTCGGACATTGTGGAGCACAGTTGTGACGAACGAGGTCGGCGGCGGGACGCTCTCTTAAGCAGGCTCGGCTGGTCAGGCAAGCCGCGGCTGACGCTCGAGGAAGCTGGAAGGACGGTCGGCGTGACGCGTGAACGGATGCGCCAACTGGAGACAATTCTCCGGCGTCGCCTTCCGAAAGCGCCGGTCTACGTGCCCGCACTGTCACGGGCGCTTCAACTCCTCATTGAGGCGGCGCCACTGGATGTCGACGGTGCAGCAGACCTCTTACACACTCGCGGCGTTTCAGGAGCTAGGTTCTCTCCAGAAAGTGTGATTGTGGCTGCGGAGGACCTCGGTCTCGAACCAGGCGTACGAGTCGAGAGAGTGCGGGATGTCCGGCTCGTGACACGCGCGGCAGGGAGCACCTACGTCGCCGCAATCTGTCGAGTTGCGCGGAAGAAGGCCGGAGCGTCCGGAGTGGTGAATGCGCATGACGTTGCGGCCACCGTGTCTGCAGCTTCGGGGCACACATGCTCAGTCGAGGACGTAACTACAACGCTGAATGCCAGTCGCCGGTTTCGCCACCTTGCAGGGCCATGGTATTGGGCCAGTGACATTCCACCGGGCCGTAATCGTCTCGTAAACATGTGCAAGCGCATGTTGTCGGTCACTTCGCCCATCAGTGTGACGCGCCTCCGAGACGGTCTGAAGCGCGAGTACATGTTCCGCAACTTGTCAATGCCAGATCGTTTCGAACTGCGAACACCTCCGGCAGCAATACTCCGAGATTTCTTGCGAGATCATCCCGACTTTGTAGTTGCCTCTAATGAAGACGTGAGGCCAAGCGGTCCATTGGATTACAGGACTCTACTGAGCCCGTTTGACCAGATCCTCGTTGATGTATTTCGCAGCAGTCCAAGCGCCGTCTTGGATCGCGTCACGATATTGCGCGAGTGTGCCGAGCGCGGAGCCAGCCTCGCTACCGTCAGCCAGAATCTGACGTACGGCTGCTTGATTGAGCATCTTGACACAAACATCTGGACGCTCCGGGGTTCGGAGGTTAGCCCCGCAGCAGTCGAGGCTCTGCGACAGGCCAACGCCCTCAGGCCGAAAGAAAAGCGCGTAATGGACTTTGGGTGGACTGCCGACGGAGGGCTCTGGGTCGCCGCGCTGGTGCCGCCTCCAACACAGCCGTTTGTGTTCTCTTGCCCTGGTGCCTCGCGACCCTATCTAGCTGGGCAGGCCTTCGCCGCCGCCATGCGTGATTCGACTGCGTGTGGCACCTTGCGAGTAACCGATAACGGAATCATTTACGGTTTTAACGCTTTCCAGCAATTGTCCGGTTGCGATGCGGGGGACATCGTAGTTGTAGTGTTCGACCTCGTTGAGCGTGTCGCAACACTGATGGTCGGCGACGAAGAGCTGCTCGATCGGTACAGTGCCTAGCGCAATGCCCGGTGCATGACCCATTGGTGGACGGCCGTCGTCCAGGAGGCGGACCGATGGCGCTAACGGCATCCCGGAGCGACACGACAAGCTCGAAGCCGGCTAACCTCCAAATGGAGCCGACGCGCCGACTGTGTCGTGCAATCATGTGGCTGCGGCGCGCGGCTCATTTGGAACGTTATGGCGCTACGTAGACCAAGCTATCCAGCTGGCGTGGTGGCCTTCTTTCGCCCGATCTTACTCACCGGCCGTATAATAGCGCCACGTTTTCGTCCGCAGCTCCTTGGGCTACGTAGCAGGGACGACCGTACGGGCAGCCGATTCCACGTACCGAATACTTGTTGGGCCGACGAAGCTACAGCGTCTTGAGAAGGCGGTCGTACTCAGCGTGACTTCCGATCCAGAACCATGTGACTTCATCGTCCTCGAGAAGTCCCACCGCCCGGTATCCGAGGGTCACGCGAACGGAGTACACGGAGTCTCGCTCGTGGACTCGCTTGAACTGGAGGCCGGGGTGCTTCGGGTTCTCGCGAAAGAGCCGGTAGGCTTTCTGAGCAGCGCCCCGCACTTCCGGAGGCAGCTCGTGGTACGCTGCCCAGAAGCGGGGCGTGGCGCGCGACTTCACAGCTTCTCGGGGTCCAGGGCAGTGGTTCGACCGGCGGCCCGGTCAGCGCGGGCTTCAGCCGCCAGCTTGCTCAGCGCGTCGTGTGAGGCCCCGAACTGGTCGGCCCAGTGCTCCTCATCGCGAAGTTCGTCGAGCAGCCAGCGGGCGACCCGGTCTTGCTCCTGGGGCGGCAGAGTCGCCAACTTCGCCATTACTGCCTCGAGTGTTCGGGTCATGAATGAAGTATACCGCACGATCACGGGGCGGCCCAACAAGCCGCTGCAGCCGACGAGCGGCTCGGATGCGGCAAGCTGGTTCGAGATGACGGTGTGCGCCGCTCGCGGCTGAGCGGCCGCGGCTAGGCCGATCCTGGGTGAGGTTTCCCGATGGAGCAGATGGTGCTGAGAGTCCTACTGGCGGTCTTACGCACGATGGCGCTCCTCTCATCGAGTGATGCCATCTAACAGCTCGCGGCGCTCGCTGTTTCGCGTGGGTGAACGCGAGCGTCACCCGCGCTGCAGCGGGCGGCTCTACGGAAGCTCGTCGTGCTCGACGCGGCCGAAGCCCTCGACGACTTGCGGGTGCCGCCAGGCAATCGGCTCGAGAAGCCTCGGGTAAACGCGCGGGTCAGTACAGCATCCGGGTCAACGACCAGTGGCGCGTGTGCTTTCGGTGGCGTGACCACGATGCATTCGACGTTGAGCTCGTTCACGCGATCCAGGTCGATGCCCGGCCTGAAGTCGAAGCTGTGGGGCCGCACCTCGAACCGCGGCGGGCGACCGGCTTTCCCGACATGCCCAGGCCGCAGCTGTAAGCCAGCCAGTGGCCGTGCCATCCGTGGCACGTGCGGTCAGCCCATCAGGTGCGGAATCTGCCGGGAGGCCTCGGGTCGAAAACGCAACAGGCATCGGAACGCCGCGCGGTGGCCGTCCGGGTCGGTGTCGGGCTCGACGTACAGCGCGGCGATCAAGTCGCGCCAGCGGAGCAGCTCGCGGCGGAACGTGCGCTTCGTCTGCACGGTGACAGTCAGATCGACGAGGCGCAGCACGCGCTCGTAGGTGCGCTGGCGCGCGGCGCCATCCGTCGGCGCGAGGAGCGCGGTCGCGCGCTGCATCTCGTTGGCGATCATCAGCACCTGCTGGTCGAGCGTGAACCGGGCCCAGCGCTCGGGCGTCAGCGATGCGTGCTGCGTCATGCCAACGCCTCACCCCGGCCGATGAGCGCGAAGGTGATCTCGCGGATGCGCGCCCGCAGGGCCTCGTCCTCCACGACCATGCTGCGGTTGCCCGTTGCCGGCCGGATGTTGATCAGTGACGTGTACTCGATGCACGCCTCGGGGCCGCGTCCCGGATAGTAGTTCGCGCCCCAGAGATGTTCCTGCCGGCTGCCGTGCTCGAGCAGCAGCGCCTCCTCATCGGCGTGCAGCTCGCCGCCCACCGCGGCGATGCCCCGCTCGATGTCCACGACGTACTTGACCATGTCCTCGAAGTACCGCTCGACCAGCGTGCGCAGCACGTCTCGTTCGATGGGCCGATCCACGAGGACGACGTCGGGGATCTCCTCGGTCATGGCGTAGGGGCGGATTGCGGTCGGTGTCGGGATCGCTACAGCCCGGCCGCCCGGCCGAGGGCCGCCTCGACCGTCCGACGAGCGGCGGGCAACGACTCCTCGAGGAGCACACCGACGTCCACGTCGCTCTCGCCCGTCGGCCTGCCCCGAGCCATGGAGCCAAACAGCACCATGAGACGGATACCGGGAAGCGCGTCAGCCGCTTGAACGAGACGCTGTTCGAGGGACATGCGGAATCCGGGGCTACTGTACCACAACCAAGCGACCGCGGCCGCCCGCTGCCCAGGCGCCCGGCTCAGACGGCGGACTGTTCAGCATTCAGCATTCTCAGCCTTCAGTTTTCAGTTACAGGTGCTCGGCGTGCGGTTGCTGAGAACTGATGACTGACAACTGATAACTTCACAGGCTCTCAGTTGCCCGGCGCCTCATTCCTGCCTGAGCGCCTCCGCCGGGTCGATCCTCGACGCCCGCGCGGCTGGAACGCTCGCCGCCAGCGCGCCCACCGCCACCACGCCGAGACCCGCCACGGCGTACGTCAGCGGATCGAGCGGCGGGACGCCGAACAGCAGCCCTTCGAGCGAGCGTCCCAGCACGCCCGCGCCGACGAGGCCGAGCGCGACCCCGGCGAGCACGACCTTCAGCGCACCGAAGATCACCAGCCGGAACGCGCGCGCCCGGTCGGCGCCGAGCGCCATGCGGAGCCCGATCTCCGCGGTGCGGCGCGTCACCGAGTAGGTCACCACACCGTAGACGCCCACCGCGGCCAGCACCGCCGCGCACAGCGCCAGACCGACGAGCAGCGCCATGTTGAACCGCGGCTGCGCGATCGACGTCGACACGAGCTCCTCGATCGTCGAGACCTTCCCCAGCGGCAGATCGGGATCCAGCCGCCCCAGCACGGACTTCACCGCCGTCGTCACCGCGCTTGCCGACAGATCTGAGTGCACGACGACCTGCATCTCGGACAGCGCGAGCTGGAAGTACGGCACGAACACTTCCGCGCCCGGAATCGCGTCGAGACCGTCGTGGCTGATGTCGCCGACCACGCCCACGATCTCGAGATTCCCGGCCATGGGCATCTTGATCCGCTGGCCCACCGGATCCACGCCCGCGAAGTACCGCCTCGCCACGGTCTCGTTCACGATCGCCACCTTCGGCCCATCGTCTCTTCCATCGAACGAGGTGAAGGTGCGGCCCCGGCGGAGCGGGATCGCCATCGCCCGGAAGTAGTCGGGCAGGACCGCCCGGTAGCGCGCGCGCGGGCGCTCCGACGGCGACGTCGCCTCGAGGCCGTCGATGGTGAACGGGATGTCGAACTGGACGCCGAGCGGGCTCATGGGAAGCGCCGACACGGCGCCGGCGGCCGTGACGCCCGGCGCGGCCTTCACACCCTCGATCAACTCGAAGAAGAACCGGCGCTGTAGCGCCGGCCGCGCATAGCGTGTCTGCGGCAGGACGACGTCGAGCGCGACGATGCTGGAGGTGCGGAAGCCCGGATCGACGTTCGTGAGCCGGACGAAGCTGCGGATCAGGAGGCCGGCGCCGACCAGCAGCACGAGCGCCAGCGACACCTCGGCGGCGACCATGACGTTCGACAGCCACCGCGCGCGCCGGCTCGTGAGCGACCCGCGCGTCCCCTCCTGCAGCACGTCCATCAGGTTCGGCCGCATCGCGCGCAGCGCCGGGACGAGCCCGAAGACGACGCCGGCGCCGACCGAGATCGCGAAGGTGAAGGCGAGGACGCCCGGGTCCAGGCCGATGTCGGCGGCGCGCGGCACGTTGGCGGGAATGAGCGCGCCGAGCGCGCCGATACCCCAGTACGCGACCGCGAGCCCCGCCAGGCCGCCCGACCCGGCCAGCACCGCGCTCTCGACGATCGAACGGCGCAGCAGCTTCCACCGGCTCGCGCCGAACGCCGAGCGCACCGCGAAGTCCTTCGCGGCGGCGGCCGACCGCGCGAGCAGGAGGTTCGCGATGTTCGCGCAGGCGATGAGCAGCACGAGCACGACGGCACCGAAGAGGATCCACAGCGTCCCGCCGATGTCGCCGATCACGTGCTGGTGCGCCGGCACGAGCGTGACACCCCAGCCGGCCATCGAATCGGGGTTCTCGCGCGCGATGTCGGCCGCTATGCCGCTCATCTCGCGCTCGGCCCGCTCGAGGGTCGCGCCCGGCGCCAGCCGGCCGATGGCGTTGTACATCCGGTGCGGCCGCGTCTGGAGCACGGAGAGGTCGAGCACGAGCGGCGACCAGACCTCGACCGACGGATCGGACGGCGGGAACTGGAAGTCGCGGGGCATGACGCCGACGATCTCGTGCGGCTGGTCGTCCAGCCAGATCGTGGTCCCGACGACGGAGGGGTCGGCGCCGAAGCGGCGCGACCAGGCGCCGTGGCTCAGGATCGCCAGGCGCTCGCCGCCCGGCCGCTCCTCGTCGTCCGAGAACGTTCGCCCGACGAGCGCCGGCACGCCGAGCACCCGGAACGTCGCCGGCGACAGCTCGACGCTCACGAGACGCTCGGGCTCGCCCGCTCTGGTCAGCGTGAAGCCCCGATAGCGGTACGCGCCGATGGTTTCGAAGCTCTCCGACCGCTCGCGCCAGTCGAGGTAGGTCGCACCCGACGTCTCGACACGGTCTTGCCCCAACTGCGGGCTGGTTTCCCACAGCACGACGAGCCGGTCGGGGTCCGGGTAGTCCAGGGGCCGGAGCAGCACGCCGTTGAGCACGCTGAAAATCGTGGTGTTGACGCCGATGGCCAGTGCGAGGGTCAGGACGACGACCGCGGCAAAGCCGGGGTTGGCGATCAGCGCGCGGACGGATTCGCGAACGTCGCTGGGCACGGGAATCCTTGGAGAAGGCCAAAGGCTTCGGGCGGATCGCGCTGCCACGCTGCAGGGCCTCGAGCCGCCAGGCGCGCGTCGCGGGCCTGTCTGATTGCCCAGATACTACCCTGTTCCGCGGACCGGGTCATTGGCAGTGGGTCATGGCCCACTACCGGGTCATTTTGCTGCTTGCGCCGCAGCGGCGTGACGGGTCACGATACGCAGGATATGGCTGATCGCAAACCGCTCGTCGTCGTCGCACTCCTCGCTGGATTCCTCATGGCCGTCTCGCCGTCGTTCGCGACCGCGCAGGAGGCCTCCGCGCCGGCGCGGCCCGTGCCGCCGCCCGCTCCTGAAGACGTCGCGGCGCCCCCGGCCGACGCCGTCAAGACCGATTCGGGGCTGTACACGAAAGTCATCACTTCGGGCACCGGCACCGAGACGCCGGGCCCGGCCGATATCGTCACCGTGCTCTACACGGGCTGGACGACCCAGGGCCGGGTCTTCGACAGCTCCGTCCTGCGCAACAACCAGCCGTCGACCTTCCCGCTCAACAAGGTCCTCGCCGGGTGGAGCGAGGGCGTGCAGATGATGGTGAAGGGGGAGAAGCGCCGCCTGTGGGTGCCCGAGAAGCTCGCGTTCAACGGCGCGCCCGGCAAGGAGAAGGGCATGGTCGTGTTCGATATCGAGCTGCTCGACGTCAAGGCGTCGCCGACGGCGGCGCCGCCCGACGTCTCGAGGCCGCCCGACAACGCGAAGCGCACCAACTCGGGGCTCTCGTACCGGGTCCTCCACGAGGGCACGGGCACGAGGCGGGCCAACCGTTTCGACACCGTGACCGTGCACTACACGGGCTGGACGACGGACGGCGAGATGTTCGACAGCTCGGTGGCGCGTGGCCAGCCGGCGTCGTTTCCGGTGAACGGCGTCATCCGAGGCTGGACCGAGGCCCTCGAGATGATGGTCGAGGGAGAGAAGGTGCGGATCTGGATTCCGCAGAACCTGGCCTACCAGGGCCAGTCCGGGAAGCCGCGCGGCATGCTCGTGTTCGACGTCGAGCTGATCAAGATTCAGTAGGTACTTCGCTGAGCGTGCGGGGGCTCACGCTGAGCGTGCGGCCGTCTGACGCCGAGCGTGCGGGGGGCGCCGCCCTCATTCATCTCGGCCTCCCACCGCGCCGGTGCGCGCCTCCGCACGCGCCAGCAAGGCCGGCGAGCAACGACCCGACGATCGCCGTTCGTTTCATCTCCGACTCCTCCTCTGCACCGACGATGCCGCGAACCTGCGGGCGGCCGTCTCGCGTCGGAAGTCTGGCCCGGGCACCAACAGGCCGCGCGGGTGGCCGTCTCGCAGAGCGGCCCGTTGAGGCGTGGCGCGCACGCGTCAGACGACAAACCGCTCCGGAGGCCAGATGGCCGCGCAACTCACGGAGTTGCGCGGGTCGCGGAATGCACCGCCGGCGGAGCGGTTTGTCGCCGCGCCGGAGCCGGGGCGCGACGCGAGACGGCCGCCCGCGCGGCCGTCGCCATCCGTGCCGCGCCGAAGCCGGGGCGCAGCCCGAGACGGCCGCCCACGCGGCCGGGGTCAGCCGCGCCGCGCCTCGATCAGGCTCAGCGGCGAGCGCGTGGGCACGATCGTCGTGAACGTGAGGCCCGCGCGCTCGATGAGGGCGCGGTACTCGTTGGACGTCCGCTCGCGACCGCCGTGGTAGAGCACGAGCATGTTCAGGTCCATCAGCTTGCTCGCATGCACCATGTTGGGGCCGGGCACGACGGTCTCGATGACGACCAGGCGCGATCGCTCGGCCATCGCGTCGCGGCAGTTCTGGAGGATCTGCACCGACAAGTCGTCGTTCCAGTGGTGGAGGACGGTCTTGAGGATGTACAGGTCGCCGCCGGACGGCAGCGCCTCGAAGAAGCTTCCGCCGACTTTTCGACAGCGATCGGCGACGCCGGTCAGCTCGGGCTGCTGCGCGACCTCGATGACCTCGGGCAGATCGAACAACGTGCCCTGCATCCCCGGATGGTCCTTCAGGACCGCAGACAGCAGGCGGCCATGACCGCCGCCGACGTCCACGACCGAACGGAACCGCGAGAAGTCGAAGGCATCGAGGATGGCGGACACCTGCAGCTCGGTCTGCCGGGTCCGCCATTCGCCGAACACCCGGGCCGCGTCTGGATGGGCGACCAGGTAGTCGAAGAAGCGCTGGCCGTGCCCGTGCTCGAAGGCGGACTCGCCGGTCTTCACCGAATGGAGCAGGTGGCTCCAGGCGCCCCAGTGGAACGACTGCCCCAGCAGCACCAGCAGCGGCCGCAGGGAGCTCGGGCTGTCGCTCTGGAGCGTCTCCGCGAGCGGCGTCATCTCGAACCGGCCGTCGTCGGTCTCCGCGAACACGCCGAAGGTGGTGAGTGCCCGCAGCAGGCGATAGAGCGCCCGCGGGTGCGCCCCGGTGGCGCCTGCCAGCGCCTCGGCCGACTTCGGCCCGTCCGCCAGCTGGTCGGCGACGCCCAGCGTCGCGGCCACGCAGATGGCCTGCTCGCGGAAGTGGCCGAACGCCAGCTGCATCATCTCCGCCTGGAGGCTCGACACGTTTTGCCGGGTGCTCTTTCTGATCACGGGTGTCGCTCCTTGGGTGGGGTCCCTGGTTCGCCGAATGCGCGCCGCGCGGCCCACATCGCCGCTGAACCGCGAATTGTAGAACGAATCGGCCCCGGGGGAGAACCGGACGTCGTGCTAGCATGAGCGCGTGAGCTTGTTCGGAAAACATCCATCCACCGGGCGGCGACCGCGGCTGCCGGTCGTCCTCGCGCTCGTCGCCCTGGCCATGGTCGCCGCGTTCGTGATCGGCGCCGCCATCCGCCGGTCGAGCGCACCGCCACCCCGGGCCGCGGGCGCTCCAGAGCCGCCGGCGGCCGTGGCTGTACCCGAGCCCCAGCCGGCGGCGCCCGAGCCGGCGCCGGCCAGACCGGCGCCACGCCGGCGTGCCGCCCCGGCGCCCGAGCCCGCCCGCCCCGCGCGCCCGACCTCGGGCACGCTGATGATCGACAGCGACGTGCCCGGCGCCTCGGTGTTCATCGACCGCGTCTACATCGGCACGACACCGGTGACGGCGAAGGCCGTGGCGCCCGGCAGCCACCGGCTCAACGTGTCGGTGCAGGGTTATGACGGGTACGCCGAGACGATCGACGTCGAGCCGGGCGAGCGCGAGGTGATGATCCAGTTCAAGGTCGTGCGCCTCGACGCGACCCTCGACGTCGTCCACAAGCACCGCTTCGGGTCCTGCGCGGGGAGGCTGGTGGCCAATCCGAAGGAGCTGCGTTACGAGACCGGCCACGCGCAGGACGCGTTTGCGACGCCCCTGCTCGCGCTCGACGAGTTCGAGATCGACTACCTGAAGAAGAACCTCCGCATCAAGCCGCGCGGCGGGAAGACCTACAACTTCACCGACTCCGAGGGGAACGCCGACCGCCTGTTCGTGTTCCATCGCGACATCGAGAAAGCGCGCGAGCGGCTGGCGAATTTGCAATAGCCGTGCGTGCTCGCCGACATGTGTACGAAACGGTCATATTTCTCGCAAGCACGGCTAGGCCGCGCACCGCGCGGCCCGCGAGGGAGCGGCGCGGGGCGATGGGGCCCCGCAAGCGACCGAGCCGGGGTGTGGGGCGGAGCCCCACGCTGGAACTAGACCGCCAGCCCCGACGGTCCCGTCATGCCTGGAGGACGCTCATGGGTCTGCCGACACGCTCGCCCCTTCGCTTCACGCTCGTCATCGCCGGTCTCATCGCGCTCGCGTCCGCGGCCGCCAGTCCGACCGTGCGCGGCCAGGTCCAGACCCAACTCCGCGCCCGGGTCCAGGAGCCGCGCATGCAGGTGCCCATGGACCCGGAGCGTGCGCGCGAGCTGTACGTCAGCGCCGATCCGGAGCACCAGTCTCCCGGGCGCAACTTCCAGCGTGACGTCGAGGGCAAGGCGGCGATCGACGCGCGATACGCCGAGGTCACGAAGGGCGTGGCGGACTACCGCAAGGTGACCTACCGCAGTCCCATCGGCGATCTCGACGTCCCGGCGTACCTCTTCCAGCCGCTGCAGAAGCGCGGGCCCAGGGGGCACGCCGCCATGGTCTGGGTGCACGGCGGCGTCCACGGCAACTGGGGCATCAGCATGTGGCCGTTCGTGAAGGAGGCGGTCGAACGCGGCTACGTCGTCATCGCGCCGGAGTACCGCGGCAGCACCGGCTACGGGGAGGCGTACCACAAGGAGATCGACTACGGCGGCTACGAGGTGGACGACACGATCGGCGCCGTCGACCACCTGAAGACGCTCCCGCACGTGGACCCGGAGCGGATCGGCATCATGGGCTGGAGCCATGGCGGCCTCATCACCCTGCTCTCGATCACCCGCGACACGCACCCCTTCACGGTCGGCGCCGCCATCGTCCCGGTGACGAACTTGGTGTTCCGGCTGTCGTACAAGGGACCCGGGTACCAGTGGGACTTCTCGACGCAGAGGCGGATCCAGGGGCTGCCGTTCGAGAAGCGGGACGTCTACGTCGAGCGCTCCCCCTACTACCACGTCGACGACCTGCAGATCCCGCTGCTCGTGCACGTGGCGACGAACGACACCGACGTGAACTTCGTGGAGTGCCGGATGCTGGTGGATGCGCTCATCGCGCGCAAGCCCGGCCTGGCGGAGACGAAGATCTACCAGGACCCGCCCGGGGGACACGGCTTCAGCCGGCGCGTGGACTCGGAGACGCTTCGGCGGCAGGATACGCCGGAACAGATCGACTCCTGGAACCGCACGTGGGCGTTTCTGGAGTGGAATCTGAGGCCGCAGCAGGGCGGGTGATCGCAGGATTGGCATCCTCCGATCGTTACTGCCCCTGATCGGTCCACTCGAAGCAGCAATACTCGATCTCGGACGGCGCCGCGCCGCGCACGCCTTCGCTCACCGCGTAGCAGACCGACACTTGGCCCGTCTGCGTGTTGAGGCGCCAGACGCGGGAGCCGTCGCCGGCTGCGGCGATGGCATACGGGCCGCGCGCCGTGTCCTGCGGCGCCGCCGCCGGCGTCGCGCGCGTGGACAGGAGCGCCGCAGCAATCAGGGCGAGACCGACGAGCAGGGCGTGAGAGGTCTTCATCGGGGTTCCTCTTGGAAGGTTCGCGGGTTCTCAGGTTCGCGGGTTCGCGGGTTCGCCCCCCCGAACTAGCGTTCGTAGGACTCCCGTCTGCCGGCGTCCGACAGGCGGATGACGAATCGATCCGGATGCCGCCGGAACTGATCGCGGAGCTCGGCGAGGCTGGACGCGCCGCCGTAGCTGATGGCCGAGCAGAGGTGTTTGACCATGTCGTTGACGACCGTCCGAGCCGAGCCGCGCGCGGGCACGCTGATCTCACGCCCCTCGGCGCCCAGCGCCTGCAGGTCGGCCGCATCCGCGTCTTCGACGTCGAGCCGGTCCTTGATGGCGCCGAGCGACGCCATGCCGCGCAGCACCTTGAACGGCACGGCCACCGCCTTCTGCGACTCCGGCAGCAGCACCGGCTTGTGGATGATCTCGCCCGGCGACTCCTCCGTGCCGGCGAACGCGCTGCCGAGCATCACCGTGTCGCCCCCGAAGAGCAGCGCTTCGACGATGGCGCCGTCGCGCCGGATGCCGCCGTCGGCGATGATCGGCAGACCGCCCTCGCCGAGCGCGCGCCGGCACTCCACGAGCGCCTGGACCTGCGGCACGCCGAAGCTCGTGTTGATCCGGGTGGTACAGCCGCCGCCCGGCCCGATGCCGATTTTGATCCCGTTGGCGCCCCGTTCGGCGAGGAACCGCGCGCCGTCGGCGGTCGCGACGTTGCCGGCGATCATCTCGACGTCGGCGAAGCGCTTGCGGAACTCCCGCATCGCGCGCTCCATGACCACGGAGTGCCCGTGCGCGATGTCGATCACGATGACGTCCACGCCGGTCCTGACGAGCTCCGCAGCGCGCTCGAGGTAATCGCCGCGCGCCCCGATGGCCGCGCCCACGCGAAGCCGTCCCTGCGCGTCACGCGTCGCGAACGGCAGCCGTTTCTGCTTGAGGATGTCCTTGGCGGTGATGAGGCCCGCGAGCGCGCCGCGCTCGTCGACGAGCGGAAGCTTCTTGATCTTCCGCTCGACCATCAGCCGCTCCGCCTCGTCGATTTCGATCGGGCCGCGATGGACCACCAGGCGCTCGACGGGCGTCATCCGGTCGGCGACCCGCACCGATCCGTCCACGAACCGCACGTCGCGCTCCGACAGCAGCCCTTCGAGCCGCCGGCCCTCGCCCACGACGACGAGCGTGCCCACGCCCGAGCGCTTCATGGCGGACAGCGCCTCCGCGAGTGTGACGTCGGCCCCGACCGAGTACGGATCGGCGATGATGCCGTGCTGGGTGCGCTTCACGATCTCGACCTCGCGCACCTGCGGCCCGATGTCGCCCTCGCGGAAGCCGCGATCGATGATGCCGATGCCACCTTCCTCCGCGAGCACGACGGCCATCTCGGCGCGGGTCACCGTGTCCATGTTGGCCGACACGATCGGCCGCGCGAGCGTCAGGTGCTCGGACAGGCGACACGACAGGTCAATCGCCGCCGGGTCGCGCCGCTCGAGCACCGATCGCTGCGGCGCGAACAGGAAGTCGTCGAACGTGGTGCCGCGTACCAGCTCCGTCAGGTCCATTCCCGTCTCGTCCCGAAAACGCGAAAACGGGGCGCGCCGGCTGGACACGCCCCGCTTCCCATTATCGGCGGTTCGACCCCTGTTCCGCACCGTGCCGGCTGAAGACCCCATTCCGGTTGCGCGGACGACCGCGATCACCGCGCTCGTTCGGGCCCCCCGACCTTGGCGCGGCAGTTCGCGCCAACCGATCTCGTCTGGACGCACGTGGAGATCTATCGCGGGGCCAAGGCGCCCGCCGCCCCGGTCGAGGTGGTCACCGCGCTCGGGCGGGAAGGTGAAGAAGCGGCGGTCTGGCACGTGCGCGAGGCATTTCCCCCGTCGGCGTTCGGGCCGGCGGGCAAGGTGGTGTCGCGCGTTCCGCTGCCCCTCACGACGCTGGCGCCGGGCGCGTCTATTCCGAGGGCATTCCGTGGGCATTCCGCGGGCATTTCTATCTGACCACCCTCCCGTCCGCGTCCCGCATCTCGACGCGGCCGAGGTTGAGCCGCAGGAGCTGCGGCGCGATCGTTTTCCGGTCGCCCACGGCGACCACGACGAGCTGGCCCTGGTCGAGGTACTTCTTCGCCACCTCCTGCGCCATCTCCGACGTCACCGCGGACATGCGCTCCGGGTAGCGGCTGAAGTAGTCCAGCCCGAGATCGTAGACGTAGATGTTGGCCAGGCTGGCCACGAGCTGGCTGCTCGTCTCGAAGGCCCCGGGCAGCGATTGCACCAGCGAGTCTTTCGCCAGGCCGAGCTCCTCGCTGGTCAGCGGGGTCTCGGCCATGCGGTTGACCTCCTTGAAGATCTCGGACACGGCCGGCCCGGTGACGTCGGTGCGGACGCCGGTCGCCACGTAGAACGGCCCCGGCGTGCGGCGGTAGGCGAACACGGACCCCGCGCCGTAGGTGTAGCCGTGCTCCTCGCGCAGGTTCATGTTGATGCGGCTCGAGAACAGGCCGCCGAGCGCCATGTTCATCACCTGCAGCGCCGGGTAGTCCGGCGTCGAACGGGCCGCCGCGATCCGCGCGACGCGGAGCTGGGTCTGCGGCGCGCCCGGCTTGTCCACGATGACGACGCGCGCCGCCGTCGTCCCGGGCTCGCCGACCGCCGGCGTGACCGGTTCGCCGCGCTGCCAGCCGCCGAACGTGCGCTCGGTCAGCTCGCGCAGCTCGTCGGCGCCGATGTTGCCGGCGACGACGAGCGCGGCATTGTTGGGCACGAAGTTCTGCCGCCAGAAGGCGACCATGTCGTCGCGCGCCATGCCCGTGTTCGCCGCCTCGGTGCCCAGCTCCGTGTAGCCGTACGGGTGCCGGGGCCCGTAGAGCGCCGCGTACATGACCGTGTTGGCGACCGCGCCCGGGTTCTCACGCTGCTGGAGCAGCCGCGCGAGGCGTTCGCTGCGCTGCCGCTCGATCTCCTCGGCCGGGAAGCTCGGCCGGAGCGTGACGTCGGCCATCAGGTCGAGCGCTTGGGCGAAGTTCTTCTCGAGCGAACGGATCGTGACCTGCGAGGCGTCCATGGTCGATCCGGTCGACAGCGAGGCACCGATCTGCGCCACGTCGTCGGCGAGCTGGAGCGCGCTGCGGCTGGACGTGCCTTCGTCGAGCATCGCCACCGTGTAGTTGGCGAGGCCCGGTTTGTCGAGCGGGTTCGCGTCGCTGCCGGTCCGCACGACGAGGTTGGCGGAGACGATCGGCAGGCCGGGCCGCTCGCTCAGGATGACCAGCAGGCCGTTGGCCAGCGTGAACGATGTGGGCTGGGCGACCTGCAGCGGCCGCGGCGCGCCGGCCGCGGGCTGCTGCTGGCGCCACGATTCGTCGGCGTTCACCGCCTCCGCGCCGGTGCCGGCCGCCACGGTCGGAGCCGCCGGCGTCGGCACCTGCGGGCCGAAGTCCGGCTCGCCCGGCACACCGTGGACCACCACACGCGCGCTGTCGCGCAGGTGCTCGGCCGCGAACGCCTTCACCGCCGCGGGCGTCGCGTCGCGATAGCGCCGGATGTCCTTTGCGAGGTAGTCGGGCGTGCCGAGGTAGTGGTTGTAGCCGTTGAGCCGATCGGCAACACCGCCGAAGCCGCCGAGCGTCTCGAGCCCCTGAATGATGTTCGTCTCGATCATGTTGCGCGCGCGCTCGACCTCCGCGTCGGTCGGCCCCTCGCCGCGGAACGTCGCCAGCTCCTCGTCGATCGCCGCCTCGAGCTCTTCGGCCGTGTGGCCGGGGCGCGCCGTCGCCTCGAGGTTGAAGACCGACCCGAGGATGAGCGAGTACTGCTGGACGCTGACGTCCTGGGCGATCTGCTTTTCGTAGACGAGCTTCTTGTAGAGCCGGCTCGACCGGCCGCCGCCCAGGATTCGCGCCGCCAGGTCGGCCTCGGCGTCGCCGGGCTGGTAGATCGGCGACGTCAGCCAGGCCATGTAGACCTTCGGCAGCTCGACGCGGTCCTGCACCACGGCGCGGCGTTCCGCATCGATCGGCGACGTCGTGATGGCCAGCTTCGGCACCTCGGGCCCGCGCTCGAGCGTGCCGAAGTACTTCTCGACCAGCGTCTTCGTCTCCGCCTTGTCGATGTCTCCGACGATCGCCAGGCTCGCGTTGTTCGGCGCGTAGTACTGCTTGAAGAAGACCTTCACGTCGTCGAGCTTCGCGGCCTGGATGTCGGCGTGCGACCCGATGACCGACGCGTAGTAGGGGTGCGCCTTCGGGAACAGCTGGTGGAACATCGCCTCTTCGACGAGGCCGTACGGACGGTTCTCCACCGCCTGGCGGCGCTCGTTGCGCACGACGTCCTGCTGGTTGGCGAAGGCCGCCTCGTCCACGACGTCGAGCAGGTAGCCCATGCGGTCCGACTCGAGCCACAGCGCCAGCTCGAGCTGGTTCGACGGCAGCGTCTCGAAGTAGTTCGTGCGGTCGAAGTCGGTCGTCCCGTTGATGTCGCTGGCGCCCGCCCCCTCGAGCAGCCTGAAGTACCGATCCTGCGCGACGTGCTTCGACTGCTGGAACATCATGTGCTCGAACAGGTGCGCGAAGCCGGTCCGGCCCGGCTCCTCGTTGGCGGGTCCGACGTGGTACCAGAGGTTCACCGCCACCATCGGCAGGCGGTGGTCCTCGACCATGATGACGTCAAGGCCGTTGGACAGGGTGACCTGCTCGAACTCGATCGTCGGAATGTCTGGCGGCGGGGCCGGCTCGGGCGCCGAGCAGGCCGACACGGCGGCAATCGTGAACGTGAGAGCGAGCGAAAGTGGATATCTCATGGCAATCGATCCGGCCGTTGACCAGTGTGTGTGATGTCGCACGGGGCGCGCACCGGCTGCACAGGTCTCCAGATCTGTGACCGGGACGCGCGGATCATTGTACTGCGGGTTATCGCGAACCCGCGTCCGCGGAGCGGGACCATGAACCGGGAAATAGGGTCAGACCCTATTTCCGATTGTCGGCCGCGGAAATAGGGTCTGACCCTATTTCCCCTGTCTCGCGATCCGGCGCTCAGCCAGACGATCGGCGGCCTCGGCTGGGGTCACACCCGCACGCGCGGCCTCGGCGAACACGGCGAGCAGCGTGTCGTGAATGCCCTCCACACGCCGGGCGACCTCCTCGCGCGACCAGCCCAGGATGCCGACGGCGCCGCTGATGACGCCGCCGGCGTTGACCACGTAGTCGGGCGCGTACAGGATGCCGCGCGCGGCGAGCGCCGCGCCGTGCCGCGGCTCTTCGAGCTGGTTGTTCGCGCCGCCGGCGACGATGGGCGCCGCCAGACGTGGAATCGTGTCGTCGTTCAGACAGCCGCCGAGCGCGCAGGGCGCGAAGACGGTCGCGTCGGCCTCGTAGATCGCCGGCGGGGGCGCGACGACGGCTCCGAACTCCCGCGCCAGGCGGCCCGCGCGCGCCTCGTCCACGTCGGCGACGACGAGGCGGGCGCCGGCGTCGGACAGCTCGCGGGCGAGATGCGCGCCGACGTGGCCGCACCCCTGAATGGCAACCGTGACCCCGCTCCAGGCCCGGGGTCCGAGCCGCTGAGCGATGGATGCCTCAATCGCGCGGAACACGCCGCGCGCCGTGAAGGGCGAGGGATCGCCGGCATGCGCCGTCACGCCTGAGACGTAGCCGGTCTCGGCCCGCACGATTTCCATGTCCTCGACCGACGTGCCGACGTCCTCGCCGGTGATGAACCGCCCGCCGAGCCGCTCGACGGCGCGGCCGTGCGCCCGAAACAGCGCCTCGCGCGCCGCACCGCCCAGCGCCCGGCTGTCGGCGACTACGACGACCTTCCCGCCGCCGAACGGCAACCCGGCCGCCGCGTTCTTGTACGTCATCCCGCGCGCGAGCCGCTCGGCGTCGGCGAGCGCGGCCTCGTCGCTCGGGTACGGCCAGACGCGGGTGCCGCCGACCGCGGGCCCCAGCGCGGTGCTGTGAATGACGAAGAAGGCGCGGTACGCCGCCTCGGGATCCAAGGCCAGCCGGATCTCCTCGTAGCCGTCCGCGCGACGCGTCTCGAGCTGGAGCATGACCGCCTGAGCAATGTATGCAGGACAATAGTACTTGATGGCCCTTCGTGACGCTGTGGAGCGACGCGTACCTCAAGGACGGCGACGTCTGAAGTGCCGCGTCACCTCCGACGCGTAGCGCCGTCCCAGTTCCTCGCCGTGCGCGGCGATCCACGCCATCACGCTCGACCGGCCACGCGGCGGCTCACTCGACACGAGCCGCTCCTCCATCAGGCCGGCGAGCTCCTGTTTCGACAGCACGACCTCGCGGAGCCCGACGCCGACGACCCGGACGAGCGCGGCCGCCAACCGGGGCGGCACGTGCGCGATCGGCCGCGTTCGTCCGATCGCGGCGGCCACGCCGCGAACGAGCGCGTCGAAGGTCACCGTCTCTGGTCCCGCCGCGTCCCACGTCACGTCTTCCTTCGCCGCCGCCGCGTCCGCCACGATCTCCCCCACGTCGTCGAGCGTCACCGGCTGCACGCGGTACGCCCCCCGGCCCGGCATCGCGAAGAGGGGGAACCGCCTCAAAAACCAGGCGATGTTGTTGACCAGGATGTCGTGGGATCCCACGACCAGCGTGGGTCGCACGACGGCGTGCGAGACGCCGAGGCCACGCACGACGTCCTCGACCTGCGCCTTGCCACGGTAGTAGTCGAGCGCCGAGTCTCTCGACGGGTTGCTCACGCTGACGTGAACGACCCGCGAAACGCCGGCCGTGACAGCCGAGGCCAGCAGCACGGCGCTGTTGGCTACCGCCTCGTCGAAGCCCACACCGCCGCGGGGATAGCGGATCCAGTACGTGTTCACGAAGAGATCCGCGCCGCGGCATGCCGTGACCAGGGCGTCGGGATCGTCGAACTGCAGCGGCGCGCGCTCGAGATCGACGTCCAGCGTCTGGAGCGGCGACGTCCGGTTGGTCAGCGTGCGCACGCGCCAGCCGCGGGCGATGAGGCTCCTTGCGACGGCGTGTCCCGTGTAGCTGTACGCGCCGGTGACGACGGCGAGCGGCATGAGGTGAAGATAACAGACTCGAGAAACGCAGGCCGGAGAAAAGGGGCCGTCGAGGCCGCTCACGGCCGGGGCGACGCCGCGGACGTCCGAACACGTGTGGGGCGCCGCGCGCGTGCCGTGTGGAGGGTGGCCGCTCACCCGCCCGTGATTGGCGTGCGGCGCCTCGCACCTCTGGACCTACAATAGAAGGAGACTCGCGCGGCGACAGCCGACCGCCGCCTTCGCTGGAGGGACGAGATGTCCGACCCAGACGATTTCGCGCTGTATTCCGGCCCGCGACAGCCCCCGCCGCCCGAGAACCCGAACCGGCTCTGGATCTGGGCGGGCGTCGCGGCCGCCGTCGTCGTGATCGCCGCGCTGGCGTTCTGGTTCTTTCGGCCCGGTCCGGCCGAGCCCGTGACGGCGCTGACCGAAGCGGCCGCCACTCCCGCCACGACCGAGGACGTCGCGCCCCCGCCCGATGAGCCGCTGAAGCTGCCACCGCTGGATGCCAGCGACGCGTTCGTGCGCACGCTCGTCGAGGGTCTGTCCTCGCGACCCGAGCTGATGACCTGGCTGGCGACGAAGGCTCTCGTCCGCAACGTCGCGGTGGTCGTCGACAACATCGCCGAGGGTGTCACACCGACGAAACACCTGAAGGTGTTCGCGCCGAGGCAGGGGTTCCGCGCCGCCGGCGGTGACGAGTCGCTGGTCGTCGATCCCCGGAGCACCGCGCGCTACGACGCCGTGGCTGACGCCGTGGCCTCGCTCGACACCGCGGGGACGGTGGAGACCTACCGAAAGCTGCGCCCGCTGTTCGACGAGGCGTACCGGGAGCTGGGGCACCCGGACGGTAACTTCGACGTGGCGTTGCAGCGGGCGATCTCGCACCTGCTGGCGACGCCGGACGCGCCCGTGGACGCGCGGCTGACCTCGCACGTGGAGTCGTACCACTACGCCGACCCGCAGCTCGAGTCGCTGTCGGCCGCCCAGAAGCAGCTGCTGCGCATGGGGCCGCGCAACGTGCGGCTGATCAAGGAGAAGCTGCGCGCGATCCTGCGCGCGCTGGGATTCGAAGAGCGTCAGCGGCCGTAGCGATGACCCGCTGCCCGTGGGGCGACTCCCACCCCCTCTACGTCGCGTACCACGACGAGGAGTGGGGCGCGCCCCTTCACAACGACCGTCGTCTCTTCGAGATGCTCCTGCTCGAGGGCGCGCAGGCCGGGCTGAGCTGGCTGACGATCCTCAAGAAACGGTCGGCCTATCGCCGGGCGTTCGACCGCTTCGACCCCAAGTGGATCGCCCGCTACGACGCCCGCAAGAAACGGGCGCTCCTCGCGGATCCGGGCATCGTCCGCAACCGCCTCAAGGTGGACGCGTTCGTCACCAACGCGCGCGCCTTTCTCGAGGTGCGGCGCGAATTCGGCAGCTTCGACGCCTACATCTGGCGGTTCGTCGGCGGCGCGCCGCGGGTGAACCGCTGGAAGACGATGAAGCAGGTCCCGGCGAAGACGCCCGAGTCAGACGCCATGAGCCAGGACCTGAAGCGGCGGGGGTTCCGCTTCGTCGGCTCGACGATCTGCTACGCCTTCATGCAGGCGACCGGGATGGTGAACGACCACCTGGTCGGCTGTTTCCGCCACGCGCAGGTTGCCCGTCCGTAGAAGCGGTTTCATCACTGGCGCGGGTCCTGTCCGAGCCCAGCCCACGGGTGCTCAGGCCTCAAGTCGCGACCACGGCTGCCGGCCTTGCGCCCTTCGGCACGCTCAGGGCGCCCCGAGCCTGTCGAGCGGCGCGCCCGTGGGCGCCCGGGCTCGGCCACCCGCGAGGTCATGAAACCGCTTCTGGCAAGCGCGCTGACGTGGAGCGGTTCCGCGCTATACTCGCGCGGCGAGTTCTCAATTCTCAGTTCTCAATTCTCCTCGAGACGACCATGCTCGACACGATCACGCAGTGGAACACCTGGCTGAACGGGTACGTCTGGGGCGTCCCCATGATCGCCCTCCTGGTGGGGACGGGTCTGCTGCTTACGCTGCTGACCGGCTTCGTGCAGTTCCGCTACCTGGGCTTCGCGTTGAAGGAGGTGCTCGGCAAGCTGACCCAGCGGGGCGGCGGCGCCGGCGACGTCAGCCCGTTCCAGGCGGTGGCGACGGCGCTCGCGTCGACCGTCGGCGTGGGCAACATCGCGGGCGTCGGCACGGCGATCTACCTCGGCGGCCCGGGCGCGCTGTTCTGGCTGTGGGTGTCCGGCCTGCTCGGCATGTGCACGAAGTTCGCCGAGATCGTCGTGGCGCTGCACTACCGGGAGCCGGACGCGTCGGGCGCCATGCGCGGCGGCGCGATGTACACGCTGAAGAAGGGTCTCGGCATGCCCTGGCTCGGCTCGATCTTCGCGCTGCTGACCTCGCTCGCGGCGTTCGGCATCGGCAACATGGTGCAGGCCAACTCGGTCGCCGACTCGCTGCGCGCCAGCTTCGGCATGCCGACAGCGGTCACCGGCGTCGTGCTCGCCGTCATCACGGCCGTTGTGATCCTCGGCGGCATCAAGCGGATCGGCGAGGTGACGCAGTACCTCGTCCCGTTCATGGCGCTGTTCTACCTCGCCGGCGGCGGGCTGATCCTGCTGCGCTACGCCGGCGAGCTGCCGGCGGCGTTGCGGCTCGTCTTCGACGGCGCGTTCAGCGGCAGCGCCGCCGCCGGCGGGTTCGCCGGCGCGACGATCATGATGGCGCTGCGCTACGGTGTCGCCCGCGGCCTCTTCTCGAACGAGGCCGGTCTCGGCAGCGCGCCGATGGTCCACGCGGCCGCCGCCACCGATCATCCGGTGCGCCAGGGCATGTACGGCATCTTCGAGGTGTTCGTGGACACGTTGCTCGTCTGCACGACGACCGGCCTCGTGATCCTGGTGACCGGCGTTTGGACCAGCGGCGAGACCGGCGCGGCGCTTTCCGCACGGGCGTTCGAGACCGGACTCCCCGGGACCTTCGGCGACATCATCGTCACCGGCGGCATCCTGCTGTTCTCGTTCTCGACGCTCATCGGGTGGAGCTACTACGGCGAGACCGCGATCGTGTACCTGCTCGGGACGCGGGCCACGACCCCGTACCGGCTGCTCTGGATCGTGTTCATCTACCTCGGCGCGACCGGATCGCTGCACCTCATCTGGGACATCGCCGACACGCTGAACGGCCTGATGGCGCTGCCGAACCTCGTGTCGGTGCTGTTCTCGATTCCGCTGCTGCTGAGGTTGAAGAGACAGTTCTTCTCGAGGACTTCGTGAGGAGCGCACGGAGTTTCGCACCACGGAGGGCGCGGAGGACAGCGGGCGCTCCGTGTCCTCCGCGGTGAGCCTCGTCATCTCCGGCGTGCGTCTCCAGCTCTCCTCAGCAACGGGAAGACCGCCGGCACGCGCCGGCGGTATTCCCGAAAATCGTCCCCGAAGCGGTCTTCCAGCTCGCGCTCCTCGAACGGCACCAGCACCACGAGTCCCACGATCGTGAAAAGCACGGCGATGTACGCGGCGGCGTAGTTGCAGAGGAGCGCTGAGCCGATCGCACCCAGGCTGTATTCCAGGTAGCGCGGGTGTCGCACGCGGGCGTAGATCCCCTCGGTCAGCAGCCGGGACGGATAGCGGCCGGGCGCCAGCTCGGGGAGGCCGAAGAGGGTCGAGATCTTCAGCTGCTTTCCCCAGCGCTGGCGAATGATCGCCGAGACGACCAGGAGCACGACGCCGGCGCCGGCCGTGACGCGGCTCGTCCCGAAGTCGACGGCCAGCAGCGGCGCGCGGAACAGGAACAGCGCCACGCCGACGACGATCATCACGCCGAAGCCGACGACGTAGGCGGGGCCGACGCCGGCGCGGCGCCAGAAGGCCGCGAACGGGTGGATCGGGAACCAGAACAGCACCGCGCCCGGTACCGTGACCAGGATCAGGACAGCCAGGTAGTACCGCGCGAGATCGAGGCCGGTCATCACGTCAGCGCGCCGGGCTCACTGGCTCTTCGGGATGCCCGGGCCCCAGACCTTGCCGTGCAGGCCGTGGCAGCTCGCGCAGCCGGCGATGATCTCGCCATAGATGGCGACCTTCGCGCCCGAATCCGCGGCGGCCATCGCCCGATCCGCCATTTCGTGAATGCGTCCCTCCGACGCCTTGACGTCGGCCGACAGCTCCTGCGGCAGGTCCCCCTCGCCGAGCGGCGAGGCCTTGAGCATCCCGGCACCCTGCTTCCACAGATCCTCCGACGGCGCGATGAGGCCTTCGTACATCAGGTCCACCGCCTGCTGGTGCTGGCGCATGTGGCTGGGCGAGCCCTCGGCGGCCGGCAGCGGTGTCACGTCGGGCATCTTGGGCGCCGCCCCGGAGGCGGCGTGGCAGTTGCCGCACGCGACCACCATCGACGCGGTCGCGACCGCGGCGTTGCCGATGTTGTCGGTGCTCGTCACGCCCATGGCGGCGTTGCGGATCTCGGCGAGGTACCGGCCCGAGCCCTCCGGGAGGTTCGTGAGCTCCTGGTGATCGACGATCCACTGCGCGGGCGCCTGCGCGGCGTCGAGGTCACCGCGGATGACGGCGTGCTCGATGTCGCGGACGCGCGCGAAGTGTTCCGCCATGTGCTCGGTGACCGACTCGGCAGCCGTCGCCGGCGCCTGTTCCTCGGCCGGCGGCGTCGATCCACCGCAGGCCGCGACGAGCAGCATGAACGCCATGAGAGCGGAAACCGGCAGGCCGACACGCGACATGGGATCACCTCCGCAATGAAACTCCAGGCCATTCTCGACCTGCGTGCGGGCCCCCGTCAAATGCTTTCGGGCCTCTCGCGATGCGTGATCGCCCGCCATTCCGTGGGCATTCCGTGCGCATTGCGTGGCCATTCCGTGGCCATTCCGTGGGCATTCCGTGGACATTCCGTAGAATACGCCCTCGGTGACCGACCTGAAGCCGACGCCCCCCGCCGACCTGGCGCGCATCGTCAAGCGCTGCCTATCCAAGGACCCAGCGCGCCGTGATCAGAACGCGGTCGATCTGCGCAACGACCTCGACGATCTCAGGGCCGGGTTGCTGAGCGGGGAGATCGCCGCGGGCCGAGCCCGACAGGCGCCGGCGAGCGTCGCCCGCGCGTGGTGGCCCCTGGCGGCCGGTTCATCCTGTTCACGTCGCTTCGGACGGGCGTTCCCCAGGTGTGGCGGATGGAGGTCGACGGGTCGAATCCGGTGCAGCTGTCCACCGGACCGTTGGCCTTTCAGCCGGTGTGCGCGCCGGCCTCGGACTCGGTCGTCTACACCAGCGTGACGGCCGAGGGCCGGATCACGCTGTGGCGGGTGCCCCTCGAGGGCGGGGAGCCGGTGCTCGCGCGCGAGGTGCAGACGCAGACGATCGCCATTTCGCCCGACGGACGGATGATCGCAGGCTCGTGCACGGAAGCGCAGCGGCAGAGCATCGCCGTGGTGGTGCTCGACTCGGAGGACCCGCCGCGGGTGTTTCCCATTTTTCCGCGCCCGGTCGCCTAGTCCCGCGACGGCCGGGCGCTCACGTACGTCGACGTGAGGAGCGGCGTAGCGAACCTCTGGCGGCAGCCGCTGCCGTCCGGCACACCCACGCAGCTGACCGAGTTCACGTCGGACACCATCTACAGCTTCGCGTGGTCGCGCGACGGCAAGCAGCTCGCGCTCGCGCGCGGCTCCACCTCCACCGACGTCGTGCTCCTGTCGGCGCGGTAGGGCCGAAGCCAGGTACCACGGTCCGCCTGACCGAGACGCTGGGGGTCGAGCGGGGCCGCGTACACGATCCCGTGGCGACCAAAGAGCAGGTGGCCGGTGGGCGACCAGCGCGGGGAACTGGCATTCTCGACCAGCACGCGCCTCCGTCCTGTCTCGAGATCGATGGCCCCCACTCCGTGTTCTAGAGCTTCCGACGTGATATCGAAGAGGGCGGCGCGGCCCCCGGGCAGGTGCTGGGGCCATCGGTGGTCGAGTTCGCGGAGGGCCGGGTCGGGCCTCGTGACCTCCTCCGGTTCACCACCGCCGGCCGACACGCGGAGGAGGCCGGCCCCCGGGCCGCCGCGGCTGAACAGGATCGTCCCATCGTCTCCCCAGCTTCCCCCGCGGAACTGCGGGGCGTCCGCGAACGTGACGACGGCGCCACCGTCGAGGGCGACTTTCTTGAGCTTTCCTCCCGCGCCGAAGCCGATCCAGCGGCCGTCGGGTGAGAAGAAGGGGTTCCCGGCGGCCTCGGTGCCGGCCAGCGGCCGGGCGTCGATCTCCTGAAGGTCGCGGACGTAGACCTGGCGGCGCTCGGCGTCGGCGGCGAGACCAGGCGGTAGGACCTTGATCGCGACCGGCCGCCCCAGCCGCGTGTCCCGCGCCTGGTAGACCTCTCCCATCCCGCCCGCGCCGACGAATGCCGCGATCTCGTACGGCCCCAGCCGCGCGCCGGGCGACAGCGCCACCGCCACCTCGCCCGCCGGGCGGCCGCCGGCAGGCTCCGCACCAGGCGCCCTCGCCGCCGGCGTCTCGAGGAACTCGCGCACCTTCGACGCCTGCGCCATCAGCGACTCGACTTCCCGGCGCAGATCCGCGTCGCCCGCGCACGCCTCGTCCAGGAACGCGCGGCGCTCGGCCGGCGCCCGCGCCAGCGCCCGGTGGCATGCCGCCTCGACCTGTCGCCAGCGATCCGGATTCATCGGGGTCCCGGGTGGGCGTCGGTCGCGCCCCGTTGCAGCTCGCGAAGCAGCCACAACTTCGCCATCGTCCAGTCGCGCATCACGGTCTTCGCCGACACCTGCAGCGCCTCCGCCGTCTCCTCGACGCTGAGCCCGCCAAAGTAGCGAAATTCCACCACGTGGCCCTTGCGCACGTCCATCGCCCCCAGGCGGGTCAGCGCTTCGTCCAGCGCCAGGAGGTCCCCATCCCGCTCCGGAGACACGACCGCCGAGGCATCGAGCGCGACGTGGACCGCGTCGCCACCGCGCTTGTGCGCGCCTCTGGCGCGCGCAGCATCCACGGGCACGCGGCGCATCAGCTGGGCTGAGAGCGCGAAGAACTGGGTCCGGTTCTGCCACCGGACCCGCTGGCAGTCCACCAGGCGCAGGTACGCCTCGTTGACCAGCGCGGTCGTCTGGAGGGTGTGGCGCTCCGGGCGCTCGCCCCGCATGTGGCGATGCGCCAG
>Ga0326597_10002232_pt1 | contig 29209 bp, 19 predicted proteins | sample RVTome_12_FD_203789 | JGI IMG/M metagenome (GOLD analysis project Ga0326597, IMG submission 203789) | Soil microbial communities from uranium-contaminated site in the Upper Colorado River Basin, Wyoming, United States - RVT100D185 | ecosystem: Environmental > Terrestrial > Soil > Contaminated >... | reverse complement strand
CCAGGGAATGCACTCCCTGGGGATTTTCTTTTTCCCGCGTTCCTGGCCTCCGCTGCGAACAAGTCAAGGCTGACGCCTCCTCCGCCTCGCTGCGGCCCTGCGGGTGACTTGTTCTCCGCTCCGGCCAGGACGCCTTCTATTTACCTAAAGTCCCCCTTCCCCTCCAAACACAACTTTTAACTTACTCCCGGTGGGACCGTTCCACTTTGCCATTGAGCCGGGGCGTGCGAGGCTTAATGTAGACGTGGCGAATGCCGAGATCTTCCAGATGCCAATGAAAGCGGGCCTGGAATTCGTGCCCATGGTCGGTGCGGATCGTATGGATTCGGAACCGAAAGCGGCTGCGCACGTAGTCGACAAAGCGGATAGCGGTTTCCTGGTTGCGTTTCTCATTAACCTGCAAGGCCCGGATGCGAGTAGCATCATCGATGGCAGTGTATTGGAAACGGCGCGCGCGACTCCCGTCCGGAGCTTGGAATTTCAGAAACTTCACATCGACCTGGACATGGTGTCCGGGCATCTGCTTCTGATAGCGGATGGTGGTAACCGCACGCGTCTGGGCATTCTTGGGCAAACGGTTCAGGCCGTGCCGCAACAGGACACCACGGAACCCGTAGGCGGAGATTTGAATCTGATGGTAGCGCTCCAAGCGCGGCCAGTTCCACTAACAATTTCCAGCCATCCAATTTGACACCGATAATAAATGAGCAATAGTGCATTGTTATCTGGCGGTCCGCTATGGGCACAGGATCCGTTACGTTGGACTTGTTCGGTTTTGAGCCATGCAGGCGGCATTCGGCGGGGCATCGTTATATCGATGGTGAAACCTGACCATTCCATTGAGCAGATTTCCTTCGGTCTACGACCTCCAGCAGCCGCTCATGTTAAAGACGATTCGTCGTTTGGACAGTTTCCCAGGAGGGCGAAGCGGCTTTGCTTCCGCTATCTGGCGCTGGAGTTGTTCTCTTCCCGGCGAGCCTGCTCTATTTTGGCCGCAAAATTGCGGAAGGGGATGACCTCCCCGTGCACTCGGCCGATGCGGTCCACCTGCAGACCATTCTTCTTCACAAAATCGTAATAGGCGAAGGCGCGCGTTTCGATCGCGGAGGTCTCGCTCAGTAAATCAGGAGTTACCAGATCCGCGGCGAACGTGAGCAGCTCGCCGGGCAGATAGACAAGCAGCAAGCTCTCAGCATGGGGGTTGGGGGTAACAGGGTACAGCCGGACCACGCGGGTTCCGTCCGTATACTCCTTCAGCTTATCTACTCCCTCCAGCTTTATCTCCGGCTGTTTGCCGGAGCCGGCGACCAGTCGGGCCAGCGAATCCGGGCGCACGGTCTTAGGGCTGGTGAAAACGGTCCTCAGGAACGGGAGCAGGCTGGAGTGAGCCACTACCGTAGCTCCCTCGGCAACGTACGTGCGGATGCCGCCGGAATGGTCGTTGTGGTGGTGGGTCATGACGATATATCGAATCGGTTTGGCGGAAAATTTTTCCTTCACAGCCTGGATCACGGCCAGCGACCGCTCATCGTAAAGGGGCGCTTCCACCAGCATCAGGTGATCGCTCATTTCGATGACCAAGGTCTGGTGGCCGGCTCCCGTGGCAAGCCACACACCCGGAGCCACTGCTTGCAGGGGAGCCTTCTGGGACTGGGTGAAATCCAGGTAGGAAGCGCCCATGGCCACGCGTCGCAGGACCCACTGCGAGACCACTGGCTCGCCCACCTCCGGTGCCTGCCGGATTTCTTCCGGAATCGCGAAATCATTCTGCGGCGCTACCGGAGGATTGTTCTGAATCGTCTGGAAAGTCTCTTTCCGAATGATCAAACCATTCACTCGTTGTTCCAGGGCGTAGGGGAGTTTGAGGTCGCCGAGGGGCCTCCAATCGGACCAGCGGATCTCGTTCCAGGTATCTCCCTGCACCGGGTCGTCCTCCAGGTAAGCCACGCTGGCGGGCAACGAAGTGGAGCTTTCCAGACGCAGCCGAACGGCCTGCCCGAAATCCCTGTACTCCAGAACCTGATAGGAAACGCCGTCCGCCGTTTCATCCGGCAACCGGGTCAAAGCTGACGCCTGGGAGGCTGTCAGCAGCACCCGGACCGGCGTGCGGTTCAAGTCGCGCAATCGCGTTGCGGTGCGGCTGGAGTGAAGGCGGCTCCGCTCCAGGGTTCCATCGGTCTCCGCTTGCTCCAGCATGCCGAGCCCTCCGTTGATGACCTCTGTGAATTGCTGGCTCCTCACGCGTGGGTGGATCATGTCGGCTTGCAGTTCCAGGCGAATGGAGCTGCTGGAATAATCGAGGGTCAGCGTGCTGGTAAAACGATTGACCTGGAGGTTTTCTCCGGGCCGGAAGGCCTGGAAGGGCTCCCACTCGGAGCCCTCGCTGACGAGGCGCTGCGTATGCGCATTGCGTAGCGCATCCCATCCGCCCATTGCCTCGGCCGAGGCCTCCAGGGACCGGCGCGCCGTCGGCTCCCCGGTCTGCGGCCCGGAACACCCTACGGCCCAACCCAGCAAGCTGAACAACAGAAAGAACGATGGGAATTTCATGATACAAGCCTTTCCGTTTCTAAGATGCAGCAAGCCGCCAAACCGCCTCGAAGCAAGCAGGGAAACATCGCTGGAGATTCCAGCTGGGTTCAAAACCAGGAAGGTGCATTTGAACGGCACGCACTGCCGAGGGCCGTAGCGCAAGCACAACTACTGGGGAAAACCCCTTTCTTGCTGCCGCCAATTCCCTCGAGCCAGCACCACTAGAGGCAATCAGCCCCTAGGGCGCGCCGATATTCAGTCCCTCTGCATTCCAGCGCTCCGGCTTCAAGGGTCCGAGAACCGGTTCGCCCAGCGCAGGGGTGGAGACAATGTAAAGGCCCGTATCCGAAGATACATAGATGATATTGCGGTCCCATTCGATAAAAGAAGCTTCGGTCCCGCGACGCTCTCCCTGACGGGGAACGATCCAGGCAACCTCCTCCGGCCGGAACGGATTGGAGACGTCATACAACCGGAATCCTCCCTGAAACCAGGAGTATCCCATCAGGTCGATTCGATGATGCCCGGGGGCTTTGAACTCCTGTGGGTTATGAGTTCCGAACCGTCCGCCCCGGAGGCAGAAATCGTTGTACGGCGCTTCGGCCGGAGGCTTGGGGATCGGAAATGCCGCAATCACCATGGGACTCTTTTCCGCCCGCACATCCACCACCCAGGGGATGGCAATTCCTTCGTGGCAGTCCCAGCGGGTCGTTTCCCCATTGATGAAGACTAACTTTCTCTCCAGCATCGGATAGGCGCTATGAACCGGGATGCCCGCATCGAAAGGCGGCGAGATGTCCGCGGTGCCGACGAGCTTGGGCTGTCGAATGTCGCTGAAATCCAGGATTCTCATCCCCAGCGATGACCAAGAACAGTAGCCGCGATTCCCTCCGTCCTCCACCCGCTTCGGTGGGATGCAAGGACCATGGAAATGCAGATAATCGTATTTCCAATCGGGAGACCAGTTTTTTTCCTGCGACTGTTCGATAAACCTTCCCGATTCCGGCCAGTTCAGGAAATCGTTCTCCTCCGTCATTTTCTGACCCGGCACCCACCAGCGGCTGACCTCCTTGGGGTTTCGGATATCGGAAACATCTATGATCTGCAGGATCGGCTCTATGGCTTCGTAAGGGGGCTGCCCTCGATAACCCGGCAGCCGGGAGGCGAGGTACGCATAGCGCCCCCCATCGTAGTAGACACCATCTCCGTGAACGCCATAGCTGCCCGGTCCGGTCGAGAAGTGGGAAAGCTCCACGGGATTGCGGGGGTCCGACACATCATAGAAAGTTACGCCCAGCTTGGTTCCCGGCGGAGGAGCCAGCGTGCTCAGGGGCTTTCCTCCCTGGACCACGTCCTGCTCCACACCACAGCATTGATGCGTCTGCATGAGAATCCATTTCTGCAACGACTGATTGTAGGCAATCTCACCGTTCGGGGCCTTCTCATTGATGACGACCGGCTCCTTGGGATTGGTCACATCCAACACCTTGCCGCCACCAAACAGATAACGATTGCCGCCTATGGTCATCATCCCGGTCTCCGTGAATCTGCCCGGAACATGGGCGAGCAACGTCATGTTGTGCAGGTAGATCTTGGGATCCGCATAGAGGCGCGGGAGGGCTCCCGTTTCGTCGTAGACCTTCTGGGCTTCTTCATCCGGTTGAGAATAGCCCCCCCGCCGATCCCCGCCCTGGGGGGTGCCCACGACGGGATAACTCGTCTGCGCCCCCAGGTCCCTCCAAGCCAAGCCGGCAACCATCGAAAGAACCGTTGCGGCGAGAAACACATTTCTCATTTCCCCAAACCTCCGTTGTTCGCGTGATCTTTGCGGCCAGGACTGGCCCAAATGAATCCCCGCAAATCCGGGAAAAAAGCTCCCTGGCCCCCGCCTTGAGAACAAGTTGCATGGCGGTTCTATACCTCCGCCTGGCACGTATTGACGCGATTCTCTCCTCCGTAACTTCCACTTCTCCAGAAGACATTGAGAACCTGCGCAAGTACTATGTCCTCTGCTACGCTTTGTCTCTGTCGGTAGCGCTTTATCCGGAATTTCCAGTATGGCCTTCCGGCGGTGTCAATGATACACCGATGGGCCTGAGTTGGAACGCATTTTTGCCGATTGAATCCCAATGTCCCCTCTCAGGAGACAGGACCCATCAGTGATGTAAACTCACTAGGATTGGTACAAAACTTCGGCCCGGTCAAAGAAGCGGCTGACATTCCGCGATGTCTTCACGTCCATCCCCACTTTTTGAGTTTGGCCAGGAACGCCCTCATATTCATCTTGCAGAGGAATTCAAGCGGCAGGGAGCACTCGACGCTTTCTATCACTGCTTAACAACACTGGATTGCGGAAGCACCAGTCCATAGCTTATCGTTGCAGTCGCACTTTTCATCATGCCTGCCTGCCACCCTCCATCATTTGAACTTCACAATCAAATACACCGTGTTGGTCTTGCCCCAGCCGGGCAGGCGATGAACGACCCGAACGGGATACATTCCGACGCCAGCCACTAGCTCGGCCGGGACGGCTACCCGGAGCTCCGTAGGACTCACCCGCTCGGTCTGCAACAAGCGGTCGCCGAACATGACCGTGGCCGTGGAAAGGAACTCGCGCCCTTTCACCGTCAAGGTAAGCGGGCCACTGTCCTCCACAACAGCAGCCGGGGCAATCGATGTGATCACCGACGGCGTATCGCTCGCAGGCGGCACGCCGGGGAATGGAATAGAAGCCTCGGAAGGATTCGGGATGGGATTGGCAAAAAAATAGTGATACCCGACGGGCAGAAACCGGCCCGCTTGCATGACCCGCTCGATGTCTTGGAATGCCGTAATGTCCTCGAGGGGGTTGCGAGGCAGCACCAGCAAATCCGCGAGTTTCCCCTTTGCCAGCGTTCCCAGGTCCTTGGCCTTGTCGCCGATATACTCTGCCGGCCACTTGGTGGCGGCCAGAATCGTCTGCATCGGAGTCAGCCCTGCATCCACGAGCAGTTCCAGTTCCCGCCGCGTGGAGATGCCGGGCAGCATGGTGGCGTGGTAGGGCGAAGTGGTATCCGGTCCGACGACGATTTTTCCTCCCGCGTCCACGAAGGTCTTCACGAACCATTGGTAGTTTCGATAACCCCTCTGCATCAGCTCGAGATCTTCAGGACGCACTTTGTCCAGCACGCTGTAGTCCAGGACATTGTCGCGGATTATTTGGGGGATGTAGTGCAGATTCGGGTTGCTCAGCAAGCGGCGGTCCTCGTTGCGCCATTCTTCCGTGTGATCGTTCACATTCCGGAAGACGTATGTCATGCAGCCTTCGATAAACATGTTGCGCGAGACCATGAGCTGGATCAGGTCCCGGGCCATGTCGCGGTCCATGTGTCCAAACAGCATCAGGCGGCGGGGGTCTTCCAACCACAGCCAGTATTCGGTCAGGTCGGGGTTTGACCCGTTGGTCTTGGATTCATCCCACGTGGCGACCTGCGGGAAAATGACCCGGCTACGGCCCGTGTCGACCACGGGCCAGTTCGGCAGGTCGGCCAGAATTTCCGGTCGGACCGTGCTCAACTCAATCCCCGTGGCGTGCACCAGCCCGTCCACGCCGGCCTCGGCGGCCTGCCGCGCCGTGAGGCCGAGGTGGCCTTCAATGTGGAGTCTCGATTCGTGCGCTTCCTCGGCCGCTGCCTTCGCCACCTCCGGAGTCGCCTGCGTGTAGAGCTTGATGAAATCCGCGCCAAGGTTGTCGATTAAATCGCGAGTGATTTTCCGGGCTTCCTCGGCGCTTCCGTAAAAATCGATGGACTGGACACGGATAAACATCCGGGGGCCGAGAATCTTGCCTTTGCTGATGCCCTCGCGCTGGGCCTCGATCCACACTCCGCCTTCCTGTGCGTAGCCGGACGTAACACCGTTTGTAATGAGCAGCTCGGGAAACCAGCTCTTATAGTGCAAGTGCTTGTCCCACAGTCCTGGGGTGATATACTTGCCGGAAACATCAATGACCGTGGCTCCGGGCGGAGCGGCGATTCCCGTTCCGATGGCCTCGACTCGGTCGCCCCGGATGACGATGACGGTGTTGGGCTGTGGCGGGGCGCCGGTCCCGTCAATGAGGGTCGCGCCGCGCAGCACTGTGAGCTGCCCTTGCGCCAAACTGATCGGCGCCTGCCACGCCAGCAGCACCGCGACAACGGCAGTCATTGCCCACACCCGGCAACCTCCAAGAACCGAACTACCTGTCAGCCACATAAATGTTCTCCTTCTGAATGTCCGGTAACCCGGCTTTATGGTTGGCCGGACAAAGTGGTGAAATTCTCGCGCCATCGCTAATCGATTCCGAGCAATGCAGCCGCCGTGCCGCCCAGGATCTGTTCCCGCTGCGCATCGCTCAACCCGGGCGTTGCCAGAATATGATCCACGCCTTTGGGATTCCCCATCGCATAGGGGAAATCCGTTCCTAGCAGGATGCGATCCGCGCCAACTTCCGCGACCAAGTGCCGCAAACCCTCCGGCCGGTAAACCAGGGAATCAAAATACAGTTGATTCAGATACTCGCTCGGGCGCTTCCCAACCGGCTTACATCCCGTCGGATCGTACTCGACGCAGTGGTCCGACCGGCCAATGTAAGAGGCCAGGAAGCCGCCTCCATGCGCGGCGCAGATCTTCACGCCCGGAAAATGGTCCAGCGTGCCCTCAAAAATCAAATGGGACAGCGCCACCGTAGTTTCCAGTGGATTTCCGATGACGTTTCCCAAATTGCCGTTTCCCCGGAAACGGCTCTCGCCTTCGTTGAAGCGCGACGGGTGCAGGAAGACCACGCATCCCAGTTCTTCGGCCTTGGCCCAGAAGGGATGAAACTTAGGGGCAGCCAGTTCTTCTCCGTTGACGCTGCCCGCGAGCAGGCAGCCCCGCATCCCCAGGCTTTTGACGGCGTATTCCAGTTGCGCGGCGGCGAGAACCGGATGCGGCAGCGAGATGCCGGCCATGCCCACGAAACGCTCCGGGTGAGCGGCGCACAGCTCCGCGATCTTCTCGTTCTGAATCTTCATGAGTTGGTCCGCCAAGTCGCGCTCTGCCCAATAATACAAAGCGGTGGTGCTGAGACTCACGGCCTGCATATCGATGCCCTGCTCATCCATCTGGCCCAGACGGTATTCCACGTTCGGGAGATTCAGCGCCTGTCCGTTGGGCGTTTCCAGGATCGCTCGCAAAGAACTGGCCTCTTCGCGTTCCTGGAGGAGGGGATAAACGTCGTGCACATAACAGTGGGCATGGATATCCACCGTCCTGACCCGGCGTCCGCCCACGGAAATCTCCCGGCGAGTGCCAGCCGATCTGGACTGCAAAAATCCCGCCGCGCGGGCCGCCATACCGCAACCCACAAAATAGACTCCCGCCGCCGCGCCGGCTACCTCTTTCAGGAACTCTCTTCGACTGGGCATCGGTGAACAGCTCGTTCGGTGAATCGTGTCCGCACTGCATCCGCAAAGACGGATCCGGGCTGCCTCCCTCCCGTTGCAACTGCGGGGAAGATTACCAGGGAAACGCTCTTGCGTAAAGGATGAATTCTACGGGGAGTGGTTCCAGGGCAGGGACCTCGGAACGGATGCGCCGCGGAACTCTTTTTTCTTCCCGGCCTCCTCAGCGTGTGCAGGATGCTCTCGTCCCTGCAGGCGGAAAACAACGCCGATGCGCGGTTATTCACCGACGCCGGGGAAGCTCCTCTAGGGGCGCGGTGCACCGGGACGGATGGCTTCACGTAGATCACACCCTGCTGGCCGCCTCCGTGATTTGGCGCGTGCTTTCGATCCCGAACCAGCATTTTTGCCTTGCATGCACTCGCAAAGAGGATTAAAAGTATCCTCATAGCAGCAGCGATTGACAGGAAATGGCAGGCTCGTCATTTCCAAGTCACACGCGGGGAGAGTAAAAGCGAATGGCAAGAATCTGGAAAACGTTCCTTGGAGCGGGACTGGGCGTGGCATTGTTCGCGGGACTGCGCACCTCGCAGGAAGCGCAGGCGCAGAGCGCTGCTTCTTCTGCAACGGCCCCATCCGGCGGTGCTCTGGCGTATCAGCGTTCGTTCGCAATCTACAATCTCAAGACCACGGCCGAGAGCGGGCCTGCCCGGGGTCAGGAGATCTATTACTTTAAATGCTATATGTGCCACAACGAGCTGGCGAAAGCCGGACCCCGGTTGCGCGATCTCTACCAACGGCCGAGGCTGCTTACGGGCCAGCCGGTCAACGATCAGACCGTCGCTGAGAAGATCCGCGAAGGCGGTGCCAGGATGCCCGCCTACCGCTACGCTCTGACCGACACCGACATGGCGGATTTACTGAGTTATATCCGGGATAGGAAATGCTGTTTTGAGGGCGACAATCCCCCGCCCAATCCCCTCTATCGCTACCGGTAGTGGGCCGACCAGTAAATTCCGCGAGGAGAACGGCCGCATGAACGAGATTTCCCGATTGCTCCGTAAGACGATACCTTTGCAGCTGGCACTGCTGGTTCTCCTCACAAGTGTATTCGCGACCCCTTTCGCCGTCGCCCAGAGTGGCCACAAGCTCCTGGGCGGACCTCAGGGGCTGGTGATTTCGGCCCAAGGCGAGTTGCTGGAAGGAATCATGGTGCAGCTTATTTCTCAGAGGACCGGCATTCGCACCACGGTTTACAGCAACGACCGGGGACGGTATGAGTTTCCGCAGCTGGAAACCGGCGCGTACACCCTGCGCATCGCACGCCCACTCGAGTTCCGCCCCTACGTGCGCGAAGCGGTGCAGATCAACGGACCCGCGCAAATCGCCGACATCGTCCTGGAGCGCATCAGTAAAACGGAGTTTCTGCCGCCAACTCCGGAAATCCTATCTCAATTGAGCGGCGCTGAGTGGCTCATGAATCTGGAGGGCACGGCGGAAGAGAAAAGAACCTTCATGGTCTCCTGCAACTGGTGCCACTCTTATGAGCAGGTCTTTCGCACCCGCTATGACGAGCGGAGTTGGGGCATCATTGTGGACCGCATGGTCCGCTCGGCAGGATCGCCCCTCATCAATACCAATCCGCGCCCGCGCCCGTTCGATTATCTCGGAACAGATCAGGTCGAGCGCATCGTGAAATGGCTGGCCAGAGTTCGAGGCCCCGAATCGAAGGATGATACTCTGTTGACGGTGTTTCCGCGACCCCGCGGGGCCGCCACTCGGGTGATCGTTACGGAATTCGAGTTGCCCCGCACCATGCTGGCCACCCACGATGTCGCCGGAGATTCCCGAGGCTATCTCTGGTACAGCCCCCACCGCAGCCCCTACATCGGCAGGCTCGATCCCCGCACCGGCAAAGTGAAGGAGTTTCGCATTCCCGACACGCCGGGCGCCCTGCCGGGCACCCACTGGATCTGGGTGGACAACCAGGACATTGTCTGGGCCTCGGAAAACTGGACCCATCACCTGGTGCGCTTTGATCCCAAGACGGAGCAGTTCAAGAAGATCCCGTTGGATGTCGGCGATTTGCCCCTGAATTCTCCGATGGGAGGGAATTACGCCATCGCTCCGGACGGCTTCATCTGGAAGGCACGGGCTGGCAAGATCACCAAGATCGACCCCCAGACCGGGGCCTACGTTGCGCAATATCCCCTGAAACTGGTCAACGGAACTTATGGCAGTGCGGTCAGCGACGACGGCAGATACTTCGCGGGTGGTGCTTGGCCCGCCGATGCCGTGGCGGCCGTCGACATTCAAACCGGAGAAGTGATCGAAATTCCCACCCAACTGCGCAATGCCGGACCCGCCCGGGGTGCTTTCGACCGCGAAGGGAATGCTTGGTTCGGAGGGAGAGGCGGGGTGCTGGTCAAGTTCGAACCGCAAGCCCGCCGGCTCAGGGAATATCCGGTGCCCACTCCCTACGCCAGCCTCTACGGCGCTTGCACGGACAAGCACAACGAAGTTTGGAGCGGGGAGTTGCATGCTGGCCGCTTCGCTCGTTTCAATCCCAAAACCGAGCAGTGGATTGAGTACGTCTTGCCGGAGCATTACGGCCACGATCGCAAATGCTGGGTGGACAACTCCACCGATCCGGTGACAGTCTGGTACGTGGACCACAACAGCTTTCTGGTCCGGCTACAGCCGTTGGAGTAGGCCGGCGACGGGCGGACCGCCGTTTCCATCGATCCTGTCCTCCCTCTTCGATCACCACCACATTGCCCTGTGCCAGCGACTCCCCGGAAGGAGTCAGGCACAGCCAGAACAGGAAAATCGCCAGCAGTCACCCATACGATTGCATTTCGATCCTCCATTTCGGCCCATTCCGTCAGTCCTCCATGTCCCCCGCTCCAACATTCGCGGCGCTGGGCCGCACACCCTCCATCGATCCAATCAATATCTAAAATCCACGAGCAAGTAGGCCTTATTCGAACTGTTTCCCCATTGCGACCGCTGCAGCGGTTCGAGATTTTGCAGTTGGATGGAGAAGGTCCCGGCCTGCGCCACCCGCCGCGCCTCGATGGTGGCTTCCATCTCCGTGTCGCTTACCAGCTCTGCTGGCACGGGCCTGCCATCGAAGGTCACCAAGGTTCGCTTCGTGAAGCCCACTCCCCGGATGCGCAGCACCAGCGTGGGTCCTCCCTCGGTGACCTTGGTCGGAGAGATCGACTCAATGGCCACGGGCGGATATCCAAACGAAGGAGTCCGCATAGTCTCCATTTCCTTCCGCACGGCTGCGACCCAGGTGGCGCCTTCGATGGCGCTCTCGGGCAGGGGGTTTCTAAACCAGGGATGGAAGGTCCGGTCGATGACACGGCCATCCCGGATGACCCATTCAATCTTCTGCAGATTGTTGATGTCCTGCAGCGGGTCGGCATTGACAATCACAAGATCGGCCAGCTTTCCCTTCTCGATGGTCCCCTGCCGGTCCAGAATTCGGTAGCCCTCGGCCACATTGCGCGTGGCGGCCTGGATGGCTTGCATGGGCGTTAACCCTGCCTGCACCAGCAAGTCCAGTTCGTGGTGCAGGCCGATCCCGGTGACGGCCCATGCGCCACCGGCGGAGGTATCCGTGCCTGCCATCACCTTGCCTCCGGCCTTGGCGAACTGCCCGATGAAACGCATCAGGTTTTCTGTGCCCTTTTCTCGTAACGCGACCACCGCAGCATCCGCGTTTTCAAACTCCCAGTAGTTCTCAATCCATTTCCGGCGGAGTCTTACCGGGAGATAAACCAGGCCCGGGTCATTCAAAAGCCGCATATCCTGTGCCTCGTACATCGCCCGGATAGCCTTCATTCCGCGGCCTTGGGCGATGATGTCCGCCTCCAGGAAAACTTTGCGGTCCACCAGCAGGCGGATCATCTCTTCCGCTTTGGCATCATCCATGTCTGCGAACGTGGAGGGATCGATGGAATGTTCCTCGATGCTTCCCCAGCCTTTCCACCGGGAAGGGTCCTTGGCGATGGAATAGCCGATCCCGGCAGCATGTTCGATGATGTCAGCTCCCGCCAGCACGGCTTCCCTACCATACACGGTCGGGCCCAGCGGCTGGGCCACGACCGGCAAGCCGGCCCGATGAGCCTCCTCAATCACGGCTTGGTACATTTCCAGGGTAGGACCGCGATGGATTTTGATCATGTCAGCGCCCGCTCCAATGAAGCGCCGGATGATCTGCAACCCGTCTTCAATCGAGTTGGCAACCTGACGCGACGCCAGAGGACCTTCAATTCCCGTCCTTCCTTGCAGTGCGGCGATCCTGGCGCCCGCCAGGCTCCCCACTGCCAGGAACAGCCTGGGCCCGGGAATCTTGCCCCGGGCGATACCTTCTCGCTGCGCCAAGCCCCACTGCTCCCCTCCGCCGATCTCGAACACGGAGGTTACGCCGAAATGCAGGAACATTTCCGGAAGCCATTCCGAGTAGTGAACGTGCGCGTCCATCAAGCCCGGCACGATGAACTTTCCGTCGCCCTGCAGAACCTGTGCCCCGGCGGGAACGGCCGCCTGCCCCTTGCGGGAGACCGTCTCGATGCGGTTGTCCCGTAGGATGATCAAAGCGTCCCGCACGGGCGCGCCGCCGTTTCCGTCGATCAGCGTGCCTCCCTCGATGGCGATTACCGGCGGTTGCTGGCCGCGGCCCGATGGGACCAGCGCATCCAGCAGGAGCAGCGTAGGGACCAGAAAACAAATCCAAAGAACCCGGTGCATCAACTTTTCCTCCCGCAAGTCGGGGACCCGGCCGATGGCCTCAGGCCCCTCTGCCCGAATACTTTACAGGATTTGCATGTTAATGTGGAGTTGGAGTCACTCACGTGTTTGACAAACTGACCAGTCCGACTCTGCGGATCGGGGAAATCGACGATGAGAGCTCCCCGCTCAACTTCCTTCCACTCCAACGGCGGATGGCAATTGGTTTGGAAGGAAGCGGTCGAGACATTCGCGAATCTCTTCGGTTCCAAAGAGGCGCCGGATTTCAACTACAAACGCCGGCAGTTCCTCGGTAAACCGGGGGTGCCGCTCCGAAGCCATTACCAAGCTGAAGAGTTTTTCGCCGATCAGATAATCCAGGGCGTCTTCCAGACCGAAGCAGTGGCGGATATCTTCTGCCGCGGCGCACTGTTGGGTAGTGTCTCATCTATGACAGCTTCGGCTCTGTCAAGGGTAAAGTGAGCACACCGGTGCGGGGAGGCAAGGAGTTGAGTATTCTTTTCCCCGGACAATGTTTTGGTTTTGTTCGCGCCGACCAAGGCTCACTCTAATCGTTGCGGTGGAATGGTTCCATATCGCCTGCTTCATGATCGTCTTACGGAGGGTTTTGCAATAGCTTCTAGCGGTCGTGGGTAAAATCGCTCAACATATCAATTCGCCATAGACACGTCTGGCTGGGTTTGTCGTCTTGCTTTCCCTCTCTGGGCGCTTAATCTCCGGCTTCTCGATCCAGAACTGCAACGGATACAATGTGGCCTCGGCCGTAATCCGTGTGGCAGGCTTGGCACTGCTGGTCTGTATAACCCGCCTGATTGTAATCGTGAAGATTCTCGTGACAGTTGGAACATACCTCGAAACCCACGTTTCGGATTCTGCCGGCGGTGACGTGGCAAACCGCACAGTTATTCTTCGGAACCGGGAAGTTGTCGAGGTTCGCGTGGATCAGATGCAGGTACTTGTCGAGCCGTCTGGAGCCATTGCGGCTGTTGTCGTGGCACATCACGCACGCTTGGAAGTCTTCAACACGGAGCTTTTCGGTCCCCACCATAGGGGGAATGAGCAGGCCCAAATCCATCGGGCTTTCCGCGACGTGGCAGGACGCACAGCCGAATTTCTCAAACCCCGTTTTCTCCGGCTGCCCCACCTGGATCGGCTTCTCGAAGCGTGTTCCCAAGTTCTGACTGGCGTAGCTCCTCGTAACCGTGGCGTTAATTTCGAATGTCCCGTAAGCCTGCCGAGGAAGGTTCTCCGGGATTTGGAAGTCCGCCACCAAGGAGGTGCCGCTGGAATCGACCGGCGGACCCTCCAGGGTGGTGCTGGCTGCTTCTCCCTCCTTACCCAAGCCGAGGGCGGGGGCGCGCAAGTGGTAGGCGAAGCGGTTGCCTGCGAAGTCGCTCAGCCACTCCTCATGATAAAAGGTCGGGTCCTGCAAGGGACCGTCCAAATGGAGCACGACATGCTGGATTCCGTTTTTTGCATGCTCGGAAAACTTCAACGTTGCGCCCCTGCGGTCCAGCAGGGTGAACGTGGCGCGGAGTTTGTCCCCCGGCCTGTAAAGAGCCTTTTCCGGCTCGACCTTCACCTGAAGCCGTGCGCCGTACCCATACGGGGAGGGGATAAAATCGACTGGGAAGAGGTAGGGTTCCTGGGGCTTCTTGTCCCAGACCACGCGGAGGGTCCGGGCGCCCGCCGGCACCATCAGCCGTTTGGAAAGGTCCGTTTGAACCGCAAAGACAATTTTCGCCACGGTGCGCCGACTCCTGGCAGAACTCTTATCTTTGTGGCGGGCAAAGTTCTCATACCGGTATTCCGCCTTGATTCTATCGAAGTCCCACTGCTTCTGCCGGTTCAAAAAATCCTGACTGGACAGACGGAGCGTGCTTCCGATGGTTTCACCGGTCTCGTCCAATAGGGATATTTCCAGTGCGTTTGGCTCGGAAATCCATTTCGCCCCTTCAAACACGTGAGAAAAAAGGTCCGCATCCGGTCTAGTCTTTCTGTAATTTCTCCAATAGGCCTTTGTTTCGCGAACTCCCTCCCAGTTCAAAACCCGGAAGCTCGACTCCCGCCGCAGCCAATTCAGGGCTGCGCGGCTGTCTTGAATATCGCTGTTTTCTACCGCGAGCGTGATCCTGTCAAAGACATACTCCTGATCCGCCACCAGAGCAAGAGGTCCTGCCCGTTTCCCGTTCTGAATCGAGAGAGTAATCCCCGGCGGGTCCAAAGCCAGGGAGTCATTATCCAGGCTGACGGGTGAGCGTTTGCAGTATGAGAGCGCCATCAACAGGAAAGCAACTAGGATGGGACTCAGGAACCGAGCCTTGCGGGTCCGCTCGTGCAGCGCAATATCCATGCTGTGCCTCTGTGAACCCATGGGGGAAGGAGTCGTCCCCGGAGTATTTTACTGTGGGGGGCGAAACGCCTCATGGGGTGACACACAGCGTTTCGCCCCCCCCCCGAACGCACATCGGTACCGCATCCTTGGTGCTCTGATGCGAGCCAGAGAACGCTATCGGGAGCTACAGGGATCTCGGCTTTTCGTAAACGATCTTCCCGCCCACCATGGTCAGCAGCACCTGAGTGTTCTGGATGTCATCGGCGGGAACGGTCATGTAATCGCGGTCGATGATGACTAGGTCAGCTTCCTTGCCCACCTCCATGCTGCCCAACTCCTTGTCTTCCGCCAGTTGCTCGGCAGACCAGAGCGTAGCGGCCCACAAAGCTTCCTGGCGGCTCAGGGCTTCGGCGGGGTTCCAGGCCCGGCCATACTTCTCATCTTTGCGGGTGATGGCCTTGGCGATCCAGAAGAAAGCGGATCGCCCTGTGAAACCTTCCCCTTCAATGCCGCGACGCGGGCCCCAACTCCACATGGTGCCTTCCAAGGAAGGATGCGATCCGGCCGTGACGTAACTCTTGATGGGCGACCACGAGTTCAGATGTTCCGTCCCAGCCCACCAAAGAGCTGCATCCAGGTCTTTGGATTGCGCCCCTCCACCGAAGGAATGCCCGGTGCTGATGCTGGACCAAACCCCCAATTCCGCCATCTTCTTAATATCATCCGAATGGGCCATGGGGGTGTGGTTGGTCGTCAGCCGCTGCGTGCGCCGGTTCACGATCATGTCTTGCTTGGCTTCTTCCCAAGCTTTTACCACCTCCCGGATGCCCCGGTCGCCGATACAGTGGTCGCAGCTGACGTCCCAGCCAAATCGTGTTGCCTGAATCAGAATATCTCTGGCACGGAATGTGTTCTTGTCGCCCCGTTCGACGGCTTCCTGTTCCTGAATGCGACCCCCGTAAGGAGACGCATTGCCCCAGCGATCGGGATAGGGACGAGTTTTCGGATTCAGCATCCAGGCATCCCCGCCCATCACATTGCCACCCACTGCCGGGATGCGCATACCGGCGAGCCGCAGCATGTTATCGCCAAGGTGGCTCATATTACCCCAGCGGCGGAAGAATGCTTCCGCGTCTTCTCCCTCGGGAAGCTCCACCGTGTGACCACTGATCTGGGGAACCAGGAAGGCGGGCATGCGGAAGCGCATATTCAGTTCGCCCCGCTCCCAAAGCTCTCGTAACGCATTGAAAAATGGCACCGCCATATGCTGCTTGCCGAGCGTTACGCCAGCGGCCACGAATTTGTTAATCTCTTCCTTCCAATACTCCAGCATCTTTTCATCATCCGCAGGAACCACCCAAAAGGCGACATCATTGCCCGACTGTTGGCCGGGCAGCAGAATACCATCCAGGTCAGCGCCGGCGGCTACGGCCCAACTGCCATCCTTGACGAATGGCGTGGTAACGCCCTTTGGGAGAAACCTATTGGAGATCTCCGCTGCGGCGCTGTTCATTCCCATTACGGTGTTATTTACACCTCCGGGGAAGAAGATCGGGTTATTGGGAGATAGAGCGTCGAGTTCCTCCCTCGTGATGAGGTCGAACAGGAAGCCGCCCCTTCCCCCCACATTGGTATCCACCGGCATGTCCAGGACGTACCTCACAATGTTGATGATCTCGCCGGGCTGGGCTCGGGAGACCGCTTTCTTGATGCCCGCCAAGGCGTCTTCTGTCGTCCTCCAAGAAGGCTCATTGGGAAGAAACCTGTCCTCCCAATACTCACGAAAAGCTCCTCCACCCGGGCCACCATGCAAGTCATAAAGGCCCGGTGTGGCCGTCTTGCCCTTCAGATCAATTCGCCGGGTGTTGGGGCCCGCCATTGTTAGAATATAGTCCGCCTTGCCCCTGGCTATGAACTTTCCGTCGCGCACCGCCACAGCCTCCACGACCGTGAAATCCTTGTCGCCGGTCAGAATCTTCCCGTTGTACAACACGCTGTCGGCGTAACGGATCACTTCCAGGGGCAGGTTCGACTGCGCCTGCGCCCGCAAGGCCCACACCGACACACCAATGAGCAATCCAAATACAAAAGCGCGAACAGGTCTGATTTTCATTCCCTTACTCCTTTCAAAAAGCGAAATCAATTCGATCCGAAGTTTCCTGAATATCCAGGCTACTGACTCGCACCCCTCTTCTGCATGGCTATGGCCTCCCGCGTTCCCGCTGGAAGGATTTTGGAGAGTATCCTACCAGAAAAAGCCCCGGAGGACTAGAGTCCCGAGTCAGAAGTTCGCTTACAAAAGCGGGCCAGGGCTGCCAGGATTTGGTCAGCCGTTTTGGTCCAAACGAAGGGTTAGGGGTCTTGGTTATAAGTTTCCAGGTAGCGCCGCAGAGTCGCCTCCAGTTCTTGCGTGCTGCGGTGGGCGCCGCGATGGAGTTGTCGTTCCGTGAGGGTGGCGAACCAACATTTGACCAAGTTGATCCAAGACGATCCGGTGGGAGTAAAGTGCAAATGGTACCGGGGATGACGCAGCAGCCAGCGTTGAATCGAAGCCGTCTTGTGGGTGCCATAGTTATCCAGAATCAAGTGCAGGTCCAGTTCTGCGGGCGTCGAGGCATCGACCGTATCCAGAAACTGGCGGAACTCGACCGCGCGATGCCGACGATGACACTCGCCAATGACTTTGCCGCTGGCCATCTCCAGAGCGGCAAACAGCTACGTGGTGCCGTGGCGTATGTAGTCGTGGGTTCGGCGCTCGATCTGTCCCGGCTTGTTATAAACCCAATGCACGTGAACTGCCATTTATTAAGCGAACTTCTGACTCAGGACACTAGGCCTACATTCGTATTGATAAGCGCCCCATCGCCACACTAAAGCACCACTACCATCACCAAACAATCTAGTGGTGGTGTTGCCCGATGAGTGGTACAATTTCGTCTGGTTTTGTGTTCCCGAGCTGGGCTATTAAGGCACCTCAGGCCGAAATGCGGTGAGCGGCCCCGGCCAAGTTTCCGTGGAATTTTCGGGCATCCAGAACCGGGTTTTCATCCCAAATATCGGGGGAGTTTCGAGTCCACTTCTGCGCGGAGCTCTTCGGCAAACTCAATCGGGTGAACTTCGGTGTCCCCGAGTGGATCTGAGTTCTTCCGGTTCGGCGGGCAAGATTGTGGGCGGTGCTAAGAGAATTGAGGAGAGCAGCAGGTCATCATGTCAAGTTCAGCTTAGGTTAGAGATCTCGTAGTAATGAGCAAGACTAAGAAGGGTTTGAGGAGTTTGTGGCAAGGTAGCGGAATTTCCTTTTTTCTTGAGGAGGAAGTACGTATGCGGTTCAGACATATCAGCTCTCTGATTGGGAGTTTCTTGTTAGTTGCATTGGCGTATCCCTTGCTGGCGCAGCAAAACATACCGCCGTTGGTGCTCCACTACGCGGACACGGTTCTGTACAACGGCAAGGTCCTGACCGCCGACGAGAACTTTACCACGGTCGAAGCGGTGGCGATTCGCGATGGCAAGTTTTTGGCGAGAGGCAAAACCAGTGACATCCTGGCCCTGGCGGGGCCCAACACCCGCAAGATTGATTTGCAGGGCAAGACGGTAACGCCAGGCATCATGGACTTGCACGGTGGCCCTGGTGGCCTCGGCCGCTATTGGGAGACCAAGTGGCTGCCCGGAGAAGGGCGCTGGAGAACCAAGGAAGATGCAATTGCGGGCTTCAAGAAGCTCCAGGCCCGCGCGAAACCGGACGATATTATCGTGATCCCCCGGATCGGCCTGAATGTTGCGGTGGACGCGTCCGCCGGCGGGCGGGCCGGAAATTTCTGCGACGTTTTCACGCGTGAAGAAGTGGATGCACTTATCCCCAACAACGCGATCTACTTCGCGTCTTCCGTGAATGACGCCATCCTGGCTGCCAACAGCAAGGGCGGTGATCTCGCCAAGAAATTTCTCCCGAAAGGCGTCGACACCCCCTTTATCAAGGAAAACAACCTCTGCGTCGCGAGCGGTGCGGACCTGGATGGCATCCTGACCCCTGGTACGCAGGCGTCCAATGACGTCGCCTTCTGGGCGGAACCACCGGATAATCTCCTGGACTATTTTCGGGATTCGGTAAGGAGATTCAGCCAGGCGGGAGTTACGCTCGGCAAGCAGCATATGGCGCCCCCGGCATTCAACGGGCTACATGCATTGTGGGAGCGGGGCGAGTTGAATATGCGATTTCGCATACCCTTCATGATGGATCCCCAGATTAGCGGCCACACGGTGGAACTTCCCGAAGGAGAAAACGCAGAGTCGTTTTTCCGACGCTGGGGCAACTTCAGCCACGTCGGCGACAACATGCTGCGGATCGTTGGTTTCCGGATTCCTGCCGTGGGCGGCAACGTGATGGGCGGAGACGCCTGGATGATGGACCCAAAGGTTCGTCCTTATCCGGATCGCTGGGGGCAGGATTCTCCGTATGGAGGACGAATCCAGGAGCAAGAAGCCGTCGAAAGGGGGGATCGGAACACCTTCCGCTCCCGAGACGTTCTTATTCAGGGAATCCGGTACGGATGGGATGCCAGCGCGGATCACACGGTCGGAGACCGGGCGTTCCACGAAGTGCTGAAGGCAGTCGAGGAAGCGAAACAGGATATGGTTGTGAACCGGCCATTGCAGCGGATCACCACCAACCACACTCCCATGTCCAAACCGGACGACATTCTGCTCGCAAAGAAGCTGGGAGTCTGGTCCAGCATCAGCAGCGGCCATGCCATTGGAGGCAGGGGGAACGCAGACCTGGAGGCCGCCCTGATCTATCAGGGAACTGAACGGATGCATGCATGGTTCCCGATTAAGAGTTTCATAGACGCCGGCTTGCATCCTTCCCTGGAAGGTACGATGTGGGAGTCCACGGGTATGGAGGGTCGCGGGATTCCGTCCGCGTTCTTTTGGATCGGCAAGTCGATCACCCGCAGGGATACGAAATATAAGCGGGTCTGGAACCCCGCGGAAGCTCTGACGCGCCAGGAAGCCCTGTGGGCCGCGACGCTCTGGCCGGCTCAGCAGTTGGCCGAGGACAAAGACTTGGGCACCATTGAGGCTGGCAAGGAAGCCGATCTAGTCATCATTGACCGCGATTACATGACCGTTACCCCCGAAGAAATCGAACAAATTCAGCCGCTACTGACGATGGTTGGCGGAAGAATCGTGTGGGAAAAGGGGAGCGGACAGTAACCGGAAAGCTTTGCTGCGAGGCAAGCGAGCTACGTTGATGGGCACGCGGGGTAGCTGTGTATTTCCCGAATGAAAGCGCGCAGGCTATTGCGCGCCGGGAAAGCCTACCCCGGATATCTAACAGTTATTTTTGCGGCAATTCGGGCTGCATAGTTTGCCCGGTACCTTGGGCATGCAATTATGGAATTAACCTGGCGGACGTTTTACCCGCCAGATCAATCCTGATTCTTTTTGGAGGAGTTCTTCATAAATGAGAACAATAACGATCAGGCTATTTTTTTGGGGAGTGCTCTTGCTGTTTCCTTTCCGACCGGATGCATTCTGCCAGTTAGAGGACCTTCCGGAAGAAGCACCTCCGCGAACTACGACGCGCGTCGCTTTCGAAGATTTTAACGCCACCCCCGGCATGTCATTCTCAATTCCAATCTACTTTACGCCCGAGGATGGGGTTGAAGTGGGACGCTTGAAAGTCGAACTCGGATTCATTAGCGAAAATTTGAAGTTCGTTAAGTTGGACCGAGGGATTGTGGCTGAGCTGGGCGATTTGGACCTGAAAAGTGAACTGAAAGCGGGGAAGAATGACAACGGAATTGAAACGTCCACACTGACGATCACGGCTTCCTTCCCTTCTCCCGATACTGCAGAAAACGGGATTCACGAAGGGGTGCTGGGTTACTTGGTTTTCCGGGTCGATGAAAATGGACGGGCTGCCAACATCAAGTTACGCGCCAGTGGAGAGGCGGCGGAGCTCAAGACAAATAAGCCGCTTCAGAACTTTGAGGCTGCGGACGCAACCGTAGATGTGTTTGCGGCTGGCGACCGACCGGTTGTTAGCTGCTTTTTCTTTACCCACTAGGGAAGAGTCTCAAACTTACCCGCAGGGGAAGACTCCGGTGGAAATAGCAGGGTGAAATAGCAGGGTGCGTGTAGGCTCTCAAGACGGTCGACGGGGTGAGTTCTGCACTCTGGAAGCATCCGCTCCAGGCGGGTGAGTATTGCAAGACTATTTCTCCGATTTTCCTGTATGTTAGAATCCACGATCTGTACAGCAGGAACCTCAGGTTCCCTGACCGACGCCTAGGAGGTTGCGATGCTTCGGAAATTTGCGCTGCGATTAAAGGTGAGTTTGGTTGTTGTGATTTTCCTTGCGTTGGGCACACTTGGCTGGTTCTCAGCGGTTGGCCCGGGGAAAGTGGACAGTTTGACCCTTGCCCCCAAAACTGCGCTGCGCAGCCTTAACGGGGGACCCCGATTGGTTTCTGTTGAACCGCTGCCGGTGAGTGATGGGCCGATGTGCCAGTGGATGCCTGCCAGCGCCGGCAGGAGCCTGCGGGCCTCCCTTTTGCAGGAGCAACAGTCCGGGCGGGGCTCTGAAGCGGCAGCACGAACCGCCTCGATTGACGTGGACCGGGCACCGGCACGAGTCATCCGAGACGATTACCCCACGTACAGCTCCGTGGGGTTAGACCTTACCACCAACGAAGTCTACCTTCAGGACGAGAACTTATTCGGCCTCATGGTGTTTGACCGCATGACCAACACGCCGCCGACGGCGAGCTTCAGCGAGCCTAAACGGCGCATTCGGGGCCACAACACACGGTTGGAGTTTAACTGTTCGCTGTATGTAGACCCCACAACCGGCGAGGTGTATTCGGTAAACAACGACATGCTGGACCACATGGTGGTCTTCCCGCGAGGAGCGGACGGAGATGTGACTCCAATCCGGCAGTTGCATACTCCGCACCGGACTTTTGGGATTGTAGCGGACGAGGAGACCCAAGAGTTGTACCTAACCGTACAGCATCCCCCTAAGATTGTGGTCTACCGCAAGAAGGCTGAAGGGCAGGAGAAGCCGCTCCGAACCCTGGAAGGTCCACGAACGCAACTGGAAGACGCTCATGGAATCGCCATTGACAAGAAGAACAACTGGATGTTTGTCTCAAACCATGGCGCCACGGATAGGAACGGGGGCAAGTTTTACCCTCCCTCAATCACCGTCTATCCGCTCAATGCGGGCGGGGACACCCCGCCGCTGCGGGTCATTGAAGGACCCAAGACGCAACTGAACTGGCCGGCCCTGATGATTTTGGACCAGCAACGAGGCGAGTTGTATGTAGCCAATGACATGGACAATTCGATCCTGGTTTTCCGTTCTACAGCCAGCGGTGATGTTGCCCCCATCCGCACGATTAAGGGACCCAAGACTGACCTAATGAATCCTACCGGAGTTTTCTTGGACTCGAAGAACGACGAACTGTGGGTGTCCAACATGGGAAACCATTCGGCTACGATCTTTCCCCGGACAGCCAACGGAGATGTGGCCCCGAAGCGGACCATCCGCAGCGCCCCGGTAGGCAAGACGGCTCAGATGATCGGCAATCCGGGAGGTGTGGGTTATGACACCAAGCGGGAGGAGATCTTGGTGCCGAACTGAGTGGCGCACCCGCAAATCGCGATCTTCGCCAGGTTGGCGACGGCAAATGCAAAGCCCACCAGGATCCTAGCCGGACAGAAAACTATGTTAAGCCGCACAATGCACGACATCCGGTATGATGAAGTCCACGATGAACTCTTCGTTACCAATCCCTTCGCGAATGCGGTCCTGGTTTTTCGGGGAGGGGCCAACGGGGAGGAAGAACCCATCCGAGTCATCCAGGGTCCGCGCACTCAGATAACGGGAAATTCTGACCGCCTGGATATCGATACGGTGCACAACGAAATCTTTCTTCCTTTGTACAATCGCATTGTGGTACTTCCTCGAGATGGCAATGGGGATATATCTCCCCTTCGCGTGATCACCGGACCTGATACGCAGATGAGCTCTGCTGGTTCGGTAGCAGTTGATTCTGTTCACAACATTATTGCGGTTGGTACGAGCGGCACCAGTTCGCCTCCAGATGAAAGGTATGGGGATCTCAGTTATCCCCTTCCTCCCAAAGGAAGCATTTTGATCTTCGATCGCACGGCGAATGGTAATGTTAAGCCGAAAGGAGTGATTGGAGGTCCTAAGACCGGGATCGTGCGGATCCTCCAGCTCCAGGTTTACCCGGCCAAAGGATGGATCGTGGCTACCCAGCCTGGACGTGCCGATGTGGAGGAGCCGCCGGGGGTCTACGTTGGGGTGTGGAGCATCCACGACAATGGAGACGTTCCCCCCCGGTGGAAATTGGCAGGTCCAAACACGGCGCTCAAGAAACCGCGGGGCGTGGTTCTGAACCCAAAGAACAAGGAAATGATCATCGCTGACATGCGCCTGAATGCGATTCTGGTCTATTCCTTCCCGGAACTGTTCTAGAATTTCTCGCCAGGCAGTCGGACTCAACAGGTGGAGAGTCTGACTGCCTTTTCCTTTCTGCAACCCGTCGAGAGAAACTCGCCGTTTCGAGTGCGCCGCAAGAAGCCGTTCCCGTTTATTGCCTTCCTACACTCGGTTCCGCTACCGGGAAAGCTCCTGCGCAAACTGGAATTGAAGGTGCCACCACCGCAAACTTTTCCCGCTTCCGGGAAGCCACGCACAAACAGCAGAGTTTTCAGGCTCGGTTTGGGAATTGGGCAAGCGGGAAGACTCAAACGGGAAATACGGAAGAACCGAGAAAACCGGGAAAACCGATCGCTGGGCTCCGCTGGGATCTTGCTGAAAAGTGTGGTATGAATGAAAATTTACTACGTTGGTAATTGTGTTCGTAGCCGTGACCACACCGGCGTTTTCCATAGGAGCTAATTTTGTGGGGCGAGGTGTCTGCCGTATGACAAGTCTTCTGGCCGTGAACAAGCGTCTTAAATTAAGTTGTACGGCAGCGATGCTGATTCCCACGTTACTGATGCTGTCGGGCACTGCGTTGCGGGCGCAAGAAGCCGCGGGAACAGGCAATGGAGGAAGAAACGACGCAGCGCCGCAGGCCTCCCAGAGCTCCTCCGGCCAAATCAGCGATACTCAATTGGTCGGGTTGCCGCTGAACGGCCGGAGCTACGGTCAGTTGGCTACGTTGCAGGCTGGGGTGTCCGATCCCGGGGCCGAACAATCCTCCCGCGGAGGTGGCGGAGGCAGCTTGACCATTTCCGGAAGCAGGTCCTTTTCCAACAATTTCCTGATGGACGGCACTAATATTATGAATACCCAGAACCAGGTTCCTCGAAGCGCGGCCGGGGTACAACTTGGCTCGGACTCCGTCCTTCAGGTTCAGGTATTCAGCACGAATTACGGCGCCGACTACGGGCGCAGCAGCGGGGGGGTTTTGAATTCCATTACTCGTTCCGGCACCGAGAATTTCCACGGCACGCTGTTTGAGTACCTCCGGAACAACCGACTCGATGCGCAGAACTTTTTTGATCCCGAAGAGCAGCCGTTCAAGCGGAACCAGTTTGGATTCTTCCTGACGGGGCCGATTCGCAAGAGCAGCACATTTTTCATGACCAGCTTTGAAGCGCTGCGAGACCGGCTGACGGAGATTTCGATTGACTACTTTCCCGACGCGGCTGCGCGCGAGGGCCGCATTACCGATGCCGCCGGGAACATTACCCAGGAGGTGGCGGTCGCCGAGGGCGTAAAGTCTTACTTGAAACTTTATCCGCTTCCCAACGGGAAACGCCTCGGAAGGGGAATTGCGCAAAACCGCGCCCCGCAGTTCCTGCCCAGCAATGAAAATTTTTTCGTGGCACGCCTGGATCACAAGATCTCAGAGCAGGACAGCATGTTCGGGCGGTATGTCTTTGACGATGCCAGGAGCGACAGGGGTGAAGCTTCCTTCCAATTCATCAGCCGAAGCCGGACGCGCCAGCAGTATTTGACCCTGGTCGAAAGCCATATTTTCAGCCCACGCCTGCTGAGTTCCCTGCGCTTTGGTTTTACCCGCCCGGTGAGCAAGACCGAGACGCTTTCGGCGATAGATTTTCCCCAGGAGTCATACTTTGTTCCGGGTGCTATCCAGTTTGGACAGATCTTCCACCCTGGGTTTACGCCGTTCGGTCCCTCTTCGAGTAACCCGGAGAAGGCGGTAATGAACAGCTTCCAGTTTTCGGGCGATCTGCTGGCGCAGAAAAGATCGCATACGCTGAAGATTGGGGTAGAAATTCATCGCTACCAATGGCAGGTGTTCTCCAACTCCAATCGGTCGGGAGTTTGGCGATTCAACAGTCTGGAGAACTACCTGACGGCCGGGAAAGACGTAAGAGGGGTGAGCGTAACCGTAGCCCTACCGGGCTCGGACAACACGAAGAACTACCGGCAGACTTTGGCAGGACTCTATATCCAGGACGGCTATCGCTTGACATCGCGGTTGCAGCTCAACATGGGGCTGCGATATGAACCGGCGACGCTGCTGCACGACAGAGATAGCAAGACGACCTTTCTTGTAGACCCCTGGAGGGATCCGGCAGTGCAGGTGGGTCCATTTCTGGCAGGGAACCCCTCGCTGAAGCAATTGTCCCCCCGTCTGAGCCTCACCTGGTCTCCGTTCGGTTCGAATCAAACAGTCATTCGCGGTGGCTTTGGCATTTACTACGACCAGCTTCTGGCCTATGTGGTGGACTCGCTGAAAAGCTCCGTTCCATTCCATCAGGTGGCGGTGAGGACCAACTTTGACGCAAGCCCGTATTTCCCCAAGGCCGTCCCGGCGGTGACGGCGCTGAATCCGATTCCGTTCCAGGCGCAAGTGGCAGACTACCGGGATCTAACAAACCCGATGGTGTTGCGCTATAACTTCGCCCTGCAACAACAGTTGCCGGGAGGAGTACGCTTCCAGGTTTCCTATGTGGGGGGGCGGGGTAACCACTTGTTCCGGAGTTACGAGGCGAACCTGTTCCCAATGCCGATCCAGAAAGCCGACGGCTCGCTGTTTTTCCCGGATGACTGTGTGGAAACACCCCAGCATGTGCCTTCGCCGCTTTGCCGCGCCGACGCGGGGTCCATTAATCCAGCCTTTCAGGGAGGCATCACCGTTCTCGGGAGCGATGCGCAATCCTTCTATAATGCGTTGCAGGTTTCGAGCAGCAAGAGCTTCGGGCAGGGGAGTTCCGTACAAGCCAATTACACCTTTAGCAAGTCCGTTGACGATGCCTCTGGCATCGGCCCTTCGGCAGGCACTCCCTTGAGCGGAGCAACGTCCTACGGGCTGGTCCGTACGCTGGACCGGGGCCTGTCCGATTTCAACATCCGGCATCGGCTGGCAATCAACTACATCTACACCTTTCCGGCGGGCAATGGAACTCGGTGGTGGAACTCCGGGCTGACCGGCGCCTTGTTAAGGGGATGGCGGTTGGGAGGAATCTTTTCGATTCGGAGCGGACTCCCCTTTACGCCGGTTGTCAACCTTGTCACCCCGGGCTACCTTTTTTCGCCGACTCGGGCGAACTTGCTTCCGGGGGGCAGTAATAATCCTGTGAAAGGTGCCAGCGCGGGTTGCGGCGCCATCCCTGCAGGCCGAAAACTCGGGATGCCGGATCTCTATTTCGATCCCTGCGTTCTGGAAGCGCCGTCGCCAGGAACTTTGGGGAATCTGGGCCGCAACACCATGATTTCCCCCGCCATACTCAGCCTGGACCTTTCGCTCCAGAAAGAATTCCGTCTGCCCACCGATAAGCACCTGCAGTTTCGGGCCGAAATCTTTAACCTGCCCAACCGGCCGAACTTTAACCGCGTGACGACGGGCTCCCTAAATGTCTTTACGGGCTATCCCCCGCGCCTCAATTCGACGGTGGGCATCATTCAATCCACGGCCACGACCTCGCGTCAGATTCAGTTTGCGTTGCGGTTTTCGTTCTGAATCAGACAAGAAAAACGCACCATCCCGCGCAGAGTTCTCCGGGACTGTGACTGGCGGAATCCTGCGATGCCTTGCAGCGTGCGTAATCATCCGCTGTCCAGCAATGTCCTGCAATTGACAACGATGCACTGTTGTGCTACAAGGAACCGTCGGAAGTGCAAATAGCGCAAGGAGGGTGTGGTTTGGGTGCTCTTGTGTAGTGCGCGGGTTTTTTGTGTCAGGAGCCGAGTGAGACAGGGGAAGTAAGGGCTTTTTCCTACCATCTGGCTGATACGCAGGCAGAGCAATTCCATTGTAATGGAGGGATTCTCCTGCGAAGTGTGATTTCCCGCTCGCTGACTTAACTTGCCTTCAGGGAAGAAAACCCTTAACGAAGCAGGGTGTTGTGTCTGGGCTCATGAATTCTTGTTTTGTAGGGAATGGTGAGCTTTAGCCGCGTTGGGCTGTCGCAGGGCACTATCGCAAGCATCGCGGGCTTCGTTCGAAATGAGTCGGAAGCCACGATTGACCTTGGAAACACACGCGACATCAATTGGAGGAAGGGGGGAAGGGTTTTGCGAATCTGGACGGTACCTTTGAGGGCGGGAGCCATCGCGGTTGCTGCAGGACTCGTCTTGCTATTCACCTCCGTGTTATGTCCCCGAGAGGCAGAAGCACAACAAGAGGTGGAAGTGATTCTCGGCTCCGATCTGAGCATTCCTGGCGGGGAATCATACCTTCCCCTGAGGCTCACCGCGTCTGGAGTGAAGGTGGGAGAAGTTATCAGCGAGATCAGCTTTCCCAAAGATGTGCTTTCCTTTACGGAAGCCAAGCGTGGGGAGGCAGCAGAGCAGTCCAACGCGGAGATAAAAGCCGAGATCAAAGAAGCCGGCGAAAATCTTGCGCTTGCTGTGCTGCGGTTGACGATCTCTTCGGAAGAAGAACTTCCGCAGGGCTTATTGACCACCTTGAAATTTAAAATTTCTAAAGACGCCAAGGCAACAGATTTTAAGATCCAGAACGTTGTAAAAGTGAAGACTCCCAGTGGAGAGGAAATCAAACAAGCCAAGGGGAATGAAGCGACCCTTACCATCTCGCCGCCAACCTTGCCGTCGGTGGGATGTTTCTTTTTCACCCATTGAGTAGCCGGAGTGATTGTTCGTTGAAAGCGGAAACTTCCTTGGATCAGTTCTTTCATGAAACCGGTCGCATGAGGGCAAACGTCCTAATAGAAAAAAGAGGTGATCACGATGAAATTCCGGATGTGTGCTATTGCGCTCCTGGCAGCGTCGATTTTCAGCCAGCAGCCAGTCTGGGGCCAGCAAGGTGTGCCCCCGGAGATCCTGGCCTACCCGAATATGGTGCTCTATAACGGCCAGGTGTTAACCGCTGATGACAACTTCACGATTGCCGAGGCGGTGGCGATTCGCGACGGCAAGTTTTTGGCCGTGGGCAGGACGGATCAGATTCTGAGGATGGCCGGCCCGCAGACGCGAAAGGTGGATTTGCAGAGAAAATCCGTAACCCCCGGCTTTATCGAAACCCACGCGCACAGTTGGTCCGGCAATGTAGGGACGAGTGCTTCGAGGAACTCCGCCGACGTGTCGCCGGGCTACGATTATCCCGGGATCATGTTCAAGACGCACGATGAGGCCCTCCAAATGGTAAAGGAGATGGTGGCGAAATTCCCCGCTGGCAAGTGGATCTGGACCTCCACGATTCGCTCCCGGGCCTCGCTCAGCCTGACGGCCCAGCAGTTGGACACGGTTTCACTTAACAATCCGGTCACGATCACCATTTCCCCGCAGGAGGCGGTGCTCAACAGCAAGGCTCTGGATCTGCTCATCAATGGCAGCCCCGTCGTCAGCATGGGCGGCGGCGTCATGACCGGCAGCGACGGCAAGCCCGACGGCCAGATCCGAGGGAACGCCTTCGGCACATTGTTCTATGAGTTCTTTCCATGGACCGATCTGGCGCCAATGATTGAGGACCAAAAACGGCAGTTACAGCGAAACGTAGCCACTGGGATCACCACCCGGATTGGCCGGATGCAGGGGCTCGCGGTAACCATTCTGAATGAGCTGCACACGCGCGGGGAACTTCCGCTACGAGTGCGGTTTGCCCACGAGTTCTTGCGGATGCTGCCGGATGCGGAACGGTTCTTCAAGCGGATGGGGAATATGGTGGGAATGGGCGATGACATGTTCAAGATCATCGGGACCGTG
>Ga0326597_10002231_pt1 | contig 29211 bp, 42 predicted proteins | sample RVTome_12_FD_203789 | JGI IMG/M metagenome (GOLD analysis project Ga0326597, IMG submission 203789) | Soil microbial communities from uranium-contaminated site in the Upper Colorado River Basin, Wyoming, United States - RVT100D185 | ecosystem: Environmental > Terrestrial > Soil > Contaminated >... | reverse complement strand
ACGCCGTTGGCGTCGTCGCCGTCATCGGGTGCTTGTACGACCACGTCGTAGTTGTCGACGTCGGAGATGTTTACCGGCATGACTAGGGTCCTAGCGTTGCGTTAGTTCCGGGGGTGATCTCAAAAAGGATGCTGCGGCAAATCCAGGTACCCGGCTTGAACTTGCGGATGATTTTTCGCAGCAACAAGATGCGCTCAAAGCTGATACCGCTCAGCCCGATGATGGTGCCGTCGCCCACCACGAAGCTTCCGACGAGCGGCGCTACACCGGTTACGGTGTGAGTGCCTTCAGGAAAGAAAACCCAAAACTGGGTGCTGTATCCGACGGGCGGCTCGGTGGGCCAGTCGAGGGGTGTCTTGATCTGGACGCCAGGGAAGCCTGCGGCAGTGAGCTGATCCACGAGCACCTGTGGGCCACCGGCATCCTGCCAGGTGGGCCAGGTCAGGTCGAGGCGCGCCTTGTACTGCGCATCGTCCTCGACCGGGTAGCGCTCGAGCAGCAGCTCTTCGCCGAGTGGCGCTAGCGCGTCCTGTGGGACGTCGTCGGGATTGCCTAACCAAGGCGCCTTGAGCGCTTGCGTGGCGCCGTCGATGAGCGAGTCGCAGAGCAGCCCGAACGCAGCCACAAAGCGGCGACCGTACTTTCCGCGCCACGGCGAACTGCGCAGTAGCTGCGCCGCGAAGGCCAAATAGTCGGCAGCCATCAGGCAGCGGTGACCGCTTGGTAGGTGAGCCCCCAGCCGCCGGCCTGTTCCGTCACTAGAGTGCGAACGCCAACGCTGACGGGTGCGGTCGGAGTCGTCAGCGTGACGGTGCGCACGCCCTCTACGGCCTCGAGTACTTGGAGGATGTCGCCGGGTGTGATGACGTTCGAGGGTCCGGGAGCAAAGTCGTAGCCACCGATTGGGGTCGCTGTCAGGAAGTCTTCGAGAGCCTCGTTGACGGCGTCAGTCACAGTCGCTTCGGACACGTTGGGATCGTGATAGACGGTACCCGTCAGCGTCAGTTCGTCCGTGTTGGGGTCGAGGACGGCAACAGTGGTGCCTGCTGTAGGCGGCTCTTCGTATGTCGAGGACGTGCCGAAGACGCGCTTGGCGAAGATTTCCTGCAGCGCCTGCTTTTCCGCTGCGCCAACCAGGGAGAATTCTGCCGCCACATACACATCGATTGTGTTCTCTCCCCGCGGGTTGTTGTCGTCGATCGAGATCTTGGTGATTCCCGCGACGCTCAGAGCGTAGTTGCGGTAGCCATCCGCCACCATTTCCAGCGACTGCGTCGCCCATTTCGTGCGGTTGCGCTCTTTCAAGGCCGCGTCCGTCTCCTGGTCGATTCCTGTAGTTGTGTACCAGGGGTCGGGTGCGCTGTTGGCAACAGTGACACCGGCCAAAGGGGTGAGTATCTTGGTGACTGTGTTCGATCCGACGTTGTGAGACTGGCCCGCCAGGGTAGCCTGAAACGTCAGAGTTAGCGTGCCACCTGCATTGAGTGTTCCACCGGTAGTATTGCGAAACTTCTTTCCTGAGTCGTTGCTCACGATGAGCTGACCGACCTCGATGTCGTAGGGAACCAGCGCCGTACTGGTGAGCGTCATGGGGCCCGCCGTCTTCACCGCTGGCAACCGCGTGTTTTCGTATCGACTACGGGCGAACTCAGTGAGCGGCACTCCGCTGGAGAACGAGTTGAAGCCAAACTCGACGATGGCCTTTGCCACCTCCGACATGTCCGCGACTATGGTTGCCGCTGCGGTCAAAAAGGTCCGCTGGACGCGACCTGGCTGCCAACCGGTTGTCGAGAAACCGAGCGACTGCAGGATATCGATCCATTCATCGAGTACCTCCTGGCGGGCGGCAGGTTTGCGCAGTTGACTGATCGATAACATTTAGGCGGCCTCTGGCAGGAGCATCTCGGCAGAAAGTTCGTTAACGGTGACGGTGAGTGGGAAGGGGCCTTCGGTATCTGTCAGCACCAACGCGACAGTTAGCTGCGACAGCTCCAGCGAGTAGGTCAGGGTCAACGTGGCGTCCTGGACCTCTTCTTCGGCGAGCACCTGTTCTAGGATTCGAGCCTCGAATTCGCCCTCGCGAATGGCTGATCCTATGAGCAGTCTCAGGTCGTATCCGTATGTAGGATCGTCCAGCAGCGTGCCGCGCTGCGACGTTAAGCGCCGCAAAACAGCCTGCGCGAGCGCTAGCCGGCCGGAGACTACGGACAGGGAAGGATCTAGGTCGGTCGTGCCGTAGAAATCAGTACCGAGCATGAGCTATGCTTCTGGATTCACCGGATCTAGGGGTTTGAAAAAGTGAGCATTCAAGAAACACAGAAGTGGCGCGCCAACCGTAGGAGGACGTGTACGGCTTTCGTAGGTTACGCAGTCTGCGCTTGCCTATGGGCGTGCGGCGAAGCTCGTAGCGTGCAGCCTGGCGAGGGAAGCAATCCGTCCGGTTCAGGCGGTGCAGCTAGCGCCTCAGTGACCAGCGCTGATGGCGGCGGCGACACAACCGTAGCGACATCTTCCGGCGGCACTTCAGGGGTGAGCAGCGGTGGCGGATCCGCGACTGTGGTCGGATCTGAGACGGCAGCGGGCGGCACATCCACAGTCGGCACCGCCACGGCAATCTCTTCGGACAGCTCGAGCACCGGTGAGGCTATCGGTGAAGGGTGCCCAGAGGTAATCGCGTGTGATGGTGAGCCTTACTGCGCTGCTGTGCTCGCCACATCAGTTAACGACTGCAAGTCTGGTAGCTTTGCATGCGGTGACGTACAGGGCTTCTTGATCGAGGACGCCGCCGGTCTCCACGACTTCCCGTGCGCCTCACCGGACGGTGGCGTTGTGGACTGTTCTACCGCCATCAGCGAGCACTCGACCTACTGGTCAGAGTGCGTCTCTGGACCGGATACCACGACGACAACCGGCAGCTCTGGTAGTGCGGGTGGTTCCGGTGGTTCCGGTGGTGGCTCCACAGAGCCGACTCAGTGCGGGTGCGGCGAACCTGGCACGAGCAATGACTGGTGGGTCAACGGTTGCTCTTCAAGTGGGTGCTTTAAGTGCCCGCCTGGTTACATTAACTGCGACGGCTATGGCGGTTGCGAACAGCCGATTGTAGATAGTAGCCGGACAGTCCCAGGCATCTGCAACTCCGTTGCGGAGTGGCGAGCTGGCTGCTGCGACGGCGACAGCGACAGCATTCGTTCTGACTGCGCCTCGGAACAGCTGCCAACTTGGCTGCCAAGTTGGCAAGCAGACAACCCTTGTAACCGCTCTTGTGCGATCGTCGACGGCGAGTGTAGCGGCTAACCTAAGGCCGCCTGTAGCGCAGCACGACCCGCCGAAGTCGTCGCAACCAGCAGCACACCGTAGGCCTCCGCGCCTGAGTCAGTACCGGGGATACCAGCCGAGAGCACGGCCTGCAGGTCGGCTCCAGCTTGCCCTGCTGTTGACTCGACGTGGTAGGCGTGTATCCCTCCCACTCCGAAGAGTGCGCTTAGACTGGCCGAGAATGCCACCTGTGCCTGCAGCGCCCCGAGCGTTGCTTCCAGTTCTGCGATGATACCGGCGGCCGCGGCCAGTTGAAAATCCACGTCGGGCAAACTCAGAGAAACGGACGCCTCGAGCTGCAGCAGCAGGTCGCCGACGGCAGTGATCTGCCCGTCAAGGGATGGTGGCGTCAGTATCAGCTGCGCCTGCAGCGCGAGCCACCCCGCCAGCTTGGCAGAGATGTCTGGCAGGCTCACAGCTACCGCTGCGTCTAAGCCAACCTGTGCCTGCAGCGCCACGGGGATCGCCGCTCCGAGATTCACGCTCCCGACGTAGTAGGCGGTCATGCGAGCAGCTGTGGGTTGCCTGTCTGGACTGACGCACTGGGCGGAGGAGTGACCACTACTACGCCACCTTGTACCGGCGTCGGGGGCAAAGGCACGATGACTGGTGGTGTGCCGGGGATGGTGATCGTCCCCTGTATCGTTCCCGTCACTGTGATAGCTGGCGGCAATTCAATCTCTACAATGTCGCTCATGCGGGCTACTGGTCTGTCGCCGCCCATGCGAACGACGCCCTGCGCGCTGTCTTCCCAGGCGGCAACGTACGGGCTGCGCGGATCGCCAGCTTCGAAGGCGACGAGGCAACGCGCGCCCTGCTCTGGCGTAGCGCTCGCCTCCGGCAGACCTAGACGCACGGTAATACTCTGCAGACTTAGACCCTGGAGAGCTGACTCTTCCGACAGCAGATCGACTGTTCCGTCCGGGTTGCCGCGCTCGACCCGGGCGACGAAGCACTGATGATAGGTCACGTCGCGCATCACCCAGCGGATGAAGCGTGTCAGGGCTGCTAGTGGATCGCTCACGCTCGGAACTTTTGCGCTCCAGAGCCGATCACGGCTGGCGCTGGACTGGTGATCGTCATCGTGCCCACGAGGGCGTTTCCGCCTACTGTGCCGGTGATGGGTACGGAGGGCGGCCAAAAGCAGGTCACCGCATCCCCGATGCGCGCCACCGGCTTATCGCCGCCCGCAAAGCTGATGTACTCGATCGAGCTTGCCGACCAGAGAGCGGCATAAGGCCGCTGCGGGTCTCCTGCTTCGAATCCGAGCAGCACCCTGGAACCCACCAACACCTTGACGGTAACCGCTGGCAGCCCGTGCCGGATCGGCACGTTCGAAAGGCCTAGCCCACGCACGCTTGTGTCGTCTGGCAGCAGATCGAGCGTGCTGTCGGTGGGCTGCCCTTGGACCGTGGCGGGATACTGCGCGTGGTAGCGGGTATTGCGCATCACGTTGCGAATGAAGGCGGCTAGCGCGGCTCGTGGGTCGCTCATATCGAATCCGGGTCGAGCATTCTCAGCGCATGGCGGACGCCTCTGGCGACGCGCAGGTAAGACATGAGCAGCCCGCCGGGGCCGCCTGAATCCCCCGTGGTGCTGGTGACGGAGGCGACTACAGCGCGCTGCGCAGCGTCGATCAGTCGCCTGTGAGTCTCCGCTGTAGTCCGCTGCGGCGTGATGTTGACAGTAGGGGGCTCAAGCGAGGTAATCCCGGCCGCCAACTCCTCAGCCGACACGCTGCGCTGCGGCTCGAGATCCTCGACCTCCAAGACAGCCGTGTAGCTGCCATCGTCCTCCAGCGTGAGAGTCACCCGCGGAGTGCTGGGCAGGTCAAAGACGACGGTGGTGCTCATTCGACAGGCCAGACGGTGGTGCGCAGGTGATCATCAATGCAGTGCTCGACTCGGCCCACCCTCAGCCCGTCGACTGTGACGCCTGGCAGTAGGTTGATAGAATCCGGGGCCAGCTCGACCGTGCCAGCGGGGAAGTCGCGATCGACCTGGAACTGGTCGGCCGCTGCCGGCCAGGTGTCCACTCCAATCCAGACAGCTCCAGAGGGCAGAACGCGCCAGGTGGCGCCAATGGCGTCACAGACGGCGCTCAGCGCCTCGCGGGCGCCCCCAGTTAAGCGGGTCCAGAAGGGGAGTCGCTTGGCCAGCACAGTGGCTGTGGATGTCGTCGCCAGCGCCTCGCCGACCTCGGCTAATAGCTCGCTAATGACGGTCCTAGCGTCGATCTCTCGATAGTGCTTGGCCGTTACGTCTTTGGAGAGACCGCCAGTGCCGCCCACTATGAGACCTCGCCACGTGTTAACCAGGACGCCACCACGGTGCACGGCACCCTGGAACGTGACCTGCTCGCCTGGCTGGCTGTCGCTGAGGGTCACAGCTCCCGTGATGTCCGCCTCCGAGTCGACCTCTAGTTCAGCGGTCCAGCGGCCCCGGAGGGGCAGGGTCAGGCGCAGGGCGAAGACTGCTTCTGCGTTGAGGGTGACCTGTCCCACTATTCCTCGAGCAGGGTATTGCCCAGATCTACGAAGATGTTATTTTCCGCGGCGCCGCTGGTGGCCGGCGATTCTGGGTCTGCCGCGAACTGCTGCCATTCTTCTGCGTCGCTAGGCTTCTGATCCTTGGTGGCCTTGGCTTTGACCTCGGGTGTGCTCGCTGACCATTCGATGGCCTTGAAGCTCACCCGCCAGAGCCCGCCCGCCTCTGGCATCGGCGAGTCCACCGTTTTGATGGTCACTGCGGTGATGCCCCAAAATTCCGTATTGGGGTGCGCAAACTGAATCGGCTCCCGCGCCGCGTTCTTTGCGCGCGGGCGCAGCACGTTGCGGTGGGCAGCGAATGCAGGCAAGTGCTTAGGTAGCAGCTGGATCTCGACGTTAATCTCCGCCGGGGGTTCACCGTCGTCAGTGACGCGCGCTTTCTTCTTGCCCTTGGACTTCTTGACGTCGACGCCGCTGTCGAGGCGCACCTTGACATCCACCATGGCGCACTCGACATCCCGCCCGGCGAGCTTGAGCCGCTCCCAGTCCGGAGTTTTGGTCCAGTCGGCGGTCATTCATGCCTGCAGTTCGAGTTCTGCCAGCAACATCTCGACTTCGCGCCTGACCGCGCGCCTGGCGGCTTCGCCATAGGCTTCGGGGGTCGCCGATGTTGGCGCCTGCACATTGATGTCACCGAAGCTGACGCTGATGTCACCACGGGCAGACGCGCCTGCGGCGCTGCTATTATTGCCGCCCGCGAACGCTGCAATCGCCTCTCCGTAGTTCGGCTGCGGGATGGCCACGTCGGAGAAGGCGCCCATCACGCTGGAATTTGTGCCGTAGTACTTCTCGATCGCGCGCTCGGCGGCCGAGGCTTGGGACACAATGCCGATCGGCAGACCCTTGCCAACGTTTGCGCCGATATCGATAGTGGTCTTTGCTGGTGAGCGTTCCTGGAATGTGCTCCGGAACGCGGAGAGTACGCTCGATGCTATGCTCTCGGCTTGTCGTACGGGAAGAAGCGCGAGTTCCTTCAGACCGTTGACCAGTCCCATGACGATGTTCTTGCCGATGCCAAAGGCCTTATCGCTGAGCGACAGACCTTTGGCGCTCCAGATCGCGGAGAGATCCTCCCACCACAGCAGCACGTCCCCGACCATCTTCTGCATCGGTCCGAGTATGCCCTTCACGATACCGACCCCTAGCTTTAGCCCGGCATCCGTGAGGACCGTCGTTGCGGCCGTAACGCCCAGAAAAGCCCCGCCGACCATGCCAGCCGTTACAGCGATCACGCCGAACGTCTTACCCATCGACTTCAGGATGGCATGCGCGGCCTTTCCGTCGCCGCTCCCCAGAGCCTTGAAGACCGGATCGAGGGCCTCGCCGAACACCTTCATCGCCTCGCCTGCGCCCGTGCTGAAACCGCCAAAGAACGACTCGACGAAAGGCACCGCCTTCTCGAGGGCCTTGCCTGCGTTCTCGAATCCGAGCGCCAAGCGGTCAATAAACTTTTGGCCTTTGGCGCTGTCCAGAAACCCGAAGATCTTATCAGAGGCGCTCTTAATGAACTTGGTAGCGCCGCCTTCAAAGCGTTCGGCCAGTGTTAGAGCGAGGTCCTGACCGCGCGCCTTCATGACACCGAGCGCGCCGCTTATGGTTGTGTTCGCAAACTTCTTGCCGGCCTCACCCGGGGCCTTCGTGCCGAGCTTCTCGAGCATGGCGTCTTGGATCGCGCCAAGGGCGACGTCGCTCTTGACCTTGCCCGCGCTGATGAGCTTTTCGACCTTGTCAGGGTCGACCTCCATTCGCTTCGCTACCGCCTTCTTGATCAGATCTCCGGAGACGTTTCGCTCTTGCAGCTGCAAGAGCTCCTCGCCCTGGAGCCTCCCCTTACTTTTGATCTGGCCGAGTGCGAGGTTGATGCCAGCCACGTCCTCGGCGCTGTTCCCCAGGGCTCTCATGTCTGAGCCGAGCTTGATGAGATCGTCGGCTTGTTTGGGGCTAAATTGCAGCGCCAAAAACTTTGCGTAAGTCTTCGACGTGTCCTTGACGTCGAGTCCGAACTCCTTTGCCATGTCGCGCGTGTGCTGGAAAATCTTGGCGCCGCTCGCGCCGTGCTTCGCCAGCTGATTGAACGCAAGGCGCTGATTCTGGCCGAACGTCACGAACGAAGCCGCGCCAGCCAGCGCTCCGGCCCCGATTCGCAGCAGTCCCTCGGCGCCGCGAGCTAGCAGGTTGCCCTTAAAGACGTTCATCATACCGCCCATGCGTCGAGTCAGACCTCCTAGCATGCGCGTGGCGCGAGTCCCGCCCGCTGTGAACCGAGGTAGGGCGTTACGAGCCACACCGCGTCCATTCACCGAGGACTGAAACTTTTCGAACAGACGCACCGACTTACCTAGCGCGCGCGCCATGGTGCGCGAGGGTCCGCGCACCTTGTCGATCAGCTTGAGAGTAAATCGTGCCTGGTCTGCCATTATCGTCGACGGCGTCGCCGTCCCTTCTTTCCGACGCTTTCAAGAAAGCCTCGGATCGCCTTCAGATCGCCGAGTGCATCAGCCACAATCAAGGCTCCAGCCCAGTCGCGATCCGATCCGTCCTGGGCCATAAACGCACGAAGCGCTTGCGCGGCGGTGTAGTACCGTCGTCGCAAGCGCTTCCACTCGGCTAGCCTTTTTTTACGTTGACCTCGATATCGGCACCGCCGAGATCGGTGATTTCATCCGCCAGTCGCGCCGGCAATCCGGGCCACGCTTCGAACACCTTAACGAGCTGCTCCTCTTGCTCGGGCAGCACGCGAGTGCGCAGGCACAGCGTGCGGAAGACAGGGCCCATGCGACCCTTCTTCATGCCCTCTTGCCAGTCCTCGTACTCCTCTTGGCTCGGGGTGCGGAATGCCAGCAGCTTGTTCTGGACCTCAGCGGGTTTACTGGGGTCTGCTGGAGTGACGCAGTAGGCGATGTACCCGTGCTTTTGGCGCAGTTGTTCCAAGACAGCCTCGTGAGAGGGCTGCTGTTCTGCCATGTGTTGCTCCTGTTTCTAGCGCGCTAGTTAGCGCGCGGTGGTCACGTCTTGGTCGCCGACGGGTAGCCCGAATGCGGAAAGCGCCCGTTGATCGACATATTCATGAAAGAGAAAGTCGTGTCGCCTCCGATCGCGCCGCCCTCTGCCTCGTCCTCGGTGGGCTCGGAGAGTAGTCGACAGCCGTAGCAGACCTTCTTGATGTCCGGCCGTCCCTTGGCGCGCAGGATCCAGACCAGCGTCCACTTCGTCTCGCGATAGCCATCGCCAAGCGACTCGATGAACCCGACGCGCTCCATCTCATCGCTCCAGGTGATGGTACCTTCGCCCAGTCCCTGGTGCCCCTCGGTGTCTCCGATGGGGTACGGCCGGGTACCGCGTATACCTTCGGACTCGGTAGGCTGGTCGGCGCCGACGCTGCTGATCGCTGTCCAAATCCGACTATTGGCTGTGAGCTCAGCGCGCTCGAACTTATAGCCAAAGCCCTCTGTATCGGGGTAGTTCATCAGATAGCCCTTTCAGCGCCCGCTCAGGCGGCTGCGTCCTCGGCGAATTGGGTAACGAAGCCCAAGTACGTGTAGATGTAATCGGCGTAGCCGATTGGCTTGATGCCCACTGTGCTGATGATGGTCCCGGTCGCCTTGACGTTGTGCGTGCGGGAGAGGCGATAGCGAATGTCTGTCACGTGACCGTCAAACCCTTCGGCGTTCCTTGGTGAGAGCAGCTGGGCCGTCAGCTTGTCGCCGATCTCTTCCTCCCACCGGACAGCGTCTCGGTTGTCGATGGTGCCGTCGGAGTTCAGCCGGAAACCCGATCCGATAAACAGCACTTGGGCGTCGTGGGCCGTCTCGCAGGCGATATCCATCACGATGCCGCGCGGCCAGTGAGTGAAGTCGCTTCCCGCTCCGGACTTCAGTCGCCCTTGCGTGACGAAGAATCCGTCGGGGGAATCCACACCTCCCGAGTAGGTGCGCAAAGTGGAGATCTTCGCGTCATCGAGCGACGTTGGGATCTGCTCTTCGTCGTGGAAGATCTTCAGCACACCTGGCAGCGCACCACCGTTCTGTAGACCGTTGCCCCGGACCCGCTTGAGGTCCGTGGACGGCAAGCTGCCGGCCGCTCGAGCCGCAAAGCAATCGACCGCATCGGTCACCGGTTGCGACCAGCCAGAGAATGGCTTCGGGCTGATTCGCTTTACCCGCTCGTGCGCGACCAATACCCGAGGCGCGACGGTGGACGCGAAGGCCGTGGCCACCTCGTCCGGCGTCTCGGTGAAGTCGTGAGTTGACGCGATCATAGCGCGGCGATGCTTGGACACGTTGGCCATGCCATCGAGGTGCGTTTGCAGAGCAGCCGCCAGCACGGCATGCGCCGCGGCGTCACCGTTGTTTCTGCTGGTGACCCCCACCAAGAACCGCCAAGGTCGCACCGAGTTCTGAGCAGCTGGAATCGCGTCCGCCAAATCCGTTGCGTTCCACGCGGCGCACTCGGCCTGGAACGTGTAGAACTCGCCTACCACGTAGCTTCCGGCTGCAAACGTCAGCGTGAGCCCGGTACCGGGGATGGCAAACGTTCCGCCGGTGGGAATGGTCAGGACTTCGCTGTAGGTGCGCTCGGTCTCTTCGTCGCCAGAGTAACCGTCCAGTGCGTAGCGGAATTTGCCGGCGCCTAAAATGCCAGCTGCGATGACCTCGACGCGCACGAACGCATCAACCGTCGAGCTGCCAGCCACGGTGACTTCGGGCCCGCCGCCGCTCGCGGTAACCGTAGTATTGTCTGCCGCCACCGACGGATCCGCAGTGATAAGACCCACTGGTCCGCCTACCTTGTTGAGCAGGTAGGCAACGGTCTCCACGGCTGGGCCTTCGCCACGTTCTGCGCGCAGCGTGTCGGGTGACCCGTACCACTGCAACACATTCGGCGTACCAAGGCTCGTAACGCCGTAGACGATGGGAGTCATCGCCGCTGGCGACGAGATGCCTAGACCTGGGTCGAGGATTTCTTCTTTTGCGCTGGGGATTGCAGGCATTTGGTTATGCTCCTAGCCGGCCTTGACCGATCTGCGCGCCCTCGCCGATCTTGGGCGATGCGCTCGTGGCTTCCCGGGTGGATTTCTTCGGCTTGAAGTCCTTGAACTTCTCAGTCTTGAGCCGGGATAGCGCCTGCATGTGCGGCGGTACGGTGGGGTACTTCGCGGCGGCTTCAAGTGCCTTGCGGTAGTCGGATTCGCTCAGCTTCAGAGCCTTGTCGCCCTGGAAGTGGTGAGCGTCATCGCTCCAGCCGTGCAGTGTATCCGCAGCTTGGTGGCGCCAGTCTGGCACGTCGACTCGCTGAGGTAGCCGTCGGTCGCCGCGTCTTACCAATCCGAGCTTGTCTCGCCACTCCAGCGGAGTGAGCAGCACGGCTGCGGGTTTCGCCTCGGCCGGCGGCTTCGGCGCCTCGGTTTCGGTGGCCGCCTCTGTGGACTCCGGCTTGTTCTGTGTGCTCTTCGCCATTCTGATCTCCGTCACCGAAAGTATTCGGTGAGAACTTCTTGTGCTGTCTCCACGTATCTGCGCCGCCAAGCCGCTGGCAGCGGCCCGCGGCTAGGAACCATGCGCCGCTTCGGCGTGCCCTTGACGGATCGGAAAAAGAGGCCGCCCGGGTTGATGGGACCGAGGGCACGAGATCGCTTTGGCACGATGCGCTGCTTGCGCGGTCCGTAGATGCCGGTCCCGCCCTGGTGCCACTTTGCATAGAGCTTGCCGCTCGCTACCTCGAAGCCACGGCGGCTAGAGGAAACCTGGTGCCAGCTGCTTCGGAGACCGCCCTTATCGCTAAGGATGCGTCCGGTTCGCAGCTTTAGCGGCGCCCAGGGATTCCCGTAGGGGTCTGTCTCGGACTCGAAGCCGTCGCGGATGAGCTCGATGGTTTCTTCGGCAAGCTGCTTTCCGACCAGGTCCAGCACCTCTGGTGCTCGTTCGAGCTTCTTCAGCCACTTGTTCAGCTTGGCGAAGTCGCCGGTGAAGCTGATGCTAGGTCTCGGCATCGAATTCGCACGTATGCTCCTGCGCTGAGACTATGGTGAGTTCGGCCAACTCCTCACTGACCGGGAATGGCAGCGTGAACGTGAAAATAATCTTGGAGCCCCGGACGAGCAGGCCGGCGTTCTGCGCCTCCTCAGTGGGCCAGACATAGCGTCCCCAGTCGATGTCTTGCTGAATGTCTGCGATAGCCGCCAGAAGATTCTCGAACAGCACCTCCACGGTCTCTCGACTCTCGGCGTAGACGTGCACCTCGACCGTCTCTTGCCGGAGAGCGCAGTCACGGCGCCGGATGCCGTCCGCTGCGCCAGGTGTTGTGGGTAGGTGAGTACCGCCTGAGCGTTTGGGTGGTGCCAACGGCCCCCCCGTCGGGACCCAACACACTCGGCGGCGCTGAGCATGCTTCGGTACCGATATCTGAAAGACTTCCTGCTGAACGCTAGCGTCGTTGAGTACGTCGTGGACCTCAGCGGCGAACTTCTCAAGGCGGGTTGCCATTACCAGCCCCTTATTGGGGCGCTCGCGATCGCTGACCCAGCGTCGTATTCATCCGGCGTAGAGTCGACTACGTCGGGCGGACTCAGGGTGCCGGCGCCAATACGTTCAAACCAACGGATCGCCGCCTTCCAGTTGTCCCGGATGGCTTGGTCGGGGCCTTCGGGCTGAAAGCCGCGAAAAGAAACGGCATTCCAAACAGCCACACGCGCGCACTGCAGCGTCAACGACTCCCCCCACGATTGGAGCGGCAACGCGAGTCCGTTGCCAAGGTACCCGTCTGCCTCACTGGTGGCTGCTATACAGCCAGCGACCAAGTCGGACTCGGCAATGTCCTCAAGGGCGTCTGCGGGTATACCGACGCTTTCAATGTGCTCCGGTCCAGCGTAGACGACGTGTGCCACGCCGGACGCCGCAAACGTTGCCGATGTGGTGGTAGCACCAAGTTCCCAGCGCAGGCGTACATACTGCTTGCAACGTCCAACGTTCCAACCGATAGGGCCTTCCGACACAATCGCCTGGTCAAGCTTGGCAGCAACTGCCCATCCTCCTACCCCCGTCGCCGACGTCTCGACGTAGAGAACTACGGAGGTGCTGGACCCGGCCAAGCCGGTGACGTCAACGTCGAGAACGAGGACGGTGCGCCTGGCCCCGATGTCTACCGCGGCGCCCTGACCGTTTGCGACTACTGTCGCCGACGCAGCCAGGACAATAGCGAGCGCTTCGGCCATTTGGTGACCGAGTTACGCCGCGAACACCTTGGGCACGTAGCTCACGCGACCGGCCAACAGATGCACCGGGTCGTTGGCGTGCGTCCCAAGGACGAGCTGAATATTTACGAAACTCGGACTGTCCGGGATGTCGGCTGCGGCAACGGTCGCGGTAACCTTGTGGACCGTCGTCGCCGGCACGGAATCCGTAGCAGCGTCGGTAACCTGCGCGGCGTTATCCCAGCTGGTGAGCACGGAGAATGTCCCGGCTTCGATGGATCCGCCTCCAGTGTTGTCGGTGAGCACCCACAGCTCGATCAGCACATCGTCCTTGCCGCTAAAGTCCGGAGGAAGAACCTTCGAACACTGGATGATGTCGGAGTTCCCCGCGGCCCAGATGATCGCGTGCGCCTCCGTGGTAGTTTCAGCGCCCATGACCGGATCGGTGTCCGACGCAAGCAGTCCGCCGTTTGCGGCTATGGCGCCAACAGCTCCAGCCGTTGTCACCTCGCGAAAGTCGTGCAGCGAAAGCTCAACGCTCTTGCGGTGTTCGTAGTGGTTCGATTGTGAGTCGTAAGGCATGGTTTCCTCGATGCCGTCAGAGCGCGGCCAAAATCTGTTCGATTTCCGTAGTGGTAAAACCGACCGCGAAAAGCTCCGCTTCGTCGGCGCCGTCCAGGTCTTCTTCTGTTGTGTACCCGCACTCAGCAAGCTTGCTGAGGTAAGGAAAGGTTGCGGCGAGCGCTACGCCCGGGACAGCCTCCTGCTTGGCGCGCCAAACGCCAGCGGTGTTGTCAAAGGTTTGCAGCGCCCACAGCGACTTATGCAGGTAGAACCTGCGCAGATTGTTGAGAGTCGCCATCGGTCACCCCTGGGACCGAGACGACCCCTTCTTGGTGCCCTTGGCCTCTGCCTTCACGCTGGAACCCGCGAGCAGTTCGTCGACGTCTTTCGACTTCTGCGCGACGTCCGCCTCGAGTTCCTTCACCCGTGCCTTGAGCTGGGCGTTTTCTTCCCTGAGAGCTTTGTCGCCGTCGCCACCAAGCTCCTTACGCAACGCCGACAACTCGCGAGCATGCGCCATGTTGAGCTTTGCTACCTCTTGCTGGTGAACGGTGAACGCGATCGACGTGGGCGGGGCGGGGCCGCGCGGGGCGATACCTTGTCGTTCTCGCTCCGCGTTTTCCCTTAGCCTGCGCGCGGTGATCATGCCGCCGCCAACCAATCCGCGCCAGTGGCCGACGTCGGAGCGCCGCCAACAAATCCGCGAATGTTGTGCTTGATCGCCACGCAACCTGGGCGACTTCCGCCCCGTCGACGCCTGTACAACTTGGTGGCGTAGTACAGATGGCTCGCTGTGATGTCGGTGTCCGCCAGGATGTCGACATCTGATTGCAGACCCAACCTGTCAGCATTGTACCAGAACGCGGCTGCATCGCGCTGCGCAATGAGCGACGTTGCCTTGATATTGGCGATCGAACGATAGACGTTGTCCGCGTTGTAGGTACTGTTGGTGAACGTGGCAGTTATGCCAGTTGCACCATTGACACCTACCAGCGAGTCCAATGCCGTGTCGGTCAGGGCAATTGCTCCGCCGCCAGACGGCACCGTCAAGATGGCGCTGGTGGTAGCCCCGCCATCCGTCGAAAAGGTGAACTTCGCCGTACCATCGGAAGCGCCGCCCGTGGTGATGTTGATCTGCAGACGCCACGGACCGAGCGGAGTTCCGGCCAGGGTGACGTCAGGCGGAGTGGTGCCCTCTTCGCCCATCGGGCTGGTCATGGTGGATCCAGTGAGCAGCGTGCGGTCGGAAACCACGAGAGGGATGCCGTTGAAGCGGCTCGCCTGCTGCTGACCCTGGGTCTGATTCATGAGCAGTAGCGGGTGACCCTTTGAGTCCTTCAGCCCGGCCATGTCGGCTCTGGCTCGCGAGTGCACCGACATTGCAACGATGTCGTCTTCCTCGTCGCCGAACAGCGCGGTCGCCCTGTTGATCAGGTCCCAGTCCAGATAGCGCGCGGTTGAAGATGCTGAACTGTACAGGTCGATCACGAGCGGCGTTGTGGCAAACTCGGTCACGATGAGGCGATCCATGGTTCTGGTAGCCGACGCCAGAATCTGGCGTGCCGCTTCGACGTACGGATCGGTATCGGAGCCCGGCATTACCGCGCCGATGCCCTGTGCCCAGCGCGTCACCTCCGCCGCCAGCGAGTAGCGATCGATGGTGGCCTGCTCCGAACCCTGCCCGATCTTGCTGGGCACCACGGCTGCGCCGTCGGTTGAGTTCTGGACGAAGTCCCCAATCCAGCCGAAGTAAGGGATGTCGATCGTCTTTCCGATCGCGCTACGCCCACCTTCCGGCATGCTGCCGTCAACGACGACGGCTCCGGACGATGTAAACAGCGAGCCCATGAAGGCGTCTTTTCCGCGCGCCATGCCGCGGATCGTGTCCATTAGGATCTGGACATCGAACATGTCCGCTTGAGTGGTCTGAGCCATTTCTCGGATTCCTTGGTTTCAGGTAGATGTTCAGCGGGCTCAGATTGCCCGGCGATGCAGCGCGTCTGTGCGCAACGTGTTGTAGAGTTCTGGGTTGTCCTTCTTGAGACGCGCTCGCTCGAGCGGCTTCATCTCCTCGAAGGCTTTGCTGTTGTGTGTCGCGCGGCCGCTTCCCTGCTCGCCGCCCTCGCTGGGCTGCAATACGGGAGCCGCGACAATACGGGGCGCCACTTCAAGGAACCCTTGCAGGTCCTCGACGATGTCCTCGCCCGTCGAGTTGCGAGTGCCGTCCTCGTTGAGCTTCACGGCCTTCTCGAACTTGTCGACGTAGCGCTGCGCCATCGGCGCCGTCAGCTTCCGGTCCTTCATGCCCTGTGCGCGCAGAGAATCGAAGCGCGCGCGTGCTCCGTTGACTTCGAGTGCCTCGACCTTGCCGGCGAGCTCCTCGTTTCGCGCTTCCTGCTCTTTGAGAGCGCGCACCATACCGACCGCTTTTTGGCCGGTAGCGCCCAAGATCGTTTCGATCTCCGATGCCGAAGCGACGCTGTTTTGCACCTTGCGGATCGCGGCGACCGCCTCGTCTTCGGTGGCGTTTTCGGCCAGGTTTAGGACTGTTAGTATTTTTGCAAATGCCATATCGTCTCCCTCCAAACGGGTTGGAGTAGGGTCCCCGTTCGGGGAGTCGTTGCTCACCGCCGGAAGCTCCAATTGCTTTGGCGGAGTGATGGGTTGTTCTGTTGTCAGCGCCGAGGCTGGAACGTTCGCGCTGGCGCTGGCGACTATGTACGGAGCGGAAGCCAGCTGCTTTGGCGCCCCTTGCAGACGGCTAACATCAGCCAGCATAGCGACCGCCTGCAGCTCTTCCGTTGTCTCGTCTGCTAGTCCCCACTCGACAGCCTCCGCGCCAGTCAGGTACTTGTCGCCATCTTTCATGGCTGACAGAAAGTCGTCTGTGGTCTTGTCTTTGCCGCGTCGCTTACTGGCACCGGCGTATGCTTCGGCGAGCTGAGTGTCCGTTTTTTGAAGCAGCTCAGCCGCTCGTGACATCTCGTTGGCTGTCCCAAAGCGCACTGCTCGCGCTGAGTGGAACATCAGGAATGCGTTGCTTGGCACAACGACTTTATCGGCCACCGTAAGCAGGTAGCTCGCAGCGCTTGCTGCGATACCGTCGACGTATGCCGCGATAGTTGCGCCCTGCCCCTTGCGACCACTGAGCAGGTTCACCATGGCCTTAGCGTCGTCGAGGATGCCGCCACCAGAGTTCACCCGAAGCTCAATGTCTTTGGCCTTCGGCGCGTCTCGCAGTTTCCCGAGAACGTCTTTCGCCGTTACGCCGTCCAGAAACAGCCCCTGCCCGATATCATCGTAGATATCGATCTCCAGCTTGTCCTTTGCCGGTTGACGCAGTGCTACCGTCCAGCCGTGTTCCACGTTGGTGCTCATGAGTGTTGTCCGATTTGGCTAACGGCTACTTGATGCCGATCAACGGCGTTGCGTCCGTCCCGGCAGCGAGGATGCGCCTCGGCCTAACGCCATTGAGTGCCTGGCCTGCGATACCGAAAACCGTCACCGTGTCGCCGTCCTTGTTGTGCACGACGACCGCGCCCCCAGTGGCCCCGACGACGATTGCCTTGTAGAGGACTGGCAGATCTTCGTCGTCGCTCGGTGTGATGACCTCGAAGTCGTCGGAGAAACCACCGAGTCCCGGCTCATGGCCAGCATATAGGTCGACAGGCATGAGTGTGTCCTTGAGCGCAGGAGCGGCAGCGGGCGCGCTCCGGGCATGAAAAAGCCCCGGGGTTAGCGAGGCTGCAAAGTGACGCCAGAAGGCGTCGTTAGCGTTTGTTTATTGCGCGACTTGGGCTGCTGACTGCTCAGCCTTAATGGCTTCTGCGCGCGCCAGCACGTCATCGGGCTTCTCACACATCTGCAAAAACATGTGCGTTGCGTCCGGGTCCAGGCCGCCAGCTTCCTCGTACCTAAGCCACAGTCGAGCGGCTTGCTCGATGTCATCGAAGTCGGGTTCGCCTAGATACAGCATTAATCGCGGTGGCTCTCGGGTAGGTGGTCGGCCTTCAATTTCTTCAGTCGCGCTTTCACTTTAGCACGCTCGTCGGCCGGCGCCGGGAGCTCCTTGACAAAGGCCTCGATGTAATCGTCTTGGCCAGTAAAATCCGCGCCTTTCGTCGTGATTCCGCGCTGAAAGGCCTCGGTGATATGCTCAGTGACCGATTTCGAGCGATCTAATCCAGGAGCGTCCTCTACCAGGATCTTCTGGATTGCAATGATGTAGCCGTCGTAGGAACCAATCCCGGTTGCCTGAACCGGACCCAGGAACTTTCCCATGTCGTCGCCGAGCGACCGGAGCATTCGCCTAGCGTTGAGCTCGACACCGACCTCTTCCAGCACCGCGTTCGCTCCGCGATAATTTCTGCCAATCAGGCGGGTGGTGCCATGGAGCTCTTCGTGGAAGAGAGTGCGGAGAGCGTCCAGCACAGAGACCGGGTCTGGTGTCCCGCTGTGGCGGTATTCAAGGTACCGCTCGTATGCCGTCGTGCGGAATGTTTTGGGGTCGTGATACGTGCCGGCCGATAACGACCTAGATGCGGCAACCAGCGCACCGTGCGTGCGCTCGCTCAGTATTATCTCGCCCGTCCAATCGTGAGCACCGTTCGCGTTCGCTTGGTTTTCGATTCGCAGCGCGCTGGCTAGCGACCTACCGTATTCGATGTCCTTCGACGTCGTGCCGGGGAGCGTGTGCTCGATGTGCTCGCGGATAATCCCTCGGGCCTTTGCCCAGTCGCCCGTGAGCACTGCCTGCTCGAACTCCTTGGACCTGGCGACCAATGGCGGCGGAGCAGTGCCTTTCTTCTGCTTTGCCTTCGGGGGCTTCTTCGCGTCCCGCTTGCGCTTCTTCTGCTCGAGCTCGGTAACGAGCTTCTTGCGCTGCCTACCTTTGCCTTTCGGCTTCCAGCTGGGCGCCGCGCTTGGCAGTCTGCCCCAGCCCTCGGGGACGAAGACGTCTGGCTCTTCGGTAGCGATACCCCTGCGCTCGGCTTCGCTCTTGCGGAGACTGCGGACACTACGCCGACAACGGTGGTGTCCCGGTGGCCAGTGAGTTCGCCAGTGAGGGTGGTTGACAGGAAAGATGAGCCCGTCGAGCGTCTGGCACTGTTCGGTTGTGCGGGAGTCGAGCACCGAGTCGTGCATCCAATACGGCCTGAACCGTAGGACCTCGGGATCTGACATTTGGCGGTGACGGCCCGCCGTGTACGCCTGTTGGACTGCGTTGCGGAACACGGTTTCCGCGTGGACGTCGTCGCGGAGCGTATCCCGCACTCGCTCACGCCACTCACTGAACGGCTCACCGCGCTGCAGGGCGATGTCAATCTCGTCGAAGACTCGACCGACCTGCTCGAGCTCGAGCCCTCCACCGATCCAGAAAGCTCGATACGATGCGTCGGCGCCCAAGGCAATCGCCTCGAGCTTGTCCAGCACGACGCGACGCTGGAACCAGCGTATCGCATCCTCGAACCGCTTAGGGTTCGCCGTGACCGACCACGTCACGAGTCCTCGTTGACCGCAGCCCGCCCGGCCAGGTTGCCTAGCAACATCGTCTGATAGACAAGCCTATTGAGTTCGTCAGGGTTCAAGCCCTCGTAGCGGGCGTGAAGCCGCTGGCGAAGGTCTTCGTAGTCTTCTGCGGCGTCCAGGTCCTCGATGATGCCATCAATTACTGGGGCAAGCGCAGCGACGGCTGCAGGCGTTGCCTCGTCGACTAGCTTGTCGGCATACAGTTGGCCGGAGAGGAATCCCTCATTCCCTCGGAGCTGGGCTCCGGAGGCAAGACGAGCGGCAAGTGCACCTCGAATGTCACGACCTTTGGCGGAACTATTGACTTTACTATCTCCCGCTCCAGCCTTTTCCTGACCAGCTCCGCGAGCTGATTCTTCACGATCTTCGTCGTCCTTGTCAACGGTCTCTCCATCGTCTTGACCTTGCGCCTCAACTGGCTTTGACGCAGGCCCTTCCGTCGGAGTCAGGAACTCTGCAACGTCGAAGGCTTCAGCGAATGCTTCGCGGTCAAGTTCGTAGCCAAGCGCGACCCACTTCGAAGCGGCGACCGCAGCCCAGTCCATCGACTCGGCCTTTACTTTCGTATCCTCTTTCGGGTCGACCGGGTACTTCGGCCAGGGCGTCACCGCCTGGGTGCCGAAGTTAAATTCTGCCCACCAGATCAGGCTCTGGTCGTGAATGAACGTCGAAAGCGACTGCGCATCGAACCGCAGCTTGGCCTTGTCTCCAAGGCGCTCTTGCACCTCGGCAGCCGCACGCGACCCGGACTGTCCTGTGTTCGTGGTCAGGTTACCGCCGCGGATTGCGATAGCAATCGCAGTGTTCGCGAGGGTTACCTGGAGTTTGAAAAGTTCGTGGGTTGATGCTGAGGTCTGAACTAGCTTGTATGAGAAGCCAGTGGGAAGAACGAGCGTCCCGTCGCGACCCAGTTGCGCTATGTCGTCCGCCAGCTCTTGGCGAAGATCCTTCGCCGAGGCATCGTTGTACTCGTCAGAGCGTTCTTCCTCTACGACGTTCCGGGTTACGCTCTCACCGAGCCGTCCCAGGTCCGCAACCGCGTATGCCTTCAGCAGCGCCCAGCGCGACAATCCGCGCCACAGTCCCAGTGACCACGGCCGCGTAACCCCGTAGGGCATATGCAGCAGCCACTCGCTGTCACCTGGTGTCAACACCTGCTCGGTGCCAGCACCTGCCTTTGATTGAGCGTCCGCAGAGATGGTTCGGATCATCCACTGACGTGTGTTCCAGTCCAGCCGCAGGTGCTGAGGGTGCCAAAACTCTGGGTTTGGCAGCAACCTGCCATCATACCCCTCTGGCGAAAGCCACTGGTGACGACCAGGGCAGTACCCGGCTATCAATCCCCAGGTGTGAATCTGAGCAAGCTCATTCTCTGGATAGCTCGGCCACCAGTCGGAGTTTTTGAGCAGCCGAATGACCCGTGACTTGCGTCGCTTGTCGCCCGCCGGAATGAAGGTTGGATTGAGACCTAATAGCGCTTGTACGCGAGTGTGCAGGCCGCCCTGGATTTCCTCGTCGCCGAGCAGCCAGTCGCAAAGTCTGGCTACCTCTCTGAGGTTGCCGGAGTCCGCGGAAAGCTCAACGGCGCGAATGCGTGCAGGTGTCCATGTTTGGTACACCCTGGTACTGGGCTGGATTACCTGGGACCTGCCGCGCGTGCGTTTTTTTTGCTCGCTCTTCGCCGAGCTGTTTCGGCTTCGAGCCATTAGTCTTCTCGTCTCGGTATTATCAACGCGCGGGTTCTTGCGCTCCCTGACATTAGGGCCTTGTGGGCATTGCCGAGAGCGTCAACGTCGTCGTCTTTTTCTTTTCCGGTTCCGGTGAAGTTCTGGATTATGGCAATGAAGGCATGTCCCCACTCGTCCCATTCTTCCGGAAACTCGTCCGGGTCAGGCATTAACACCCGCCCGTCGTTCCAGGCGGCAGCTACGTCAGTAGCCGAAACCAGCTTGTCCCCTGGCGGTTGCTGTACAAGTAGAGGGATCTGCTGCTTACGAATGAACTGCGCCGAGCCTACTTCTGGACCCGACGCTCGCCACAGCATGCGCCATGCCTTGCGCGCTACGTGCCGCGCCTTCAGCGTCAGCGTGAAGGACGGCGCCTCTACTTGAGCACGGTCAACGTGCTTTATGTAGAAAATCGGCTCGCCGTCTTTGGTCTCGACAGCGTCGACCCATAGTTCGAGACAGATCGACCAGTCCGACTGAGTCTTGGCAGTGAACGCCAAGTCAACGCCATAGGCGCCGCGAAACTTGGTCGGCAGCTTGCTGTAGTAGAAAACTTCTTTGAAGACCTTGCCGCCCTTGGGACGCGGCCGGCCTTGGTAGAGCGCATCGAACGTGAAGTCGAGCACCTTGGCGCGCTTCTTTTCGAGCGCCTCTAGTGGCCACATCTTCGGAAAGAGTGGCTGACCAAGTTCTCGACCGTTCGGGTCGCTGTTGTCGTTAGCGATTGCCGGGAGGTTTATTTCCTCCCATCCCTCACTGATAAGCGTGCCGCTTAGATCGTCCGGGTGCCACCGGGTAGCAAGAACCATGATGCTTGCCCCTGGATGCACACGGGTCTCAATGGCCTCGCGATAGCTCTCGAGAACTATCTCGCGTCTGCGAGCAGAGTCGGCTTCCTTGCGGTTTTTGTAAGGGTCATCGATGAGAGCGACGCCATCGACTGGCTCACCCGTGATGCCTCCGTCGATCGACGTAAACAGCACCTGACCGAAGTTTGGCAGCTCGACGTTTTCGAGCGTCCCAGCGGTGACGATTCCAGCGTTCGCGAGAAGCCGCCGGAACTTTTTCGCCATGCGGCGAGCCCGGCTCTGATTGTAGGTGATGTAAGCGTGCCGCTTACCTGGATGCTTTCGGATCATCCAGACCAGCCCGTGAAGAGTGATCTCGGTTTTTCCGTGCTGAGGCGGTGCCGCGAAGACAACCCGAAGTTCTGCGCCCACAGCAAGCTCTAGCTTGCCCGCATAAACCCGGAAGTGCTCTGGCCTGTACAGTTTCGGCGACAACCACTCGAACAGGTCGAGTACGCCGCCTTTTTTCTCAGTTGATGGCCGGGTGTTGAACTGGCGGCGCCGGGAACGAGCCCGCTGCTCCGCCTTCAGTTTCTTCAGCCTCTCGGCCTTCTGTATCAGCGCTAGAACTCTCATCGTCGCGCAACACGTCGCGCTGCAGCATCAATTCGCCGATGTCGCGCATTGCTCCTCTGGCCTCTGCCAGTGTTGCTCCAGGCAATAACTCCCTAACACGATTGAGACTTTCCTCGAACGCCAAGACCAAAACATCCCTTTGATGCTCCAGTGTTTCGCTCTTCAGTTTAGCGACAAGCTGCGACAGGCTCGGCATTCGACCAGAGAGCATTGCCTTTCGGTGTCTCTGGATTGTGCGGGCAGCTATGCCGAATTCTGCTGACGCTTTTCTGTCGGTGTTCAGGTCAGCGAAGACCAGAATCATCGCTAGCTCCGTGAGAGGGATCTTCTTCCCTGGTCTCGTGCCGCGGTCTTTGGTCGCCATTCGTCCTTGCCGATCGCTCTTACTCGCTCCGGCCCCGGCGGGGGCCTTTGCGTCGCTGGAGATATACCCTTCTTGACCCCCCTGAAAAAAGTGCGAGTTAGTCATTGCACGTCCGAGTTCGTTCGAGTTTCGCGAAGTGCTCCCACACACGGTCGTACATCTCAGGTAGGCGCTCTCGGAGTCTGCTCTCGCCGACAACCCAGCCCGATCTTGGTCCGCCATGACGCTCAGCGATACCTGTAGCCAGAAGTCGCCGTTTGACCTTCCATGTTGGCAGGCGGCAGGCCTTCGCAATCTCCCGCATGGTCAGGTACGGAGGAATCACAATGCCACCTCGCGCATGACGTCCTGGGCATGGATCCACAGCGCCCTGGCCTCTTGGTCGGCTTTTCGAATGTAGTGCCGCCGCTGCTGGTCAGGCTGCGCCGCTCTGGCCTCGCCCTCGCGCTCGGTCGCCAGTACCTGGAGCGGGTCAAGCAGGTGCCTAATGTCCTCCCGGGACCGCGACAGGCCCAGCTCAAGCAGCCTGCTGCCGGACGTAGTGAGCGGCCACAGCGCGAACAGGCGGCCCCAGGAGCGCTTGCCCCACTGGTCGCCCTGGGGGCCGCAGTACGCCTCCACAGCGGCCGCAGTAGCCTCGTCAGTCCGCCGCAACTCCTCGAGCGCGGCGCTAGCCCGACCAAACTCCAGCAGACTCGTCTCGTCGACCCACTCAGACAGCTCCTCTCGCTGCCCCGTGTCAATCTCCAGTCCGTCGGAGCTCAGGTCGACAGCGTGCCGCGGTAGCCTCCCGCTCCGGGTCGAGCCTACCGATCGCACCGTGATTGGGACCACGTACATCGCCCCACCGCAACGCTGACACACGTCTTCGATCTCCGCTGTGCGGTCCGACGGCGGCCACGTCTCGCCGCTGCCTCGGCACTTACCGCACCAGACAGTGGTCCACATCGAATCAATCTTGACCGTAGCGATGCGACCAGTGATGAACCCTGTGCCGTCGCAAATGCGGCATGTCGACTCAAGCGACAGCATCGCTCGTAGCTCGTCACGGTCGCCTGGGCGCTTGGCACCCAAGATCCGTACGCGCCAGCGCGCTAGCTCCTCTGGCTCCAGCTCCCGAAATCCCATGCCGTCGCAGCGCCCGCAGGGGTAGCCGATGATTGCCATCGACGCCACGCGCTCGCACATTCCGCCGTAGTTCGAGCCGGCACCCGGGGCGCTCCGCGAAAGCATCGTTGCGATCATGTCGTCGAGGCCTCGCGTATTCACAACAACACCCGCATGACCCGCGCGACCACGCGGGCCAACAGCGGTCGCCGGTCGGGGTAGTGGATGGTGGGTCCGTCAGTGATTCTCATCGGCTGCACCACCTAGCCACTCGCAGCCCGAACACGTAGAGGGCGTGGTGGTACATACAGGACTGCGCGTCGATGGCGAGCGTATCGATGACGATCGGCGTCAGCACATGATGCCAATCGAACACGCGGAAAGTGTCGTACTCGTTAAGTATCATATCGTAACTCTCCACATCTCCGATACTCCAACCGCTCTGCCGACTCGCACGTTGCGAAACAACAACCCTGGCCGCGCCCCGAGCGACTGTTTGCGTATCAAAGAACCCCAAAACTTTGCAGCTTCTCTCGATAGCCTTGCCCGAAGTTGGCGCATGGTCTCGCTGTGAGCTGTTAGCGGTGGGGCTTCGGGCCCAGGTGGATTGATTACGATCCACTCCCGCCTTGTGTTGGGTGTCGTGTCGCCGCCGCGCCCGCAGAATGAGCAGTACACTCCTGGTACTCCACATCCGGTGCCGCAGTAGCCGTATCTGACGGTTGGTTCGTTGATGTTGCTAACGGCAATCACATCGCCTCCCAACACCTGGCACAAAACACCAACGAGCTTGCCGCCTCGCCACAATAGCGCGCGGTCGCTGTTCTGCCGTTGGGGTTTTCGGCAGATGAAGCACGGGTTCCGAGGCGGGGGCGGGGGTGGTTGAATTCGGAGGGGTGGGGTTTGGCATTACGTCTCCTAGTTGTCCCAGAGTTCTTCGTCATCGGTTCCGTTTTCGCGCGCCATCTCGTCCGCCATCTGCTCTAAGCGCTCTTGTTCCGCGTCCTTCACTGCGTCGAAACACGCGGAGTTATCGTCCCACTTCATAGAGTAGAAACGCTTCGCAACACCATTCTTCACCTTGTCGAGTAGCACGGCGCGCTTTCCAGGTTCCACTCGCCACCCTCCATGTTTGCTCTTGATGCCGTTCTCGGGCACGAAACCTAAAGCCACAACTTCCGCTGCGTTCGATACGTCGCGCGAGTCGCGAATCGAGTGCTTATCGGGATGCTTCTTGCCGCCCTTTGCGTCGCTGACCGTGATCTGACTGTAGATGACACCAGCAATGTTCTCGCTCTTGACCGCATCAGTGAGCACGCGGGCTATATACGTTAGCGAATTGCGTCGGTCCTGTTGTGCCCTTTGGTTGTCGAATGCCTGAAGGTAGTCGTAGAGCACAAGATCGATCTTCTCGAGCCGGATCAATTTCTTAACCTGCTGCCCTGCCCATTCTGCGCTCTTGCCACGAGCGTCGAGGAACACCGGAACGTCTTCGGATACTGCTGCTACTCGTGCCACCTGCGCTTGTTCGTAGTCATTGAGGTTTTTCAATAGCAGCCGTGACGCATTCACGCGGGAACGCCGGCACATCAAACGATCGCCGTAGAGCGATTCTGCGTCTTCCGCAGACACGATGAGACACCGTTTGCCAGCTTTAATATTCTCGTCAACGAGCATCACGCCGAGAGAGCTCTTGCCCCAGCTGGTGTCAGCTCCAAACACCCAAACGAATCCAGGCATGACGCCGCCGGTGTCGTTGTCGATTTCAGCGTGCCCGAACGTGCACACCTTTACTCGCTCTGACTTTGCCCGTTCTTCGGCGCCCTGCAACAGCTGACGAACCGTCAATAGACGCTTCGCGTCGTCGTCGGCTCTGCGCGCTGCATCTGTTATTGGTACGAGCTTACCGCCTACTCCGCCAGATTGGTGCTGCTCTGCCAGGTCTTTCTCGTTGCTCACGCGCTAGCCCTCCATCGCCACAGCTTTCGCTTTGGCCCAAGTGTTTCTTCGATCGCATCCGCGTACCGATCACCAGCGTGGTCGTTGTCGGTAGCTATTGCCACGCTGGTTCCGGCAGGAACAGCTCGCGCAAAGTCCTGCGTCCAGCTACCAGAACCAATCCCAATAACGGCCACGCCAGGGCGCCACGACGTGCACGCTACCAAAAAGTCCGGTTCACCTTCGACTATGACGAGTTCAAGCGGGCATACCTGACGACGCAGCATCCCAAGAGCCATGCGGTTTGCGAGAACCAGTCCAGACGCCTTACGCCCCGCCGGGGGAAGACGTTTCGGCGTGTCCCCTTCGATGACGCGCCACGCGCGCACGCTCTTAAACACGCCACAATGATCAAATACCCGAAGCAGCACCCGGTGCCCCGTACGTGTCCAAGGCTTACCACGATAGCGCGCCCACTCCGGAAGTTCAGTCCCGTCTGGTATCGATCGAGCCAAGTCGCGCAAACTAACCTCTACAGGATCGATCTTCCGTTTGACGAGCACCCGCGATCCGTCGCGGTCATCCTCCACTGGTACACTCGTGGACCAGAGCTCTTCGAGTTCTGCGGATTCCGGATACTCGGGGTCAGGTACGGGTGCCGGGACTGGGACGGGCCGCCGTTCGAGTGGGACATCGTCCGGGCGTCTGAGCTGGTAGGCCAACTCAAGAAGCCCCGCCGCCTCAGCCCCAGCGATCAGCACCTCGCGAAATTGGTCACCACGCGTCGATAGACCGTGCACCATCGCGATGACGCCGATCGCGTCCGCAGACCAGTCGCAACTGAAACACCGAGCTCGCGCCGTTCCGTCCGGCCCCCTCGAGATGCTACAGCTTGGGTCGCGGTCGCCGTGAGCTGGGCAGCACACTAGTACGTATCCGTGCTGTGGCTTAGCGCCTTTCTCGAGACCCATAACGCGCACCAAGCGCATAGGGTCACTTAGCGCGTTTCGAATGTCGCGCACAGCTTCCGAGAATTCGATCCGTGTCACGCGGTTGCCCTCCCGGTTTCGTCGACTTCGATGGCTCCGTCGGTGTCTTCCACCGGATCAAGACTTGCCAGAATTTCTCGTCGCCTCCGAGGATCTCGCCACGAACCACGGACAACCTTGATCACTGTCGTTCGCCACTGCTCAGCGAAGCGCTCGGTGCCAGGTGACGCTGGCTCAGCCACCCAGTCAGCGACTGCCCGGTCCACGAACTCACGTGGCGCCATCAGGTCAACTTCGAGTTGCCTCTTGTCGCTTTCAGTTAGCGGGTCGGTTTCTGGCTTCGAAACCCTGAGGGGGGTAGGGGGGTGATCATGATCACCTGGATCGGGATCGGGATCGGGATCGGGATCGGGGTTGAAATTCGCTTGGATGTTTGCTTCCGGAGTGCTTGGTGTTTGCTCAAGCAATTGCTTGGACGTTTGCTTGCGTTTTGCTGACCGTTTTCCACCTCGTTTGCCTGCCTCTGACCTTGCTTTTTTGATTGCCTCCGCCCTGTCCGCGCTGATGTTCCACTCCAAGAAATCATGAATCATCCAGCCGCTTTCCGTCTCTTCCCAGAGTCCGCGATCAACAAGTTGATCGATTGCGTTAGCTAGTGCCTTGCCGCGCGGTACAGATGGCCAGGTTTGCGGCAACTCACGGTCGACTCGGCCATCGGTCCCGTTCGCGCAACATTCCAAGAGGCCGGTAACGTGTAGACGCCAGACACGGTCGTGAAGCGGAGCGACCTTACGGTGCCTGTGGAACCGGTCATCGAGACGAAGCCAGCTCAAACCGCTGCCCTCCATTGAACACGATTGCACGCGTGCGCCCAGTCCTCTGCAGGGTCGTAGTCTCCGACGTGGGCGTTTCCCCAGCCGTCTCCGCATGCCCTGCAGCGCCACGACAGCTCACGGCAAAGCACCGAGACCTCGCCACAGGATAGGCACCTGAAAAGCTCTGCCTGGCCCCACAACGGCTCGCCATCGTGCCACTCAAGCAGGCGACCGACCTCAGGTGTCCGATTCGGAGCGCAGAGTATCAACGCCTCGCGATTCCACCCGGACACCTCAACCTTGGATTCGGCGAGTGCTACCTCCTCCACTGGGCCCTTGATCTCGAGGAGCAGTGGACCGGCAGGGAATCGCACGATGAAGTCAGGTATGTATCCCTCAAGATCCACGGGTTCGTATTCCCAATTCCAACCGACCCGCTCAAAGAACGCAGCGAACGCTGCCTCTGTGCGGCTTCGAAAATTGACACCCTCGTAGGTTGTTGGAATTCCCTTAATCACGTTTACCTCCTCGCGCACACCGCGCCGAACAATGCTCTCGCCCATGCGTCGCCCGGATGCCGCCAACCCGCCTCCCGCAGACGGTGCAAGCAGGCCAGGTCGAGCATACGGGCGTCTCGACGGTGAGAGTCTGGCAGCCGAGCGTTCGGAGCAGCTCGGGCGTGTAGGTGATGCCGTGGCTCACAGCATGTCCTCCGCAATTCTCTTGAGCTCCAGTGCCGCACCTTCGCGCGTCGAGTCCTGGCGCACCCAAGTGCCAACGAGCACCATGGCCTCACTCACACCGCTAACGCTCCCGACGCGCACACCACGCCCCTTAGCTCGCGCGTGCCATTCAGCCTGTTTCTCGCTTAGCGATTCGCCTGGCAGCTTCACCTCTATCCAACCCGGCGGCGAAACACAGCAGATGTCAGGTGTTCCCGGCGGCGCCAGCTTCACCGTTCCAGAGCCGCGCGTTCCGGAATTCACGCGAAAAACCCAGTATCCAGCACTGGTAAGCTCTTTGATAATCGATCGCAGAAGGTCGGTCTCACTCACGATCTCACCTCCCGCCACAGCAAACCTGTGTTCTTATCGACATAACAGATTCGGCCGAGCAGCATTTCACGTCGAATGGACAGTCTGCGAGGTATGACATCAGGTCATCCAGTGATCGCAACACAGGACTGTCGAGCAGGGCCCAGCCCTTCGACGACCGCTCGACGATGCCGACGGCTGGGCTCGATAGGCCCGGGTCGGAGCCTAGGGAAATGAAACTCACGCTGGCTCCTTGAGCATCTCAAACATATCAACCTGTCGCGCCGGCTCTGGCTTGATGCACGCCGGGCTGAACCAGATGCACTCAAGATCAGTCGTTTCCTTGCCCGCGTATGGGCTTGCACCGCGTGACCACTGGACAGCGTCCCACCCGGGCAAGTCGTAGTCACCGACGTGGCCGCAGATGGCCACGCGCAAACCGGCATTATCTCGAGCCCAGGAGGCAACCTCGTCAGCAACGGGGGCTGAGTCGCCGTACAGTTTTTCATATCCGCAATAGGGAGGATCGAGAAACACTGCCGTTTTTTTGCCGCCGTAGTGACTATTTAGGCACCGATCCCAGTTACCGTGAACAACGCGAACCCGCCCGAGTCGAGCAGCTAATTTCGTGAGCGCCACGTGAGCAGCAGCGCCGCCGCTGGTCAGAT